>Ga0316206_1000036_pt1 | contig 311217 bp, 332 predicted proteins | sample 6monthpyrite_MG_FD_204942 | JGI IMG/M metagenome (GOLD analysis project Ga0316206, IMG submission 204942) | Microbial mat bacterial communities from mineral coupon in-situ incubated in ocean water Damariscotta River, Maine, United States -... | ecosystem: Environmental > Aquatic > Marine >...
GTCTCAAGTGCCTGTTCAAGTTTAGGTTGAGGCTTTATCTCAGTTTTTGTCTCAAGTGCCTGTTCAAGTTTAGGTTGAGGCTTTATCTCAGTTTTTGTCTCAAGTGCCTGTTCAAGTTTAGGTTGAGACTTTATCTCAGTTTTTGTCTCAAGTGCCTGTTCAAGTTTAGGTTGAGGCTTTATCTCAGTTTTTGTCTCAAGTGCCTGTTCAAGTTTAGGTTGAGGCTTTATCTCAGTTTTTGTCTCAAGTGCCTGTTCAAGTTTAGGCTTTATTTCAGTTTTTGTCTCAAGTGCCTGTTCAAGTTTAGGTTTGGGCTTTATTTCAGTTTTTGTCTCAAGTGCCAGTTCAAGTTTAGGTTTGGGCTTTATCTCAGTTTTTGTCTCAAGTGCCTGTTCAAGTTTAGGTTTGGGCTTTATCTCAGTTTTTGTTTCTTTTATAGGAGTTTCAGGTTTTAACTCATTATCTTCATGTCCTGTATGTAAAATAGGAGTAGAATCCTTTAGCTTAACGTCTTGTATTGTTATTTTACTGATGTCTATATGAAGTTTTTTGGCTAGTTGAGCTAAACCTTTTAAAGTTTTTGGAAGTTCTTTTATTTGAGATTTTTTATAATCATCACTTTCTAAGATTTTAGATTTTAAGTATTTTTTTGCATCATTAATCAATGTTTTAAGTTCATGAGAACTAAGGGCGGAAGCTAGTTTTGGATTCAATTCCAAAGGTTCTTCTTTTATCGAAACTTCGTCATCTTTAGTTAATATAGTCTTTATATTACTTGTTTTAGCCAGTTTAGTTGTATGTTCTTTATCTTGCAGTGCCAAAACAAAGACGCCGTTTTGTATAGGTTTATCATCATCTTTGGAGGTTTTTATACCTTTTAGAAGTTCTGAAAAAGATAAGTCCGATTCTTCATCTTTTGAGGATAAACTAAGAGGTGATGACTTACTTACGTCACTCTTTAAGTCTATAGATATCATCTTTTATCCTTTAGTTTAGCCCTTAAATAAAGGGGTTTTTAAAAACTAAAGCATATTGTATTCCAGTAATTAAATCACTAATACAATCTGGTATATGAATCTAAGCACCTTAAGTCATTATGATGTTTAGTACTAACGATGTTTTGAAGTTCTTGTAAAAGTGCCTTTGGTGTTTCTCCATCTCCTGGATAGCTAACCATTGATGAGTTTATCTCTTTTGCAAAAAAATCACTGAACATCTTTGTAACTATGCCTGCCCCATATTTATCTGTGTATGGAAGTACTAAAAAATAATCACTCTCAAAGTTTGAGATAGCATCGGAATTTCTGAGAACCTGTTCAAGTGACATCTTAATAACATCAGGGGCTATTGAAGAAAAGTCACAATAAAGGATAGTGAAACTCTCTGAGCGATTCTCATCAAGTCTCTGCGCTATACCTATGCTTAGTTGAAGAAGTTGTTTTATATTGTCAAACGAAAAATGAACACCAGCCATACACATTCCTTTATTTCCTCATCTTAAAGAGAGCATAAAAGCATTTATACTTTTTATACCAAAGCGTAAGAAGAGATTGTCTTTATACTAGTATATCAAAAAAAGTTATAAAATTGTATATGGCTGTATCATATCCCTAGATTCAAAAGGTGAACCTTTAAGTTCAAGGTCGTCATAAGAAAGTGTGTACTCCGCATTTGGAGATGTCTTGCAATATGTTAATATGATTTTTGTAGCACATTCTTTGTCTTTTTGACTTGCTGTCTTGCTTAGCATGGCATGAGGACCCGGCAAACCTACTGTTTTTATATGATAGTATTTGTCATTGTTTATATTTTGAAGGTGAACATTTTCATCTTTGTTTCTGCCAACTACAAGTTTAGCACCATCATCTAAACGTAAATGACGACCGAATTTCATAAGAGTTATATCTCTTACTTCAAATTTGTCATATTTAATAAAGTCATTCATCTTTTTAGCAAAATTTTCATCGGTCAAGAGACAACCACCGCCGGGACTCTCGAAGTCCTTTAGACCTATCTCTCTTACCATCTCAAGTTGTCTGTCACGGCTTCTGCCTGTTATCCCCTCTAATCTTTCTCTATCTACCCAACCCTTTGTCTCAGCTAGAGTAGGAGTTAACATTTTTGCAGACATTGGACGAAGCAGAAGCCCATCACAGTTACTTTCATCCAAGACTGTTTGAAGGGCATCTTTATTTTGACTCATAGGACGTTGACCCATTACTTCACCACTTATTAAAAATGATGCACCTTCGGCTTCCATGATACGTTTGGCAACTGCAAACATCTTTGCATGACAATCTATACATGGATTGAAGTTTTTCCCATAACCATGTTTTGGGTCAAACAGTACCTCTTGTAAATATTCACTTTGAATATCTATTATCTTAAGTTCTGCACCAACTTGATCGCACATACTTTGCATATGCTCTCGTCTATCATTCGTACTTCCAAAACCTGTACTTATATTTACAGCTAAAACTTCTATCCCTTGGTCTATAATCATTTTTATTGCCAAGGTTGAATCTAGTCCACCGCTAAAAAGTGCTATTGCCTTCATTTATACCTCTAATCCCTAAACGATACGAGTTCACCCCGTTTTAATTTTGCAATTTTACCACGAAACCTACGAATTTCAAAAGGTTTTTGATTGCTTGGTATAGTATTTGAATACTGTACTTGTTTTAGTTCTCTTTCATAATGTTTGCTCAAAAAGATAATCAACTCTGCTTTTAGAGCCTGTTCATCCTTAAGTGGTTTAATCGTTTCATCTATTGCTATTGCCATAACCACCGGTTCATCAAACTTTCCTGATAATGCTAAGGCAAGTTCATTTGAATGAAATTTTAAGATTGACGGATCTATTGCGTCTAAAATTTGTTCGATTAGCTCAGGATGTTCTATAACAGTCTTTATAAGGCTCAACTCCCATATATCTTTATGTGAGTTTTTTATTACGTTTGTGTCTCGATTCATGTTTGTTTGGTTTGTTAGTTTTACGAAAGATGGGCTAATTCCAAGTCTTGATGCTAAAAAACTTTTATACTCTTCTTGAAGTATAGCCGACAATGTTTTTAAATAACCTGTAGCATCTTGCATACATACTTCCCTTGCCTTTGGGTCACGCAGGTCATAGAGTGAGATTATCTCCTCTAAGACAAACTCTATAAAGGGTTTGGATGTTCGAAACATAGTAGCTAGTTGTTCTACATGACCATTGTTGACCATATCAGCGGGATCAAGACCTTGTTCAAATATAATAACACCACCGTCAAAACCGCCTGTACTTAAAAGTTTTGATGCTTTAAGAGCAGCTCCTCTACCAGCTTTATCTCCGTCATAAGCCATTATGATTTTTGGATTGCCTTTTCTAAGAAGAGGAAGATGCTCAGGCGTAAGAGCTGTTCCAAGAGTGGCTACAGCATTTGTAAAACCTGCTTGATGAAGCATGATTACATCTAAATAACCTTCAGTGATAATAATCTCTTGTGCCTTATGAATAGTCTGTTTGGCATGATGATAAGCGTATAGAAGTCTTGACTTATTAAAAAATGGAGTCTCCGGCGAGTTTACATACTTTGCTTGATGTCCTGTGATGGTTCTACCGCCAAAGCCGACTATAGATCCATTTGTAGAGTGTATAGGAAAAGTGATCCTTTGTATAAATCTTGCAAAGTACCTTCCACCGTCATATCCAACTACACCCATCTCTACCGCTTCACTCATGTTAAAGAGTTGAGCCTTTATGTAGTTTAAGCTTGCATTAGAATCCGGTGCGTAACCAATACCGAATTTTTCAACACTGCTAGGAAATATACCACGCTCTTTTATGTAAGATAATGCCGTAGGTTGTGAGGTTAATAGGTTTTGATACCACTCATTTATCTTCTCCATAAGCTGAGACCGAGGTTTGTTATGTTTGTTATCTGTATATGAAAGAGAAAAATTATATGAAGATGCTAGTTTTTCCAAAGCCTCAGGATAGGAAAGTTTTTCATACTCCATGGTAAATCTTATACTATCCCCACCTGCACCGCAGTTTCCAACTGAAAAATGTTTTGCTAAAAAAGTATGACTTTTATCTTTGACGGTTATGTCATATACTAAATTTTCATTTCCAATATTTTTCACTTCTTTAACTTTGCTAAAAAGGTATGTTACACCATTTATTTTCTCATAAAAACTCTCAATAGATTCTCTTTTTTTAAAATAGATAGTATAGCTTTCTTGATGATTGGTTTGATTTTTATCTTTGTAAGGTTTTGAAACTCTACATGTTGGAAGTTTCTTAAGACTAATAGCTAAATCTAAGATTTCATTTGCCAAGGTATTACTTACCGTGTCATATGTACCTCTGCTATAACATCCATCACCATCCATTAAACCTATAAAAAGTGATTCTCTTAAGTCTTGCTTTAAATAATTGAACCAATAAGGGTATTGTTTGTTCTTAGCCTCTGTATTAAAAAGTTCTTCAAAGATATATTGCAGATTACTACTTGATGCTGTTACTTCCAAAGAATTTTTTCTATTCTTAGGGTAAAAGAGTGAAGCTTTTTTGTTAAATAATTTTTTTATAATACTTATAATTTTAATTGCATAGTTTTCTTCTTTAGCAGAAAGTGAAAATTTTATACCACCCCTGTAGCTACTTCCTTCAGCTACATACATACCTGCCAACCACATAAAATCTTTACTTATTGTGATACTATTTATTTTTTCTACATTTGGTCCAAATTTATTTCCATTCCAAAAAGAAGACACATCTATTGTCTTTGTATCTATTATCTCCCTTTGATATGGATATAAAAAGTAATCACCGATCTCTATGTTATTGGCAAATTCCTTTTTAATAGACAGGTTATGTGATTTATTTTTATTTTTAATTCTTCCGTAAAACTTAAGCGGACGACTTTTTTCTACTCTAATATATGGCAAATTTGAAATAATGTCAGTTTTTTTTATAACTAACATATCGTGGTTTCTTGTAAAGCAAGATAGTTCAGCACTTAGTGATGTTTTAAAACCTAAGATATCAAATTCACTAGTATGTTCTAAGGTTTCTATAACTTCAGTTGTTTTTCCATCAACGGAAAAAACTTTATCACCTACTTTTATGTCTTTTATTTTTACAAAACCGTTTGGTGTACGAACTTCCTGATAAGGTGGTAAACAGCCAAAACAATGATATATCTGCTTAGAAGGACTTACTACGAAGGAGGGTGATTTTTCATCGTGAAAGGGGCAAGGTGCTTTGTAGTTTGCACCGGCTTTTTTTAGCTCTATATATGAGCCTACAACATCAACTACATCAAGTCTGGCTTTTAAAGCCTCTATAGAATCAGCTGTAATCATGTTAAAGTAAAAGTAGGGTGGATTACTGAACCAAATCTTTGTAGTAGATAACTACTTCAAGTTCAACTTCACACATTCCGTCTTTAAATTTTGTCTCAAGTATCTCAGCATTTTTGATAGAGTTTTGTACATATGCACGAACTTCAGAACGGGTAACTTCCATATTTTTAATTGTATCTTTACCCTCAATCCTAACTCCGCCGACTCTCTCAGCTAAAAGTCTGTAAGCATCTACCATGGCAGCTCTTTTTGCAAGAGCGTAAGCCTGTGCAGGTGAGTGCGCAAATCTTGGAGCTACACCCATTCCAGTAGCCGAAATCCTTACTTCTCCCTTTGACTTAGTTAAGTTCTTTGGAGTACCTTTAAAGATAGACGAGAAAAAGCCACCATTGGAACTTCCTTCATCCGGATAACCATCTCTTGCACTAAGAGAAAGATTAAATAAAATAGCAACTATCAGTAATAATTTAAACATTTACAATCCTAAAAATCATATTTTACACTAAACATCAGACCGGAAGATTTAAAAGTTACCGTATCGTTGATGATGGTTTCTTCAAAGTCTTCATAAAAGTAAGTCAGAGCAAGATAAAGGTTTCTAACCATTTCGTAGTCTATACCAAAGTTATAGCTTGTAGCCTTTACATCTGAGAATGATAAGGTACTTATATCTGCATAAAGGGATAAATGGTAAAGATAGTATTTCATTCCAACATATGGAAGTAAGATAGATGAGCTTACATTGATATACTCTTCATTACCTGAAACATTACCTACCATGTCATAAGAGTAGTCTATGTTCTTAACATTTACACCTAGGTCTATCTCAAGGTCACCTGTGTACCTTTGCTTACCAAACATTCTTTTTTTCTTGCCCTTAGATTTAAACTCATAGTAAAAGATAGAGTTTAAAACAGTGTATTTGATATTTGACTTAGTAAGTTCATCAAAGTATGTGTCGCCGATTTTATGGTTTGATAGTACACTGCTTTGACCTTCAGAGAAGTTCTTATAGTTTACATGGATTACAGGAATCCATTCATTTCCAAATTTTGCTTTTAATGAAAAGTAAGAGGAGGTATTGTCATTGTAGCCTAAGTCACCGTCAAATGAAACTGCATTTACGGTATTTGATATGTCACCGCTAAAAGAGGCATTCATCATACCTACTTCAAATTCTAAATCAACATCATCAAGTGCTGATAAACTTGTATGAAGAGATATAACAAGAAGTAAGAGATGAAATAAACTTTTCACAGGCAACCTTTTAAATTTTAGATAATTGTATCATAAAATATTTTAATAAACCTTGTACAGGTTTTATTTTACCTCTTTAAGTATAGGAAAAGGTGGAATTTTAGGAGATGGGAAGATGCCTTTGTAACATTTTTGCAGTTTATAATCATAAACATAAAAATTTTTATTTTCATATTCTTTAGCATATTTGATTTTTATTTTCGGTTTAGCCGGTCCATACTCTAAGATAGCTTTGGTTTTAGTACTCATTTTTGGATAAATAAGTACAACCCTTGTATCGTCATAAAGACCTCTCTTATGATGAGAATAGTAGCGGCTTTGAATACTCATAGTGTTATCGTTGTTTACTACAATATCTTTGTTTATTCCGCTGTCATAGATACTATCAAATAAACTGTTGTTTACAAATTTTTGACAAGCTTCATTTATGTGTATGCTTTTTATATCTACTTTCGTATCATCCTTTGTTAGAACAAAAAAGGTGATGTTGGGTTCAAGGTATTTTAAAAATAAAAGATTGTTTCTTTTATAGTTCTTATCGTTAGTGTACATAGCCCAAAGTTTACTTGTCTTGTCATACGTAACTACGAATTTTACTTTTGAAATATCTTTAAATGTTTGGATTAGGTCTATCCCATCTATTGGAGTTCTTAGTTTATTCCAACCTTTTTGTAAGTTGTAAGTTTTTGAAGTATAAAGGGTAGAAGAAGAGTTTGAAAACTCTTTTAAAAGTAACTCTTCCTCTGATGATGAGAAAGAGTTTGGCACCTTTTGCAAGAGACTTGCAAAAAGTGTCGTGGATAATAATAAAATAGTAAGTAAATTCTTCATTCTATACCTTTGTCATTAGCCCTATGGAGCTAATGATGTGTTTCCTACATTAGTTATTTTAGTTAATGCAAGTGCACTTGCGATACTTTGATCAGCTGCAATTTGAGTAGATGGGAATGTACCAGTATATAGGTTTCCTCCGTATTCTACATAGAAAGTATCAGCCGCATAAGCTGAAGTACTTTGAACCTGTATGATTGCAGTACCACCAGCAGTGTTTAGTGCATAGTTAGATGTCCAAGCTAAATCTTGCGTAAAGTTACTAACAGTATCTGGTACAAATGCTAAACGAGCCGTCGCACCTGTTGCAAGTGTAGCTAAAGATACACCATTGTTCTCAGTTACTAAGGTTTGTGTAGAAGTATTAGTACAAGAACTGTCATACACTTTACCAAGTTGTGATTTTTGAGTACCGCCACCTTGAATATGTGTTAATACATGTGAACCTTTTAAAGTAGGTGCATATATGTACTCTTTACCGTTAGAAAGGTTAGAAGTGTCTATCGTACCATCAGCAGCAACTATAATCAAGCTATATGCAGCAGTAGGACCGCTACCTGCACCTGTAGAGCCACCAAACTTCAAGTTAGAGTTTGCACAAGCATTAAATGTACTTCCTGCAGAAACATTAGCCACAACATCTGTTAATCTTGTTGTTTGTAACTCTGGAACAAACGTATCATATACATAATAATTAGTAGCGTTTCCATCAGAACCAAGAGTTATACCCGTTACATTAGAATCAGCAGCCGTTACATTTGTAGGAGCTGAATAATCTATCGTAATTGCACTAGCTACTTCTTTTTCTTGACCTTTACCGTTTACCGCTCTGATCTTAACATCAACAGGAGCCGATGTAGCTGCAAAGTTTTGTAAGATATAAGTTGACAGGTCTCCTGTAAATATATCAGTACCTGTAGTTCTTGCTAAACGAATTTCTTCACCGGCAACAATTGCGTATGCAGAACCAGAATCAGTTGAAGTATCATCTAGACCAGTTATAGTTACCGATATTTGTCCACTAGTAATAATACTAGACGTAATAAGTTGAGAACTTCTGTCAAAATAGTATGTATAAGCTGTACCGCTTATGCTAGCCGTACCAATATTAACAGCATTTGTAGCAGCACTGTCTAGATATACCCAGTAACCTGAGTTGTTGTTTATTTTAAACAGATTAAACTCATTGTTTTTAAACCAGTCTGTCTCAGCACGTGTAGTATCTATAGAATCCCAAGCTACATTACTTGTAGTGTCATCCATCTCAGTTGTCGCTTTAAGTATAGCTCTTATATCGTAACCATCACCACCATTATCGACTGTGTTACGTAAGGTATAAAGTGGACCTTGAATAGCAAAGTTTGGAGAGTAAATCGCGTTAGCTTTTACATCAGAAACTAAGTCACCTGTAGTTATACCTGAACCAAGTCTACCCTCTGTAGCAGTGTTTGCATCAGTAGTGTTAGTTGGATCTAGTGCTGCAAGGTTACCCTGACCAGAGATATTTAAATCATAAGTATTTACACCGGCTAGTAAAATCTTAGTTCCAACAAAGTCATCCGTAAGAACATCAAAATCATGTACAGCATAACCATGTACGTTAGTACCAAGAGCAGAAGCAGTTGTTTTTATAAGAGTATTAATTGCATCTACTAGTGTATCAAAGTAGACTTTTCTACCCGCAGCAGAATCAACTTTTCCAGCAGCCGTTACATTTACATCATTACTACCGTATATAGCACCATCAATAGTTAAGTTAATATCATAACCTGCTGAAGTGGTATAAGAAGCACTACTTGGCAGTGCAAGACCTGTAAATGTTGTTGTTGTCTCATGTTGTATCAATGGCAATGCAGCCACGTGATCAAGTGAGTATGCACCTTTTAAGGCACCGGCAGAGGTTTCATTTGAATCAGCACCAGGGCTTAAAAGATCCATTGAAGAACTAGCTGCATCTTTTAAATCAAGCAAGTCGTTAGATGTTGAAGCTATGATTAAACTAGTAGAGGTAGAACCAGGAGCTGCGTAAACACCTGTAAGACCACTTGCATCAGCTTGAGCTTGGATAAGAGCTGCTATCTCAGCAGCAGTTGGAGTAGTATCTGGAGTTATAGTAACAGAAGAAGCACCAGAGATAGTTAAAGATGTATTTCCATCAGCACCAGTAGTTGCAGTTGTAAATACACGAACATAAGTGTTGTCTTTTACATAAAATGGTATTGTTGAAGCAGCGATAATTTTATCCGCTGTTCCGCTATTATCAGTATCAATAGCTGTTACCTTACCTGTACCGTCTGTACCGTCAAAAACAGGGTCAGTCTCAATCTGAGCTTTTGCAGTTGTAAAAGTTGGATTTAAATCAGTTACAGTTGTTAAAGCTAAAGCAGTATTATCACCGTTAGCATCACCAAATTTAACTTTTGCTGAAACATTTACACCACCACCCGAAGCTGAATGGTCAAGTTCGGCAGTAACATTGTCATCTCTTAGATCAGAAGTCATAAGGTCTAACATCATAGTGTACTCACCGTATGCTGAAGTAGCCAGTACCGAAGCATTTAAATCTGTTACAGTTGTTGCAACACCAGCTACGTAAGGTTTACCTTCAGTTAATGTCGTAACAGCGATAGTACTTGCATTTTCATCAGCAACTGAGAATTTCTCATCTGAGATTAGTATGTATGTACCGGCTGTTCCACTATAAAAAGCTTTTATGTTAAATGTTGCAGGGAGCTTACCTAAAAGTTTTGCAGATTCTATCTTTTTATTTATAGCAGTTGCTACTGTTTGATTAGTGTTACCAACATCGTATCTGATACTGTTTAATCCTGAAGCATCAGTTATCTCTAAAGAAGAAGCAATATTTACACCTGATAAGATCAGACCTGTAGCTGCATGACGAATATATGGTTTATTGTCATCAAACGCTAACATATTCCAACCAGTATTTAGTATACTACTAGAATTATCATCAGTTCTATATACATCTGGATTAGGTATACCGGATAATGCTGTAGGACGACCTAGTACTAAACCAGTTGATCCACCGTCATTATTGATCAAGCCGCCTGCTACAGAATCATTTACATCTACTCTACCCCAATAAGCCTGACCTTTTCTTAGCGTTGTAAAGTCATTTCCGTTTGCAGGAGAGTTTTTGTTCCATACTTCCCATTGTTGCGTTATAGCATCAAAGTGGTACATATTTGCAGTTTGAGCTCCAGATGCACCATTTACCGCTGCAGCATTGTCAAGATGAACAGATGAATCAAAATGAATAGGATTAACGGCATTATTAGAAAAGTTATAATCAAGTGCTTGTACAATATCATCACGATTAGCTCCAGCGACTGCTGCAGCTAATGAGCCGACTGTTGCGTCTATAGCATTAGCATAAGTAGAATCTTGACTAATATATACAGAGTATAGTACACCGTTTATAAGTATCTCCATACCCTTGCCTTCTAATGAAGCTCTGTAATCAAACTTTAGGTTAGGAGAAGAACTGTTTACCTTAATATACATTGTACGAACAGCTTCTGTAGCATCAAAGATAGTACCCGACATATCCATACCAACTTTTAAAGTTGAAGGGGATGTTACACCTGAAATCACAACAGACTGAAGTGATGCCATATAGTCAGTTCCACTACCACCAGCAGGTAAACCGTCAGTTGCTAACGCATCTGTAGTCGTAGTATCTTCTAACTCTGAAAAACCAGCCTGAAAAGACCCTGTAGAAGTACCTATATCACTAGGCGTACCATCACTAAACCCATTTACACCAAAAAGTACCCACATACTATCCGCAGAATCCGATGTTAGCGGTAGGTATGTAGCTGTGTTATCTGCTGTAACCGAACTGCTTAACGCCATTACAGCAGCTAAACTTAATAAACTTTTTTTATAATTCATAATAAATCCTTTTTTTAAAATTATATTTTCTGTACTCATCTGTACACTTTTTGCAAATCTGCTACTTGTTCACCAATACTGTTTAAAATCAGCCTGTTACAGGTTGGTTTTTCAGTACTAGCTGATTGAATATAGACAGTGTTATCCACGCCCGGAATACTTCCGTCAGTCCAAGCGTTATCATATGTTAAGAAGAAAAATCCTTCATGTAAATAAGAAGATGTACCTTGAACTCCAAGGTCACCCTTTGTTGGAAAAGTCTTATAAAATAAGTTAACAAATGTTTTTGAGGCATTTGCCGGAGAACTTACAACGTGCTCCGATCTTATGTTTAAACCTTCACCATCTACAATGAAAAAATTTGATCCATTTTCACTTAGACTATCGCCGTTATAAGAAGCATCAGTTGCTACCCTATAAGAGTTACCGTCACAAGCATTAGCATCATATACTACGTTCCCTGTTGTATCAAAGATACTGTCTGCCGGGTCTGGTAATGGTGTACCACCGTTGTCCGGTGGTGTTATATTATTGTCATCACCCGGTGGTGTTGTATTATTGTCATCACCTGGTGATGTTATATTACCATCGTCTCCGCCTGTTGAACCGTCGTCACCTCCATTATTGTTATTGCCACCATTATAAGAAGAAGCATTAGTACCAGAACTGCTGTTTACACCACAGCCTGCAATACTTAGTATTAAAAAAATAGCAAATAAAAATTTCATAACTTTTTAACCTTATCTCTAGAACAAATTAGTCGGTATGCTTGGAGGCACACCGCCCGCGCCAGATGTTATAATACCTGATGATTTCGAAGAATCCGTCGATGTCACACTTGTATCAGTAGAGCTGGTATTTGTTCCGTTTGTACTCGTATCAGCAGAACTAGTATTTGTCCCACTGGTACTTATATCAGTAGAACTAGTACTCGCTGTGTCAGTACTTGTGTCATTAGAGCTAGTATTTGTATTTGCAGAACTTGAATTCGTTCCCCCATTAGTTGTATCAGCAGAGCTTGTACTCGCGGTATTAGCAGAAGGAGCTTGAGAAGCACTACTGCTAATATCTGAGTTACAACCAACAAATAACATTGATACAAATAAACTAATAAATATAGCTTTCATCTTAAATCCTAACATCTTAATATCACCCCTGTGGTATAGAAGGCACAGAAGGTAGGCTGCCCACGTCTTGCGGTGCGACTGTAGAACTGGCCTGTATCGGCGCATTAACTGTACTGGCTTGTGCTGACGCACCAACAGTACTGCTTAAGTTCTCCCCTTCTCCGCAACCAGCTAACATCAGTAACAAAACGCTAGCTAAAATAAAAATTATGTTTTTCATTTTCCATCCTTTGTTTGAAATACATCACGGTGAACATATCGACAGGGTCTGAAAAATGTTTAGTAAATATTGTAATTTTTTACATTTAATTATAAATACACCCCATTTTGGCATAAAAAATTAGTATTTATAGTGGTTTAGAAATATTTATATAGGTGAGTCTAGTTTGGTATATTACTTGCTTTAGTGAACTAATACGACTGGAGATTATTAAATGGTACAAAAAATATTTTTTATTAGCCTTATGATGATTAGTATATTGTTTACAGCTTGTACTTCAAGTAGCACTAGAGAAACAGGCTCTAATAATACACAAAATCATTCTACTATCAAAGGAGTAATAGTTGATGGACCTATAAAGGATGCCAAGGTATGCTTAGACGTAAACTCCAATAAGCAGTGTGATACTAATGAACCTTCATTTACAACATCTACTGATGGTAATTTTACATTAGAAGTCATTGAGAGATATTTTGGAAAATATAAAGTTATATCTATAGGCGGTACAGATACAGTTACTAATGAGTTTTTTGATACTACTCTTGAAGAACTAGTAGATGTTAAAGTAAACAAGACTGCTTTTCTTATCATAACTCCATTGACGACTCTTTCTTCAAAGATATATGATGAAGAAAAATCAAAAGACCCTACATATAGCTTAACGAAAGCTAAAGAGAAACTTGCCTTAGTCCTCGGTTTAACAACTGAGCAAATATCTGTTAATCCCTTAAGTGATATAGCAGTCTTTGCCAAGACACAGCAACTTATGCAAGCTACTAAGCTTCTGGTTATAGACATACTAGAAGACACGACAGATAGAAACTTGAGTAAAGAAACCTTTGATAAGGTCTTTACCCAACTGGCATTGACTATAAACAGTGAGACAAACACCAGTGATTTAAATGTAAGTAAACTTGCTCAAGATATTCAAGTCTATAATCCGGAAGTAAGTATAGATGAAAATAGAGTGAGTTTTATACAAGCTTATTCAGATGAAGTAAGGCTTAAAATAAGTGATGCGAATTCTACACAAGAACTTGAACAACTTCAAAATGTATTTGACAGTTATACGTATAAAGTGGACAGGGTGATAAATGATTCATCAAACGTCACAATAACACTTGATGATATTTTGACAAGTATAAAAGATACAACGACGTCTGATATGTTTACAGGCTCTGGCACTATTGTGCAAAACAACAGGACTACACAAAAGCCGACTATAGATCTAGACACAAATAGTGATAGCGGTATCTCAAATACAGATAACATCACCAACAATACAACACCTGTTATAAACGGAACAGGGGAGGTAGGAGCAGAGATAGTTATAAAAGACGATGCAAACAACACCTTAGCTCAAACTATTGTCGATGCAAACGGAGATTATACTATCACCTTAAATACTCTCACAAATGCCAGCTATAATCTACGTAGTATAGCAAAGGATGATGTTGGCAATACAAATACCTCAGACGTTTTAACTCTGGTCATTGATACCTCAGAGCTTCCTCTGGCTTTTATAAACTTAAGTTCGGCTAGTGACAGCGGTGTCTTAAACACGGATAATATTACAAATGATACAACACCTACAATAGTCACGGACATAAACACAAGTATAAATGTAAAAGACAGTAATCTAAGTGTAGTTCAAACATTAACTACAGAATCAAACGGGACTGCTAATGTAGCAACACTAGAAACATTGGCAGACGGTATCTATCTTATAGAAAATACGACTGTTGATATTTCAGGAAATACAACGGGTGAACATTCCTTGAGTATAACTATAGATTCTACACCTCCTGTGTTTACAGTTAATTCATCTGATAATAATGTAAGCACTACAGAACATAATGTAAGTATTACACAGAACGATCTAGTTATTCCAGATACACAGGCTACTGATGTGCATGGGATATCATACAGCATATCAGGCAAAGATAGCTCTTACTTTAAGATAGACACCGTTACTGGCAAGGTTGAACTTGTCAATACATCCAATAAGAATTCTGTATTAAGTTTTAATGTGGATGCAGTAGATATAGCAGGTAATCATTCATCACAAAGCTTTAATGTTGTTCTAACCGTATCTATAATAAGCACTACAGATAAGTTTGGTCCAAGCAATGGTTTTCCTACTCAATGGTTTGGAAAATCTATATCTATGTATGGTGATTATATAGTTGTTGGCTCTGACGGAGATGATGTGGATCACAATATTTCTGCTACTGCTTACTTATACAAGATAGATGAGGATAATAGAGCAAGAGAGGTTTCTAAGATAATACCTTCTGATAGCTCATTTGACAATGGATTTGGTCATTCAGTATCAATGTATGGTAGTTATATTATAGTCGGTGCAAATAAAGAAAGTTCTTTAGGTGTAAGTGCAGGAGCGGCTTATGTATTTAAGATAAACACTAATGATACGGTTACTCAGATAGCTAAACTAACAGCGTCAGATACAAATGCGTATGATCTATTTGGATCCTCTGTATCAATCTCGAAGAACTATATAGTGGTTGGTTCTGAGTGGAAAGAAAAGTTCGGTATAAACAAGGTTGGAGCAGCGTATTTATTTCAAATAAATGGGGATGACAGTGTAACTGAGCTCTCAAGGTTAACGGCTTCAGATACACAACTTAGTGATTATTTCGGACACTCTGTATCAATATCTGATGATTATATAATGGTAGGAGCTAATGGAGAGGACTCCGGCGGAAGTAATGCAGGTGCGGTCTACGTCTTTAAAAAGGATATTAACGGTACGGTATCAGAAATATCAAAAATCACAGCTTCGGATGCACTGCCAGAAGATATGTTTGGGTCAGCAGTGTCAATATCTGGTGACAATATGATAATCGGAGCCCATGGAAAAGACGGAGAAAATGAAGGTCAGAGTAATCTGGGTGCAGCATATATCTTTAAAAGATATAGTGACAGCAATGTATCTCAAGTACTAAAGTTGACATCAACAGATGCTCAAACAAACGATATGTTTGGATCATCTGTAACTATATATGGAAACTATTTAGCTGTTGGAGCGTACGGAGAAAATAACGATACAGGAGCAGTATATCTATACAAACAAAAATCAGACAATACAGCATCAAAAATATTCAAACTTTCAGCTCTTGATTCAAAGCCAGACCAATGGTTTGGAAGCGCTGTATCTATATATGAGAACAAGATAGCAATAGGATCTTCGAAAAAAGGTATAGAAACAGGTAGTGCATATCTATTTGATATGTATGCCGACCTGTCGGATATATATATTGACAGACCTTATCTTCCTACTTTGGAGTCAAATATAGATCTATACGAGTCTAGTATGTTAAGCCAGTATGCCTTATATCCAGTTTCAAACAGTGCAGGTGTAAGTTTTAAAGTATCAGGAGATGACGGGGATAAATTTACAATACAAAACAATGTACTTAAAGCTGTTAGTGCTTTAGATTATGAAAATCCGAATGATTTAAATCTGGATAATAACTACTCTATAAAGATTGAACTTACAGACAGTAACAATAGAGTCAATTCTTATGATACTACTATATCTATCAAGAATACTACATATCTTAATAAAGCCAAGCTAATAGCATCGGATGCTAAAGCTAGCGACAGGTTTGGAGCAAGTGTTTGTGTTGATGGAGATTATATAGCTATTGGAGCTAAAGAAGAGGACGGTGCAGGTGATAATGCCGGTGCAGTATATTTATTTAAAAAAGAAGTTGACAACAGCGTGACAGAGCTGGTTAAGTTAACAGCCTCAGATGCACAAGACGGTGATATGTTTGGGTCTTCGGTTTCAATATATGGAGACTATATAATAGTAGGCTCAAGCAAAGAAGACGAAGGTGCTGATAATGCTGGTGCCGTTTATGTCTTTAAAAGAAAAAGTGATACTGATATAGTAGAAATATCAAAACTAACAGCTTCTGATGCAGTGGTTGATGCTGAGTTTGGAAATTCTGTCTCAATGTCGGGCGATTATATGATAGTGGGGGCTGTTAAACAAGATAGCAAAGGTGCAGCCTATATGTTTAAAAGAAATAATGATGACAACATATCAGAGGTAGCAAAACTTACCGCTTCAGATGGTCTAATAGATGATATGTTTGGACATTCGGTATCAATAGCTGGGGATTATATAGTAGTCGGAGCAAACGGTGAAGATAGCATAGGAGCTGATTCTGGTGCGACATATATGTTTAAAAGACAAAGTGATAATAATGTAACCGAGATATCAAAACTGACATCTCAGGATGCTCAGGCTGAAGATATGTTTGGGTCTTGTGTATCAATCTCAGGTGATTATATAGTTATCGGTGCAGACGCAGAAGATACGGGCGGAAGTGATGCAGGTGCTGCATATGTGTTTAAAAGACAGGCTGATGATAATATAACTCAAGTTGCTAAACTTATCTCATCAGATATTAAGCCTGTAGATAACTTTGGAAATTCAGTGTCAATATCCGGAAACAATATATTGGTCGGGGCTAAAGGTAAAGATGAGTTCGGCAATGAATCAGGATCAGCTTACTTATATGAGATAGGGGTAGATTCTTCTGTGCTTGAGGTCTCAAAGATTGTTGGATCAGATATACAAAACTTTGATTTTTTTGGCTCATCAGTGTCTATATCAGGAAATAATATAGTTGTAGGGGCAGAGCAGTACAAGTTAAATACAGATAAATCAGGAGTAGCATATCTGTTTACACCTGATGAAAATCAATAGGCATAAGTCTGGTTTGCAATATACCATATCTTATGCTATACTTGCGCTTCTAAAAATTTTAAAGAAAGTGGGTGATGTGATATGCCAGGTATCGTACTACGTAGTGATGATAATTTTGATGCATCTTACCGCCGTTTCAAGAAGCAGACTGACCGTAACTTAATCGTTACTGAAGCTCGTGCTAGACGTTTCCATGAAACTGAAACTGAAAAGCGTAAGAAGTTCAAAATAGCATCTCGTAAGAAAATGCTTAAGCGTCTTTATATGATGAGACGTTACGAATCACGCCTATAAGAATAAGCCTTCGGGCTTAGACTTACTTAAAAACGTTAAATGAACAAAGTCCATTTAACTACGCTAACACTATGTTTTCTTCAGCAGAAAGCTCCCGTGCAGATAAACCACACTTTATTATCTTATACTCTAATCATAGCTTGAATTTATTCGTTATATAATTTATTATATAAAAAACTATATAATTATAATTTTCCGTACATCTCGTTGTAAAAGCTAAGAGCATGTCTATCGCTCATTGATGCAATATAATCAGCAATCACTCTGTGTCTGTTTCTTTTTTGTAGCTGTTGATAGTAAAATTTAGGAAGCATTTTATCTTCTTCCATCAAACCATTATATAGACCTTTGATAGCCTGTTTCCCTGCATACATTTTAATCATTATTTTTTTGTGTTGATAAAGTTTGCTAAATAGGAGTTTTTTAAGCTTTTTGATATTTGTCTCCAGTTGTGGTTCAAAGCCGATAGGAAAGTCACTGTTGTCTATCTTATTTTTTGAATATTCTAAAAGTGAATAAACAAGATGATTGATGAGGTGCGAACTAAATCTATAACGAAACATTTCATCTTCATCCTCATCTATACCCTCATCCTTTACTCTTTGTAAAACTTCAAGTATGAGTTCGCTCTCCTTTAAGTCATTAAAACTTATAAATCCTGAGTTAATACCGTCGTCAATATCATGGCTCATATATGCTATCTCATCAGCACGGTCAACAACCATTGCTTCTATTGATGGGTGCTTATCAAGGTCAAACTGTTCGTTAATTATGCTAGGTAAAAAGCTCTTTTTATAAGGATAAGAGTGTTTTAATATACCCTCAAGAGTAGCAAAGGTTAGGTTTAGACCGTCAAAGCCTCTATATCTTTTTTCTAAAGAAGACACCACTCGAAAACTTTGGAAGTTATGCTCAAAGCCATTCTTGAAACCGTCATCCTTTAGACATTCATCTAAGGTGTCACCACCGACGTGACCAAAGGGGGTATGCCCTAAGTCATGAGCTAAGGCTATAGCTTCTGCTAAGGATTCATTAAGTCCGAGATTTGAAGTTATTGAACGCGCTATTTGAGAAACTTCTATAGAGTGAGTCAGGCGTGTGCGGAAAAAGTCACCCTCTTGGTTTAGAAATACCTGAGTCTTGTACTCAAGTTTTCTAAAACTGCCACAATGTATGATTCTGTCTCTGTCTCTTGCATAAGGGTTACGAAAATCTTTATCTATCTTATAAAATCTATCATATGACTTCATTGTATATGTATCCTTTGAAAATCTCTCTCATTAAAGTTTTGGCATCGGAGAAAATAACATCTTTATATATTATGACTTTTTAAGAAATTTTGTAAGTATATGAATTTTAACACCGTTCACACGACCTTCTATATGTTCAGCATCATTTGGGACTAAACCGATGTTTCTAACGGCAGTACCGCGTTTTGCAGTAAAACCAGTACCCTTAACGTCAAGGTCTTTGGTTATGACTACCGTATCTCCGGCTTGGAGTATTACACCGTTAGAATCTTTATAGACCAAAGCCTCTTCGTTACTTATACCAGCTTCAGCCCATTCTTTTTCATTTTCTTCTAAGTACATCATATCAAGTAAATCTTGACGGGAAAGAGTATTTAAAAGTCTGTACGTTAGAACTTTAACGGCTGAATTCTCACTCCACATAGAATCATTTAAACAGTTGAAGTGGTTTTCATCTAGTTCCCCGCCCTCAATCTGAGTTTTACAATTTGAACAAAGCAGTACACTTCCCTCTTGATTAGCACCACTAACTAAAAAATCACTTACATTTTCTTCACTACTACATAATTCGCATATATTACTCATACTTTGTCCTTAATCTTATTATTTTGAAATTATAGCGAATTATGCTTTTATAACTATGTTTCTACCGGCTTTTTTAGCCTTATAGAGTGCATTGTCAGCCCTTTTCATTACTGCAAATGGGTCTTTGTCTTTTGATGTGTTTTGAACAATCCCCGCAGAGATATTGACAAAAATCTTTTTAGAAGTTTTGTTGTTTCTAACTACGAAAGGTGTTGTAGATATGTTTTGTCTTAATAGGTCTACGTTCATAAAAGAATCATCAACATCTTTTGAAGGAAAAAGGATGGTGAACTCTTCGCCACCATATCTGTATGCCTTACCACCGCCACTCACCTCACTAAGCTTTGTCGCTACCATCTTAAGTACTTCATCTCCGGTATCGTGTCCATAGGTGTCGTTGAACTTTTTAAAATGGTCTATATCACACATAGCAAGTGTGTACTTTCTTCCAAGCTTTGCCATATCCTCTATAAGGGCTCTTCTTCCCGGTAAAGATGTAAGTTCATCATAAAATGCCAGTCGGTAAGATTCTCTAATCAAAAGTATAAAAATAATAATCGAGACGGAAAGAAAAGCCATCTGCGTCGCATGTGGAGTTTTTAAAAAGTAAAGTCCAGTTTCAAAAGTTAGCAACATCACAAAGAATGACCCACTGTATATAAGGTAGTTTCCAAATAGGATGAGTCCTATGATTACAAAGAGTACAAAAACACTTACTGCTATAGACAAATCCTTTAAAGGATATGTATCCATAGCAAATATCTTAACGCTCATATAGTCTTGGATGATTTGCTGAGGATTATATATAAGGTAAGCAACAAGAGCAAGCTCAAAGACAAAAAATACAATTTTTAAAATACCCCAAAAAGAAAAGAGACCTCTTTCTTTAAAGAGCAAAAAGAGTAAAAGGTGAAGTGGATAAAGTATAGAGACATATTTAAAAAGCAGACTCGCTTTTAAGGGAGATAGATACCAGAATCCAAGTTGTATGAAAAGCAGAGGTAGTACAATGAATATAAACCTGTTACGATTAAAATGCCACGAGACCCAGATAACTATAAGAGATACCGTATAAAAAATATACGGTATCAGGTTAAATAAAATCTTTGGAATCTCTGATTCGTAAAAAACAACAAGCCCAAAGATCATAGATATGAAAAAAGGGATGAAAATATTTATAGATATGGTTTTAAGTGGATTCAAATCTATTTTTCTTTATGAAATTCCAAGTCTTCATTACCCACTTTATTTTTGTCTCTACTTCTAAAGTATGCCTTTACAGCTTTTTCTTCTATGTAGTTTCTGCATTCTTGCGGCATAGCAGCGTTTGGATCAGATGCCAGTTGTTCACACATTGCAACATTGATTTTAAAGTACGAACATCCGCTAAACATAAAAACACCCAGTAGTAAAATTTTAAACATCCTGTTTCCTTTTTATAATAAGATCTAAATATTTTGAAGGAGTGACTCTCATCATCTCTTCGGCTAACCAGCGTATCTGAAAGTACGCAGCACCACTGTCTCTAAGTGTAAAATAGTTTTTTAGGCTTCTAAGGTTAAATGTTACGACCATATCTACTTTTATATTATCACTCACTATATGCTTAAAAGCATCACCAACATTTCTTTTTTTCTTTCCGGCTTCTAGAGCTTCAAAAAGTTTTTGGGAATCAGTTTTGAACTCTTCTAAAAATCCTAAAGAACTTTTGGCTACAGATATTGAGTCGAAGTCTTCTACTACCTTTGATTGGTACTTTAGTTTGTCATAGATGGAAGCTATCTCAATTCTGTTGTAAGCTTCATCCCTTGTCACGAACATGTTAAAACTTAGCATCTTTTTTATAAAGAACTCTTTGTCATCTGAGGTTTGTGATGCTACAAAGGCATTGATTATAGAACTCATTGTATAACGCGTACTTCTTACGGATATGGCTTGCATGCGGTGACGGGCATGTTCTTGCAAGACACCTCTTGATGTACCCCTAATTAAAAAGCTGAGATTTGTATGTTCTAGTATTGAATGGTGAAAGTAAGTCCACGCCAAATCATCCAACAGGTTTGATTCGTCAATAGAGTTTATCGATCGGCACATATCTTCGTTTGGCATAGAGGACTCTATCTCTTTTATAACTTCGTTCTCAGAGTTTGAAAAAGAATCATAACAAGTTCTAGCCGCTGCTTCACTAACACCGATTCCGGTATCTTGAACTAAAACAACTTCCGGTTTAGAGTAGCCTATGCCATATACATTTTCCATAAATTTCCTCTTTGCTTTATATATAAGTATTATATAGAAAAAAGTATTTACATAGCATAAATTATGTATTCAATCTGTTGTAATAACTCAGCATTTGTGGTTTTTTTAGAAGCTGCATAAGCAAGTGCGGCTCCTGCGCCGACACCCTCTTTTGCTTCACCCTCATCATACTTTTTAAGTATTTCAATTTCTGCTTCTTTAAAAGAAAAGTCAGTATAAACCGCATGAACAACATAACTAAGCAATCCCAATAAGTGTCTTATGTCAGAGTGTTCATCATTAGCCACCCACGCAGTGGTCGCAAGTGTTATATTGTCATGCTTAACACGTTGAAGTACGTCTTCTCTAAGTTTGTCGGCTATAAGTAAACAGGCTGCCATCTGCGTACCGCCTGCTAGTACTACATGAAACCTTTTAGATGCGGTGAGTACAAAACCGGCACAAAAGATAAGCATATTGTCGCTGACAAGACCTAGCTTGTCAAAATTGCTCATATTGTTATCTATAAGAGAGAGAGCCTTGTCTATAGTTTCATTTTTTATTGAGCTGGGTACATTTAAGAAGCTGGATGAAAAATCATCACGGCAATCAAAACCAAGAGCTAAAGTTGAAGTAGTTGCGGTTGTAGTCCCGCTTGGAGTGCTTTCACCAAGAATAAGGTATGAACCTTTTAGCTCATAAGTTTCTCCCGCTTTCATCCCTTTTGCAAATACAGCCTTAGCATCAATATTTGCACCATTGCTTATATCACCTGAAGGAGAGATATCAAAACTTGTGTAGGTAGTATTTTGAGGACTTGAGGTAAGACCTAAGTCTAAGATTTCGATAGCACTAAAAGGACTTAGGTTATGCACAGCCCTTGTGATGATAGCCGGAGTTGGAACTCCGTTTGGAGTCTCAGCCAACTCGCCTAAAGAAAAAACTTTTTCGTTTGTTATGAATTCGGCATCAAGAGTAGGAGTAAGCGGTATTTTTCCCGGAATTCCAGCCTGAGTTATGCCTTTTATCTCACAGGTTTTTGTAACACTGGCCGCTAATAAAAAATCGGCTGTGCCATTTGGCAGAAAATCTTGGGCATTTGTAAATATATTATATGTTTTCAATTATTAATTCTCCGTAATCTATTTTAATACTAAAAGCATCTTCAAGCTTTATCTTCTTAAGTATACTTAGTAAGACTCGTATAACACCTGCATGAGTAACTATCAAGATGTTATCCTTGTTTATAGATGGTAAAAAGACTAAGAAAAACTCTTTGATTCTAGATACATACTTTTCATAATCTTCTCCGTCTAAGGCATCTATCCATTGCAAAAAGTTTTCATATTTTATCTCGCCTTGCGCGATAATCTCATCAAAACTTAGTCCCTCATGTTTGCCCCAAGACTTTTCTCTTAGTCTATTGGTATATACTATTTGTTCTTTATGCTTAAAATATTTTATAGTCTCTTTGGCCCTTGGCAAGTCTGAGCAATAAATGCTGTCAAACTCCAAGTCATTTAGTCTTTTACATAACTCTTTTGCTTGAACTTTACCCTTTGTTGATAGAGCTATCTTGTTATGACCGTTATATTTTTTATGATATTTTTCTTCAACTTCTGCGTGTCTAACTAGTGTCAGTTTCATGTTTTTAGACCAAGGATTAAGATATTTAGTAAAATCAACTCTGTGACCTCAATAGTAAAACCGTAAATGTCACCTGTAAAACCGCCATATCTTTTTACGAAAAACAGCTTTATCATGTAAAAAACAAACAAAGAAGATATAAGCAGAACCCACATGTCAAAATAAGCCACTAGTGATACAGAATAAAAAATAGCCACTAAAAGCTGTTTGGTACTAAACTCTTCTTTTGCCAAGGCACTCATACCATTTGGACTTACATAAGCACAGAAGTATATAGCTAAAATTGCGTTTAGACGAGCGAGCATCAGAATAAGAGGTAAAAGGTAAAATAGCTCAATTTGTGCAAGTGTAGATGCTTTTAAAATCAAAAAAGTGACAGTAAAGATCATGCCCATTCCGCCAGTGTTTGGGTCTTTCATGACTTCCAAGGCTCTATCTTTGTTTACAAAAAGTCCATCTACTGTGTCACTAAAACCGTCAAGATGAAGTGCACCTGTTAAAAGAACCCATAAGGCAAAGATGATAATTGCTAGATGCATTAGAGGAAGACAAGGGTTTAATATAGAGTAGATAAGATATAAAACACCACCAAGGATAAGACCGATAAGTGGATAAGACATTACTGCGTAGCCGTTAATACCCTTATAAAAATCATGTATTTTAAAAAATGGGATAATCGTTAGCATAGAGAGGGCTAGAGCAAAGCCTTTAAATATTTTATTCATTTTATTCTCGTAGAAATTCCGGCTATGGTGTGGTAAACTTCGGCACAAGAAGATGCTATTTGTTGCGATAACTTACCGCTAATATCTACAAATTCACGTGCAAGTTTATTATCTGAAATGATTCCAGAACCCACATCATTAAGCACAAAGACTACCGTTTTATCAAGTTCTAATATATTACGGATTTGCTCTTGCATATCTTTAAATGTAAAACCGTGATAAAGCATGTTGTTTATCCACATACTTACACATTCTACTAGCAAGGGAGCTGTAGAATCGGAGATGGTTTCATAAAGTTTAAGAGGCTCTTCAATGGTGATAAACTTATCTCCACGGAGCTCCTTGTGCGCTTGTATACGCAGTTTCATCTCCACATCTATAAACTCAGTTGTTACTAGATATATCGGTTTATCTTTTGAAATGTTTAGTATATAGTTTTGTGCATTAAGAGACTTACCACTTTTAATGCCACCGACAAAGAGTGTTTTTTTATTCATATCTAATTTTACCCTATCATGAAATAAAGTAAAGCTAAACTAATTAAAATTGTTAAATCTATTTTCTCTTTTACGGATAAGGCTTTTTTTAAGTCACTGTCTTTTATAGTATCTCTACCAGAGCCAAAAGATGCCTTGTGCTTTAACTTTCCAAAGTAAGATGTATCCCCACCTAGTTTTACACCAAGTGAGATAGCCATTGCTGTTATTGGATGACCTGCATTTGGACTGTCATGTTTTGAACCATCTTTATAAAAGGAAAATATTTTTTTTGTCTGAAAAACTAACATTATTAAAACAGCAGTTATACGAGAAGGTATATAGTTTACAAGATCATCTAAGATAGCAGCAACTTTTCCGTAATTTTCATACTTCTTATTTTTGTATCCGACCATTGAATCCATGGTGTTTATGGTTTTGTATATAATGATACCCTCCAGACCAAATATAGCTAGGTAAAAAAGTGGAGCTATAACTCCGTCACTGAGGTTTTCGGCATATGTCTCAATGGAGGCTTTATAGATATCGCTATCATTCATCTGTGCAGTGTCTCTAGAGACTAACATGGATATACTCTTTTTTTTGTCATTTGAAGAAAGTATCTCACTGACAGCTTCGTAAAGCATATTATGGGCTAAGAACATGGAGGCAAAAAAAGATGTAAGCAATATGTTTGAAAAGGTTAGCAGCTTAAGTATAAACGTGGCTAAACTTACTATACAAAGTGTAAATATAACAAGTAAAAAACCTCTATATACAGAATCTTTATACCAAAGATCTTCAAACTTCGCAATTACTTCACCTATAAGTATAATCGGATGCCTAGTAAATTTAAACTCACCAAATATTTTGTCAATCAGATAAGCTAAAATAGCAACAAGGATGTTACTCATAAAGTGCTTTTTCGATTGTATCCATATCTATGTGCTTATCTATATGGGAGGCAAACTTTTTTATGGTTTTAGATTTATATTTTTTAAAGTTATAGCCTTTGTACTTTGGATTTAGTGAGCTGAACAACCTATATCTAAATTCATCACTGTCAAAAAGTCCATGAATAAAAGTACCGTAAAGGTTCTTGCTACTCTTACACTTTTTCTTTGTGACACCGTTGTGAATCTCATAACCGTCAACTATACAGTCAAAAATATTGTACGAACCTTTTTTTATAAGCTTTGTATTTTGAAATACTACTTCACCTTTAAATCGTCCAAAGCCTTTGACCTCTTTTTCTTCAGATTCTACGCCAAGAGGGTCTAGAATCTTTTCAAACATCATCTCGTACCCACCGCAGATAGCTACAATCTTTTTTTCTTTATTTTGTAGATGTTTTGTAAAACCACTATTTTTGAGCCATCTTAAATCATCTATAACCATTTTACTACCCGGCAGGACAAGCACATTACAGGAATCAACTTCACTTGCAGAAGATATAAAAGACAAGTTAATCCCTTTATCCGCGACAAGCGGTTCAAAGTCTGTAAAATTTGATATATGAGGAAGTTTAATAACTCCAACTTTTATGATTGCTTTTGATGTGTCTTGAGTATAGTTCATTATGGATTGGCTGTCTTCAAAGCCAAGGTTAAAAGGTTTAAAAGGAACCACTCCTAAAACCTTAAGTCCAAACTGATCTTGAATGATTTTAACACCATCATCAAAAAGGCTCATATCCCCTTGAAACTTGTTTACAATCACACCGATTACATTCTTACGCAGTTTCTTTGGAAGAAGCTTATATACGCCGTAGATAGATGCAAATACACCACCTCTTTGTATATCGGCAACTAAGATAATCTTTGTGTTAAACTCATTTGCCACGTAGATGTTTGAGAGGTCTTTATTCATTAGGTTAAGCTCAACAGGACTCCCCGCACCCTCAGCTACGATACAGTCATATTCACTTTGAAGTTGCCTAAACGCTATTTTGACTTCGGGGTGAAGTCTGTAAATATCACGGTAATAAGATAAAACATCTTTATTGCCGACACTCTCGCCGTTTATAATCATATGAGCAGATGATTTACCGCCAGACTTTAAAAGAACCGGATTCATATAAGGGGTAGTTTTCAGTCCAATTGCTTCCGCGGCGAAGTGTTGAGGTATAGCTATCTCACCACCTTCATCTGTTACTTGAGAGTTGTTAGAGACATTCTGAGCTTTAAACGGTGCAACCTTAATCCCACGGTGATGTAAAAGATAGGTTATAGCAAAAGAAAGAGTTGATTTTCCAGCGTCAGAGCTTGTACCGAATATGCTAAGTGAATTCATTTAAAACCTCTGTTAGTTTGTTATGTGAGTTAGTGTCTTTAACTGCAAAGCGAAGATAATCATTACTTAGAAAATCAAAACTTCCGCAGGTTCTTACTAGAATCTTATTCTCTAGCAAGTGCTTGAAAATCTTGTCTGCTTTTTTTGATTTTGTTAGAAAAAAATTGCTGTCACTTTTATATATCTTGTCAAATAATTTCGATTTATTTAGGATTTTAAAAAGTTCTTTTTTATTATGTTTATGGAGTTTTTTACTTTTTTTATCAAATTCTTTATCTGAAAGTCTTTGTGTTAAAAATTCACTATCAAATGAAGAAAGTGACCAGATAGCTGTGTTGAGGTTAAAAATATTGGATTTATGAGAGAAAATAGCACCGATTCTAACACCCGCACATGAATGAAATTTTGAAAAAGATTGTATTATGTATAGTTTTTTATTAAAATTAATTTGGTTTCTCAAGTATTTCAGATTTTCAAATTCAATAAATGATTCATCTAAGATAATGGTGCATTTCCTTTGCTCCCAAATCTTAAAAAGTCTCTGTAAATTATAATACTTTGCATCAGGAGTTGATGGATTGACAAAGACAACTATTGAACCGATTTTTGGTTTTTTATACAGGTTTTTAAAGCGGTTTATTTTAATAATTTTTTTCTTTTTTGGTACAGCTTTTTCATACTCACCGTATAAAGGAGCATAGAGATAGACTCTTTTTTGTTTTAGAGATTTGAAAAGTTCAAAGATAGCGGAAGTGGCACCGTTAAAAAGAGCTATCTGGTTTTTTTCTATCTTGTACTTATTTTTTATAGAGTCTTTTAAATCTTTATATTTACTATCAGCATACTTTACTAACATGTTATTATCTGGTGTTATGCTTATGTCTGGATGATAGAAGTTTATGTTTGAAGAAAAGTCTATAATCTCCCACGGAGTACATTTTAATTTTTTTGCGTATTTGTATATGCTTGCACCATGTTTCATTAGATATCTACGTCATCCCAAAATTCATTAAAGTCCAAGTTGGTCATTGCATTTTCATCTTCTAGATTTTTTTCTAAAAGCTTTTTTTGCTCTTTTTCAAAGTACTCTTCAAGAGCCTCGTTGATGATAGTGCTCATATCTTTTTTTAGCACAGTTGTGAAGTTTTCCAAATTATCAAGATTGTCACTACTTAGTGTAAAGTTTAGTTCTTTCATAGACAATATTGTATCTAATTCCACTTTAGCAGCTCTTTTGCTCTGAAGGTATTTTTATACTTTTGAACTCTTTTTATTGCATAGTAGTGTGATGCTATCTTCATTTTGTATAATAATCTTTGTTTTGTGAGCTTCTTTGGAGCGTGTTGGTTATATGCACGGAGAAATAGGTTTATAAAGTAGTGATTGTTTGGTTTTGTGTCAAACCCTATAAGTGTAACGGCTGCGTCAAATACAAAAGTACCGCAAGCTCCATCTATAAAGTCAAATACACCAACTTTGCTTCCATGAAATACGGTATTGTCTTTAAAAATATCACCATGAATAAATGCATCATGCTTTATAGAGAATTTTTTTAAAAACTCACATCTTTTGTAATAAGCATAGAAGTTTGATTTTGCATATGTAAGTGCTGATGTCACTTCATACTCAATCCTAGAGTTTGATTCACACTTTGTTTTAGATGCGTGAGAATGAAGTTTAGCTAAAAATCTGCCCATAGCTTGTATATGATAACCGTTTATGCTTTTTGGTTGTGAGCCTTTTAGCTTTTTATATAGATACCAACTCTTAGATTGGTCTATGCATACTGGAACATTAAGACCTAGTGATTTTAATTGCTTAAGTAGTTTTATGTCTTTTTCTATCCTTGTAGGAATATCTCTCTCATATCTTTTTAAGATATAGGCTTTAGAATCTGTGTAAGCTATGTACGTGGTATCTATGATTCCAGAGCTGGTTGGAATGATTTTTGTAAAGTTATAAGTTGGAAAAAAAGCATTTAATTGCTTTAGAGATATTTTTGTGATTACACCCATTTGTTTTGTATTGTACACTCGCTAAGAGTTTTTTTATCCTTCCATTTTACAGTTTTTAGCTCAGGTTCTTTGTAGAATTCATCAACGTAACCAAGGGCTAGGTATGCTATAAGTCTAGCACATTTTGGAGCATTTAAAGTCTCAAGTACTTTTTTTTCATCTAAGATACTTATCCAGCCAAGACCAATATTTAAAGCTCTAGCCATTAACCACATGTTCTCAACCGCACATACAACACTATATTCACCCATCCTTTGCATACTTGTCATACCTATAGTTGCTTCATCAGGGTGTTCATAAAATACGGCTATATTTATTGGTGCTTCTTTCACACCTTCTAATTTTAGGTTTTTATATATCTCTTTATCTTTAAAAATCTTTTTTGCTTTTTCATTTTCTATATCAAAATTTTGGCGAATTTTATCTTTGATTTTTTCATCATCTATAATAACAAATTTCCAAGGTTGAGAATATCCGACTGAAGGGGCATTTATACCGCTAAGAAGAATTTTTTCAATATCCTTATCAGTTATTTTTTTATTTAAAAAATTGTTACCTCTAACATCACGTCTAGACCTTATTATATTTTCTAATGTTTGTACCTGCTCGTTTGTAAACCTCATGTAAACCTTTTTTTCACAATACTAGGGTTATTTCTTAGCATGGTATGTAAGTAAGTTCCAAAGACATTGTTTTTTTTCCAACTTGCAATTTCTCCGATGTTACCTTTTTGTTTGAAGAGTGCATCAACACCATCTTTTGAGTTTATTATATTTGTATAGTGAAAAGCATGACCTTTGATAGAATCATTACCACTAAAATAGTAACCCATCCTTTGAAATCTGTCATGCATGGTAAAGTCTAAGTCCAGTATACCGCTCATCTTTTTATCATCAACTCTATTGCTAAGGTATAGCATGCCTGCACACTCTGCATATATCGGTTTTGTTTTTGAGTGAAGGATTAAAGAGTCTTTAAATTTATGAGAATTTTTGATTTTTTTATAGTTATGCTCTTGCTCAACATATCCACCCACTACATACACACTGTCTGCATCTTTTGGGATAGTCTCATTTTTTGTTGAATCAATAAACACAACATCCCTGAAAATCTCTTTTAAAAACTTTGCATTATCATGATAAAGAAAAGAAAAGTTCTCATCATTTACAATAGCTAGTTTTTTATCTATTTGTTTTATTTTTTTAAATGGATAGTTATCTATTTTTGGTATTTTACACTTAGACGCTATCTTTTTCAACATCTTTATATCAATATGTTTGAGCACGTCTTTAGATATACGTTTTATCCTAGAACTATCATTTATATCAAGTCCTAGATGTGTCTCACTTAAACTTTGCAAGTCTTTTTGTATCCATCCAAGAACTGATATATCTTTAAAATCTTCTTCAATTATGTTTTTGATAAGTTCAAAGTGGCCTTGAGATGAGATTTTATTTAATACTATAGCTTTTATGGTGTTATTTTTTTTATAAGTTAGTAGCCCTTTTAATATAGCACTGACAGTTATATAACTTGAACTTCCATCTAAGATTACAATAGTAGGGATTTGTAATAGTTTTGATATGTCATAGGCACTTGAACCTTTGTCCATACCGTCATAAAATCCCATTACACCCTCGCATATAGATATGTCTTTATCGCTATATTTTTTATACAACCACTTTACTTGTTTTTTATTCATCATAAATGCATCTAGATTCACTGAGGGAGTATTAGATATTTTATGATGGAAGATAGGGTCTATAAAATCAGGACCTATCTTAAAGGGACGTACTGATTTTTTAAAATGATGCAGTAATGCCATAGTAAGAATTGTTTTACCCTGATTTGATGCTGTGGCACTTATGCAGATAGAGTTTATGACCTAGCCTTTTCAAACTGATCAACTATCTTTGTGACTATAAGGTCTGACGTAACATTCAGGGACGTTCTGCACATATCTAAAATTCTGTCAACTGCAACAATCAAAGCCATATATTCAACCGGCAGACCGATTTGGTTTAGTATGACTACCATCATAACAAGAGATGCACTTGGAAGAGCGGCAACCCCAACACTAAGTGCTACAACGGTAATCCCAAGAAGAACTTGATCACCAAAGCTTAAAGCTACTCCTGCTAGGTTTGCTATATATAAAACAGCTACCGTTAGATATGCAGCTGTACCGTCCATTGAAACTGTAGCACCAAGAGGAAGGACAAAAGAAGCAGTTTTTGAATCTACACCACCCATCTCTTCAACCACTCTTAATGAAACAGGTAAGGTTGCTGCGGACGAAGCAGTTGAAAATGCCATAATTGAGGCTTCTCTTACATCTGAGAGGTATTTGTACGGATTTGTTTTTGCAAAGAATGCCAAAATTGTCGGTAGTGTTAAAATAGCATGAAAAACTATAACACCGACTACTACTAAGATATACTTCCAGAGTCCAAAAACAACGTCTATACCTTGGTCGGCAATAACGTAAGAAATAAGACTAAATACGCCGATAGGTGTCATGATGATTACCCATTCCGCCATCTTTAGCATAGCTTCAGAGATTGCGGTGAAAAAGTTTATTAGAGGCTCTTGTTGAAGTGGTTTTAGATATAAGGATGCAACGCCAAACAAAATAGCAAACACTATAATCTGCATCATTGAACCGTTACTGAGTGCACCGAATATATTAGTAGGTATAAAAGACAGAATCATTGTCTCAAAAGAAAAAGGTGCAATACTGGCTGCTTTTGCAAACTCGAGCCCCTCTTTACTTGCAGGCTCACCTATCGCAAACAGATTCATGGCTATAATAGCCAATAAAACAGCAAGTGCGGTAGTTAAAAGGTATAGTCCAATAGTTCTAAGTCCTATATTTTTTAAGTGTTGCAGTGAACCTAATCCTAAAATAGCTATAAAAATGCTAGAAAATACAAGCGGTACGACTAACATCTTTAAAAATGAGATAAATACAGCACCGATTAACTTTTGCTGGAGTGCAAGTTCAGGTAAAAAACTACCAAATAAAACACCAAATAAAATTCCAAACAATACCAAAGTATTTGTAGTAGCATATTTTTTTATTCTTTTAATCAAAATATATCCTTTTTAAGAAGACCATAATATCCTATTTCCTCTTGCGAATAAGTAAGTATATAAAAAATGGACCGCCTAAAAATGATGTTATAACACCAATAGGTACATCTGAAGCAGTTCCTAGTTTTCTTGATATTAAGTCACAAAAGACTAAGAAAATACCACTATAGAAAAATGTTTGTATCAGTAGTTTGTCAGCACTTTTTTTATAAATAATTCTTAGTATATGAGGGATTATTAGACCTACAAAGCCTATTGGCCCTGTTATACTGACTGCCACACCAATCGCAATTGAGACAGATATCAAAAGAACTGTGTTTGTTTTTTGAACTTCTATACCTTTTAAAAAAGCATTATCATAAGAGGTTAGCAATAGTTTTATCTCTTTTTTATAACCTAAACTCATAAAAAGAAGTAATATGCTGGCTACAACGACAGGGATAGTGTGTGTTAATCCCACTACATCAAGGCTACCCATTGTAAATCTTATGATCTCATAACTTTGTGTCTCATCGCTTAGATAAAAGAGTATCATTAAAGAGGCACTATAAAAAAATGAGAGGGCGATACCAACTAAAAGCAGTGATGAAGTCTCATAAGTCTTTAGTTTTGATGTAAGAGCAAAGAGTATTATTATGGTTAAAAGTGCTCCTAAAAAACCAAATAATGCCACAAAGGAAATAAATCCAAAGACTATGGCAAAGGCTGTACCCAAAGTGGCACCGCTGGCTACACCCAAGGTAAAAGGTGTACTCATAGGATTTCTAAAAAGTGATTGAAATATTAAACCGCTTAAACCAAGAAGTGCCCCTGTAAAAAAAGCAGTTATAACTCTTGGTATTCTTAAATCCCAAAACAGCTTATAGTCAATACTGGTTATATTGTTTATTTTAGAAAGACTGATTTCCATTTGTCCGAAAAATGGAGCGACAGCAAGTAGTAAAAGCGATATGGTAATAAACATATACTTCATAGGTTCACCATAAAAAAATCATCAATACGTTTTAGACTTGAACCGAAAAAATCATCTAAATTCGACTTTTCGAAAAACTTTCTACTTTCATCAAAAAACGCTATTTTCCCATCTTCCATATATAGAATCTTGTATCCCAGTTTATAGGCTAGACTTAAGTCATGGGTAATAATTATCCTGTTTTTTATTTTGTCACTTTTTAAGATATTATAAACATTTAGAGTTTTTTGCGGATCCAGATTTGCAGTCGGCTCATCGAAAATAGTTATTTTTGCGTTGTGAAGCATAGAGGAAGCAAGCATGGTCAGTTGTTGTTCACCACTGCTTAAAGTCTTACAGGATTTGTCTTTTAAGTCATCCAAGCACAGCAATGATAAAACTTCATTAACACTGATATTAGAATATAGCGTACTTAATTCTAGATACTCCATTAAAGATATATGCTCATCAAAGACTTCTAGTTTTGGAGGGATGTAGTTTATAAGTTCAGCTCTTTTCTTTGCATGAAGTGTGTGAAGTTTATATTTAAACACTTCAATGGAATGTGAGTTTATAATTCCGCATAAGACTTTTGCAAGAGTAGATTTGCCTGCACCGTTTGAACCTAATATTATAAGGTTTTCATTTTCCTGCAGATGCATGTTGATATTACTTAAAATATTGTTGCTAAAGTCAGATATTGTTAACATCTATTTTCCATTTTTACTTTTATAGTCATTTAATATCCACTGAAAGTCTTGTAAAAAATAAACAAGCCTATCACTTGGAATTCCTGCATATAGTTTATCTATTATATAGATAGAATTTGTCTTACCTGCATTTATAGGTAATTCTTTCCATGGATTTATCAAGACATCTCTTGTTAAACCTTTTTCTTTCATAGAGTGAGATAAAAGTATGACTATATCAGGGTTGCAAGCGATTATGTTTTCCATGTTTAATACAGGTTGTCCCTTTCTTTTACTTTGTAGAGCATTTGTGTTTCCACTAGCGTTTATAATATCGTCAAAATATAAGTTTTGCCCAGCAACAAATATTCTAGAAGCTAAAGAAGTGTTATGCCCCATCACAATTAGAATCTTTTTATTCTTTGTTATGTGTTTTAATTTTTCTAATTCAAGGTCTATTTTATCTATGATTTTTTGTGCTTTTTCATCTCTTTTTAAAATTTTACCTATGTCTAATATAGAATCCTTTATGCTGGATAGTCGGTCTATCTTAATAACTTTTGTTTTTATGTTGAGTTGTTTTAGTTTGTCATTTAATTTGTAATTATTTTCTTGCATAAGTACCAAACTAGGGTCTAATGCTAGGATTTTTTCTAAAGAGGGATTGAAGTAACCGCCGACCTTTGGTATGCTCAATGATTTTTTTGGATATTTGCAGTATGTAGTGTTACCCACTATCTCATTACCGAGTCCCAGAGCGAAGACTATCTCGTTTACACAAGGGGATAGGGCTACTATCCTCTCCTTGGCAAAGATGTTAATACTAAGAATAAGTATTAAAATAAATTTTAACATTAAAATTTGACCCTAATCCCTGCATAAGCACTTAGCGGTGAAGTTGCGTACCCATCTACTACCTGATAGTAAGTGTCAAACAGGTTGTCAACTTTGGCGTATACAGAAAAGTTTTTATTTATAGCGTAGTTTGCAACAAGGTTAGCAAGTGTGTACTTTCCGGTTTGTTCACCTTTGTCGTTGTTATTGTTGTATCTTTGACCGATATATTCACCATAAACACCAAGGTGTAAATTTGATATACCATAGTAATCTATACTTAGTTTTACAGTGTCCTTGGGTCTTCTTGAGAGTTTCTCTCCGTCATTGTTCTTAGTATTTAAATAAGTGTAATTTGCACTTAGTGAAATATCATTATAGACTTCAGTGCTATACTCTAATTCTAAGCCTTTTATCTTTGTATTACCTTCAAGGTTATAGTATTTACCAGGCAGTGGATTTGAATACCCATCAGGGTCGTAATAGTCAATCATATCCTTAGTAGTGCTATGAAAATAAGTAAGACTAATTTCTTTATAAGAAAGAGTAATATCATAGCTTAGAGTGTTTTCGGGTTTTAAGTCTTTATTACCATACCTTGGATTGTATAGGTTATATAGTGTCGGAACATTATAAGCAGAACCTATGTTTGCACTAGTCGTTAGACCATCAACACTGTTAAAGAAGTGTTTTACTCCAAGCTTGCCTGTAAGCTTATTGTCAAATTTGTTATACTCATCAAACCTCAAAGATTGAGTTAAAATAGTCTTACCTAAAAGTTCAAACTCATTTGAGTTTGTTATGAAAACACCTTTGTTGTTATATTTTTTTGCAAGGTCATTTTTATGCTCAAAAGTCTTATAGTCTATGCCTGTAACTAAAAAGCTGTTTTTTAAATACTTGATAGTGGATTTAAGACCGTATTCTTGTACTTCACCGTCGAACTCCTTTGTATAGCCAAGTGGATAGTTTCTGTCAAATATTGAGAGTTTTGCATAGATGTCAAGTTCATTAAAGCTGTCTATATGGTTAAAGTTTATTTGGCTAAAGCTGTCTTTTGTCTTTGAATATACTTTCGCATTAGGATTGTTATAAGAATCATAGTCAGTTGTTGCGTCTATTGCTGTATGAGAGATGTTAATCTTATTTGTATCGTTTATATTAAACCCTGCTTTTATGTTTGTTGTTATATTCTCATAAGAATCGTCTTCATAGTTGTCTATATCTGTATCTTTAGGAGCTTGAGCTGTAAACCCGTCTGTATAAACCCTTTGAGAACTTGCTTTTATGTAGTAATCATCTGTTTTATAAGATAGGGATGCACCTATCTTTGTAGTATTGAAACTTCCGTATTCAGAGAGTATTGAACTGTGTAAACCGTCCTTAGCAGCTTTTGTTTTGATATTGATTACACCTGCAGTTGCATCAGCACCCCATATACCGGACTGAGCACCTTTAACAATCTCAATCTGCTCAATGTCATCAAGCATCAAATGTGCAAATGGAGCACCGCTGATACCTGCAGCATCGTTATATCGTATGCCGTCAATCAAGACAAGCACTCTTTTAGAATCAAACCCTCGAAGCATAACTGAGGTTGATTTCCCAAGACCGCCATTGTTTGTAAAACTGATTCCTGAGACGGTATTGACTGCTTCTGAAACCGTTGTGAAATTTTTTTCTTCTATTTCTTCTTTTGTTATAACGCTTATATTGGAAGTGGTACTGTGAATGGATTGCGATGTTTTTGCCGCACTTGTAACTGTAATTGTATCAAGTACTACATCTTGTGCATTTAGTGTACTTAGCGAAAAAAGCGCAACTAGAGATAATTTGATTGTCTTATTCATATATGTTTTTCCTGTATTAGTCATTTTAATTTATTGTAAAATTGAGTTTAAAGAATAGATCTTTAGTGACCATAGCGGTTTAAAAATAGTAAAAGTGGCTTATTCCTTTTACAGATTTAATTAACAGGGAGGTGAATTTATTTTAATACGAAGCGGTTTACCCTCAAGTGTACATACCGATACAGAAGATGCGGATATTTTTGTTAGTGATATGTAGGCTTGAATTGCTGCTAGTGAGAAGTAGTGTTTACCAAACCCTTTAGGAATCATGATATCCAAGCCTTTGTTTAATTTTTGAAATTATAACTAAAAACTTTGATAAAATTATACTTATGAAACTATCACACCTAAAGCAAATTGCTACTTATTTAGAAAAGTTTACAAAGATTTCTGCTATTTACAGAGTAAGTGATACTATTGTCAAAATCTCATTTGATAAAAACGATGAGATATATTTTAATATGCAACGTTCAAACTCTAAGATGTTTAGATGTGAATCCTATGCTCGTTCAAAAGTTTATAATGCACCTTTTGACGTACTGTTAGCTAAACGCTTTAACCGCTCAGGTATTTTAAGTATAGAACTTTTAAACAATGATAAGATATTAAGGTTTAAAACATCGGTTGCATCTGCGTATAAAGAAGAGATTACTTTTTTACAGTTTGAGTTTACAGGAAAGTATACAAACGTTATAATACTGGATGAAAATAACATTGTGCTTGAAGCACTTCGTCATGTTGACTTATTCTCATCATTTCGTGAAGTAAGAGTAGGTCAAAAGCTTTTAGACATCCCAAATGCTCCATTTGTAGCTAAAGATTATCCACTTGAAGATGTTGAGAAGTTTTTATACGAGGTCTATGGAATTGACTTAGAAGAAAAGTTATCATCCTTGAAAAAGCAGAAGACCTCTTTTTTAAATAAAAAATTAATCAAACTAACAAAACTATATGCAAAACTAGATGATGAAAAAAAGCTTGAAGAAGAGCTTGTCAAGTATAAGCATTACGGAAATTTAATCTTATCAAACATACACAAGATAAAGCCATATACAAAAGTCTTGAAGCTTGAAGATTATGACGGAAGTATTTTAAAGATAAACCTTGATAAAGAGTTTTCATCAGCTTCAGACATAGCTAATTCGTTTTTTACAAGAAGTAAAAAAGCAAAGCAAAAAGCAACACATTTACACATAGAAAAAGAATCACTTAGTTCAAAAATCGAGCATATAAAGCTCTTTATATCAACTGTACAAGAGGCAAAAGATATTGCAAAAATTCAGCTTTTGTTTCCAAAAAATCTGCAGTCTAAAAAAATAAAAACGAATGATTCTATTGAAATTTTTTGGATAGACGGATATAAAATAGGTCTTGGTAAAAATGAAAGAGGTAATGTCGAGTTGCTTAAAAATGCCAGAGCCAGAGATATTTGGGTCCATATGAAAGACAGACCATCAGCCCATGTTATTATAAGTACAGATAAACAAAATGTTCCTATGCATATTATTAAAGGAGCCGCCGGACTGTGTGTTGATTTTACGACTATTCAAAAAGACAGGTTTTTAGTCGATTATACCCCAAGACGAGAAGTGACTATACAAAATGGTGCAAATGTGCTGTATAATAAGTATAAGACTATTGAGGTAGACACAAGATAGGAATGGATTCTGCTTTTAAATTGATGCATAGATAAAAATCCCTTCCATTTTATAAAATAAAATTAAGGAGTGTGTTATGGCTATCGGTGCTATTGGAAATGCTATTTTTGTCAATCAACAAACAGCTAGCGTGGCATCTGTAGCTAACTCTCATAACAATCGGATAGAATTTCAAAATATGGCAGCTCAGGCAGCCGTTCAAGAAAGAGATGAAAAGGTCTTGGAAGTTCGTCCAGCTGAAGAGATTCATGAGGTAGATCCCGATAGAGAACATGAAAAAAATGAAGCTGATCAGGAAAGTTCAAGAAATAAAAAACGAGAGACAGAAAAAGAAGAAGAAAAAGAAGAATCTGAATTTAGGAAAATTGATTTTCCGATCTATAAACTAGATATTAAAGTGTGATTAGCTATAATAATCATAATATTTCACTAGTTTGATAATCTACCGAGTTTTGATTGGTGATACAGTATGTATATCAGTGTTTTATAAGATTTAATAATAAGGTGTGTTATGAGTGTTTTTTCTGTGTCTAAAGAGAGAGTCGTTACAAGTTTAGTACTGTTTTTTATTATTTTGTTTGTAGGTTACATAGATAATTTTTTCTTAATGTGGTTAATCCTTGGCGCAGTTTATCTTTTAGCCTTTAAAGAAGCAAATAGACTCTTTGAGATAGAAAATGAAAACCTTGTTATTTTTGCCGGCATTATTTGGTTAATAGCCGGACTCTACCCTTACGGTGACGACTTGTTTGTATTAGCCGGAGTTACTTATGCCAGTATAGTGGCTTTTAATAAAAATATATCATGGAAGAACTTTTTCCCGTTTATCTATCCTACTGCTGGGATGCTTTTTATTTTTACGATGTATCAGGAATACGGTGTTTTATCACTATTTTGGCTTTTAGTGGTTGTGGCAATGACTGACATTGGAGCATACGGAGTCGGAAAAAGCATCGGTAAGACACCTTTTTGTGAGACAAGCCCAAATAAAACTATGGAAGGTGTTGTCGGTGGAATCGCAGTAGCCACTATCAGTGGTATGTTTGTAGGTCTGTCCATAGTTGATATGGGAGTTTCATTTATAGTCTCTTTTATGGTCTCTGTCAGTTCTATTTTTGGTGATTTGTATGAGAGTAGTCTTAAAAGGACGGCTGGAGTAAAAGACAGTGGAGATTTGTTACCTGGGCATGGCGGTGTACTTGACCGTATAGACGGATACTTGTTTGGTGCTATCGTTATGCTTGTTCTTCTTAGAGGCTTAGTATAATTTGCTGTCATTTAATTTAAAACAGCAGTATAAACAATGTTTATGTATCTATGCTAATGCTAGATTAAATATGAGTTATAAGTCCCCTATACGGTTGTGTCCATGATAGTTCTTGGCTCTACCGGTTCCATAGGTGTAAATACATTAAAAGTAGCCGAAAAACTTTTAAAGACAGTAGAGGTTTTGGTTGCCGGAAAAAATATAGAACTATTAAACGAACAAATTCTAAAACATAATCCAAAAGTTGTTGTTGTATCAAGGAAAGAGGATGTATCCAAAGTAAAGCATAAAAGTGTGTATTTTGGAGAAGATTCTATAATCAAAGTTATAGAAGATTCCTCTAGTGAATTGGTTATAAATGCTCTTGTCGGTTTTTTGGGTTTGCGTCCAACTTTAAGTGCTATCGCCTTAGGTAAAAAAGTAGCTTTGGCAAATAAGGAATCATTAGTCGCTTGTGGGGCTTTTATAGATGTAGAAAAGCTTCAACCAATTGACAGTGAACATTTTGGACTATGGTATTTACTGCAAGACAGACCAATAAAGAAGATGATTATCACGGCTAGCGGAGGGGCGTTTCGTGACTGGGATTTAGATAAGTTGTATGGTGCAACACTTAGTGATACACAAAAGCATCCAAACTGGTCTATGGGACAGAAAATAACAATTGACAGTGCAACTATGGTAAATAAGATGTTTGAACTATTAGAAGCAAGATGGCTTTTTGGTGAGGGTGAATATGATGCCATAATAGAGACAAGGTCTATTATCCACGGACTCATTGATTTTAAAGATGGTTCAACAACTGCCCATTTTGCTCATGCCAATATGCAACTGCCGATAGCTTATGCTATAAATGAAAAGATGCAAGAAGAGATACTGGAGAATATTGATCTGTTAAAGGTTGGCTCCTTGGAATTTAGGGAAATTACTAAGGACAGATACCCTGTTTGGCAAATAAAAGACGAACTTTTAAAAAACCCGCGCGCGGGTGTTGTGGTAAATGCAGCTAATGAAGCTGCTATAGAGAGATTTATAGCCCGTGAGATTGGTTTTATGGATATAAGTAAAACAATTATCAGCGTATATGAAAAGTTTACTGAGCTACCAAACAGTGTAGATGATGTTTTTAGTTTAGACTCTGATGTTAGAAGATTTGCTAAGCAGGTGAACTATGGCTAATATTCGTATATTAGATAAATTATTGGCATATATATCACAATGTAAGTTATTTAATATAGTGACAATTACGACCTCAATTGTTGTTTTTGTCTCCATGCCTGTTATGTATTTGTTTGCATATTTTTTAGGCCACGAGTATACAAATTTTCTGCTTAGTGTATCAATTGTTTTACCGGTTATTATTACACCTATAGCTTTATTTATGTTGGCAGAATTCAGTAAACATCTACAGTACTATAAAAAAAATTTAGAAGAAGAGATAGATAAAAATAAGAAAAAAGATATTATGCTTTTTGAACAGGCTCGTTTTGTATTGATGGGTGAGATGATGGCAAATATCTCTCATCAGTGGAAGCAACCGCTAAATACGATGTCTCTTGCTATTGTAAATACAAGATTATCATCTCAATCAAAAGAAGAACTAGATAAAAATTTTGAGATTATGGAAGATAATATTAATTATTTATCAACCACTATCAATGACTTTATGTCTTATTTTGATAAGAAATCCCCAGCAGAGACAAGACCTATAGAAAGTATAGTTGATGAAATAAACAGTATTATGAAAGCTCAGATAGAAAGTAAGGGTATACAGCTGACTATAAACATAGACTATAAATTAAAAGATATGAATATTGAGATGACATCAGCTATTTCTCAAGTCTTGTTAAATCTATTGAATAATGCTAAAGATGCTATAGGAAAAGATACAAAAGGCAAGGAGATTATATTGTATTTTGAAATATTCAGGGATGGGTTAGGTATCAGTTGTTGCGATAACGGAACAGGTATAGATCCAAAAATAGCAGATAAGATTTTTGACCCGTATTTCACTACTAAAGATAAAAAACAAGGTACAGGAATAGGTCTATATATGTCCAAACAGATAATTAACAAGGTTTTTGACGGAACAATAGTTTTAGACACTTATTCAAAACATACATGTTTTCGCATAAAGATACCATGTTCAAAAAACTGTAATTTAGATAGAGTGTTATGATCCTTTCTATAGAGAGTTCTTGTGATGATTCTGCCATTGCAATAACGGAGATTAAAACAAAAAAGCTCCTTTTTCATAAAAAAATATCACAAGAGTTAGAACATTCTATATACGGTGGCGTAGTTCCTGAACTGGCAGCGCGCCTTCATGCTGAGACCTTACCAAAAATCTTAGAAGAGTGTCAGCCTTATTTTAAAGATTTAAAAGCGGTGGCGGTTACATCTACACCTGGATTAGCCGTAACTCTAATAGAAGGTGTGACTATGGCTAAGGCAATATCCATAGCCCTTGATATACCTTTAATAGGAGTTAATCACCTTATTGGGCATATTTATTCTTTATTTATTGAACAAGATACATTATTTCCAGTAACAGTTTTACTCGTCTCTGGCGGACATACGCAAGTTATGGAAGTCAGTTCTTTAGAAGATATAAAAACGGTTGCAAAAAGTATGGATGATAGTTTTGGAGAAAGCTTTGATAAGGTGGCAAAGATGATGGGACTTGGCTATCCTGGTGGACCGCTAATTCAAGACTTGGCAAAAGATGGAGATAGAAAACAATATAATTTTACAATTCCTTTATCTCAGTCACCTCTTCTTGCCTTTTCCTACTCAGGACTTAAGAATGCAGTTCGTTTGGCAATAGAAAAGTCAGAAACAGACGACTATAAAGATATAGCAGCTTCGTTTGAGCATATAGCTAGTGCACACTTAATACAAAAACTGAAGAAATATTTTAAAACAAGCAGTCCAAAAACTTTTGCTATAGTAGGGGGGGCTAGTGCTAATCTTTATTTACGTTCTCAAATAGAAGAACTTCTAAAGCCGTACAATGCTCCATTACTTTTGAGTGAACTTAAGTATTGTTCAGATAATGCTGCTATGATTGGAAGAGTGGCAGTAGAGATGTTTGAGAAGGGTATGTTTAGTACTTTAGAAGGTTTGGATATTTCTTCTAGAAGCCAACTTTAATCTTAAACTTTACTTAGCTGAAATCGTCTTAATTCTAATTAAGAGTATTATTATCCGATTTAACATATACTTCGCCTAACAAATAAATTATTAAAAATAAGGAGCCAAAATGGCAACTACAAAATTCAAAGGTACAGACGTAGAGTTATTAGGAAATGAAGTAAATGTTGGAGACAAAGCACCAGCAATTACTGTTGTAAATTCAGATGGTTTAGGTGATGTTACAGTTGGTGGTGCTCAAGGTCACAAACAACTTATTATCGTTGTTCCTTCTTTAGATACAGGTGTATGTGCAACTGAAACTCGTAACTTCAATGCAAAAGCATCTTCATTAGATGGTGTTAAACCAACTATCGTTTCTCTTGACTTACCATTTGCAGCTGGACGTTTTTGTTCAACTGAAGGTATCAATGATTTAACAGTTACTTCTGACTTCAGAAACAAAGATTTCGCTAACGCTTACGGTGTATTACTTGGTGGTTCAGTTCTTGCTGGTGTTACATGTAGAGCAATCTTCGCAATAAATGAAGAAGGTGTTGTAACATATAAAGAAATCGTTCCAGAAATCACTGAAGAGCCTAACTACGACGCTGCAATCGCTGCAGTTAGCTAAGACATATTTGACATAACTAAAGATAATTTCTTAGAGCTAAAATATTCTCCTATTTTAGCTCTTGGCACTTGTGCCATTTTAAGATGAGGTGATGATCTCATTTTATTTCTCCTTTTTTAGGGCAGATGTGCCCTAAATACTTTTCAAATTTATTTTTTATTTAATACAATTTATGAGTCCTTTTGATATAATTCTTGAATTAATAATAAGGCATTAACATGAAAAAGATTTTATTTACATTTCTATGTGGAGCAGTTTTGGCTTCAAATACACTTGCTGATATTGCAAGGGTAGAAATTGGTGTCGGTGCATGGATGCAAGATGCAAAAGGAAGTGCTAGTTATACCCAAAGCGGAGCAAATGGTATATATACTTCAAATGAAGAAGACAGTACTCAAAGTTATATTTGGGCACTTATTAAACATCCTATTCCAATAGTTCCTAACTTAAGACTTGAATACACAAGTGTAGAAGATTCTGGAATAGCAACCGGTAGATTTAAAGAGTTTGATATTGGAGGAGTCAGTACTGCTATGTCTTATGATATGAAACAGTATGATATTATCCCTTATTACAATATCTTGGATAACACTGCTTGGATTACTCTAGATCTTGGTCTTGATATTAAAGTGATAGATATTTCTTATGATGTTGATCCTTTATCTCCTTTTCTAGGTTATTCAGGCAGTGAAACAGTAGCTATACCACTTTTGTATGTAAGAACCCGTATCGAAATTCCAACAACAGACATTGGTTTAGAAGCAGATGTGAAATATGTAACAACTGGAGATTCCACTGTTTATGATGTTAGAGCAAAAATTGATTATACTTTAGATTTTATACCTGTTATACAACCTGCGATTGAAGTTGGATATAGAATCCAAAAGTTAGATATAGATGAAAGTAGTATTGATACAGTGATTGACTTAGAATTTTCAGGTGTATATGCTGGGATAATGCTTCGTTTTTAAAGTTTAGCAGAAGTTATTAAAATTTTATAATAACCTCTGTTCCATTTTTCTCTTCGGATTTTATATCAATATCAAAGTGGTATTCTTTTATGATTTTATCAACTATATTTAATCCGACTCCAAAACCGCCAGCATAGGAACTTGCTCTTGTAAATCTTTTGAAGATACTCCCTAATTGATCCTTTTCTATGCCAATACCTTCATCTTTGATGGTAAATGAATTTTTAGTAACTTTTATATATATATTTGTATTTGGGTGCGAGTACTTAATGGCATTGCTTAGTAAATTATTTATAAGCATTTTTGCCTTTACAGGGGTAATGCTTAATATACATTTAGATGAGTCAAGTTCAACCTGTATATTCTTTTTCTCTAAAAGCTCATTAAAGTATGCTAGGCTTTCCTTAAGGGTTATATCAAATCTTAAATTAACCGGTTCTTCGCTTTTTGTATCAAAGTTTAAAAAACTAAGAGAAGAATAAATGTCATATAATTGTTTTGTACTGATAGAGATGTTTTGTATAATCTTATCATCATATACTTTTTTACTTTTCGCTCTTGAGGTACACATCATTAGTGCGGTAATAGGCGTGTTTAATTCATGAGTAGTGTCTTTTACAAATTGGTCAATCTCATGCATTTTATTCTTGATTGGTTCAAGAAATATACGTGATAGTATTACTGCTATTATCATAATGAACAAAGCTATAAACACAGTAGTATAAAGAATATTGCCTCGTATTTTATTTAGGGTAGATGAACACTTACTACTTTGAACTACAACGTAATAGATGTTTAAATGCATCGAAGGATCTTTTACAATCACTGTAAAGATTGTGTCTTTCATATATTTGTCTTTTGAGAAGTCAACCTCTTGAATCTGAGTTCCGTAAAGACGTTTTTTGTTCTTATCAAATAAAGCTACATTGGCATATTCAAATACATCCAAAACGAATCTCTTTTTCATCATATGTGCTTGAATGATTTTTGTACTTACAGAATCTGCAATGGATCTCATCTTGTAATAATCATTACTTTTTTGCGTAAGCATTTGAGATGAATAAAACCAATATGATGTGGAAAAGAGTAATATAAACGATGATACTAAGTAAAGTGTCAAAAATGAGTAAAAAGATTTTTTGGTAATTTTATTCATATTTGTAACCGTGTGAACGAATGGTTTGAATCCTATCTTTTCCTATAATCTCTCTGAGAGTTCTTATATGTGAACGTATGGTGGCATCACTTGGAATGGAGTTAAAGTTCCATATGTTTTGAATAAGTTCTTCATTTGTAATTACTCTTTTTTTCTTAGCTATAAAGTAGTTTAAAATAGCGCTATCCTTAGTACTGAGTGATATTTTTTTGTCTTGTTTAAGTACCTCTCTTAGTTGTGGTAAGAAGAAAATGTCTTGGCTGATTTGTATTTTATCATCATTTTCTATATTAAATATTTTTTGAGTGTTTTGTATACGGGCATTTATTTCTTCAAGTTCAAAAGGCTTTTTTATAAAATCATGTGCACCTAATTCAAAAGCCTTTTTAAGATAAGAAGTATCCGAATATGCCGTTATAATTATAGTCGGGGTGGTGTTATGGTACTCTCGTAGTTCACGTAATAGGTCTAGACCATTTTTACCGGTAACATTTATATCAAAAATAAAAAGGTCATACTTACAACTTTCTATTTTTTCATATACATCATGGGAGCTAAAAGCGTAGTCTATATCCCAAAATTCTGATAAGTAGTCAACCAATATGTCTGATAAAACAGCATCATCTTCCATTAGAAGTATTTTCATGTTTATCCCTAATTATTAATAATTTTATTATATCACTAAATACATAATAAAAAAAATCATTTATACACAAATACTACACAATTGTGATGTATAATTTTTTATATCAAAATATAAGGATTAATAATGAAGGCTCTTAAGATATCAGCATTTTTATTAGGTGTAGCTCTATTTTTAGGAATGGGTGCTACTTCACTTAGTGCAGGTGATAAATGTGGTGCAGGTAAATGTGGCGGAGAGAAGAAAGCTGCCTCAAAGTGTGGTGAAGGTAAATGTGGTGGGAAAAAGAATGCTTCTAAGAGAGCTATGAAGTGTGGTGAAGGTAAATGTGGTGGGAAAAAGAATGCTTCTAAGAAAGCTATGAAGTGTGGTGCAGGTAAATGTGGCGGAGAGAAAAAAGCTCCTGAGAAAGCTATGAAATGTGGCGCAGGTAAATGTGGCTGATATAAGTCTAGAGTAAATGATAGTATAGTTAAAACTCCCCTTAGAGTTTTAACTTCATTCTATCTTCTGCAAATATAACCTTTCCGTTAAATTCCTTTTTTATAAGTTCTAAGGTTTCTCTCTCTTGTGACAATGTTCTTTTCATTCTGTGAGACAAAAGAATTTTTTTAATATGAGATTGCTTGGCTATATGCATAATCTCAGATGGTTTCATATGAAGTTGAGTAGAAAATCCATAAGCATCTTGTGTTATGGCGTGATGGGTAATAAACAGGTCTACATTTTTAGAGATTTTTTGAAGGTGTGAGTTATAATTATTTGTATCTCCGCTTATCAGTATGCTTTTTTTACCTATATCAATACGTACAGCTAATGCAGGGACATGTCCATGATGGACACTTATAATTTTTAATGAGAATTTTTGATTATATCTTTATAATCTTTTATATCTATATCTTCGATTGATTTTATATTTGGCAATTCATTTTTTGCGGCAGAGTTTTCGTAAAGAGATTTACCATTCAAACCAAAGATAAAGACTGCGGATGGATTATGCTTTGGTAAGAATGACAAATAATAATTTTTAAGGCTATACTTTTCATTTATGCTAAATAAATAATAAATGAAGCAAAATCTTTTAAATGAACTGTAATACAGTATAGCACTTAAGGCTATTAAAATAATAGAAAAATTCACAAGGGCATAAATCATAAGTATGGTTGCTAAAACAAATCTAATATATGATTCTACTGGTTTAATATTGCAATTGTGTTGTTTAAACATAAGTCTCCTTTAGTTTAAATTTATTTCAAGAAGTATAACATATTGTAAATTCTTCGCTACACAAACTTTGCACATAACAAGAGTATAATTTTTGTATAAATAACCATACAAGGAATCTGTTATGAATATTAAGAATTTGTATATGACTTTGATAAAGATAGGTGACTTTTTTAAGCCTCTGTCTTTACTCTTTGCTAGACTTATAGTTGCTTATGGTTTTTATGAGCCCGCGATGAATAAATGGAGTGGTATAGAAAATGTTGCCCAATGGTTTGGCTCTATTGGAATTCCATTTCCACTTCTAAATGCTTATATGGCTGCAACAACAGAGATAACAGGAGTAGTGTTACTAACACTTGGCTTATTTACGCGTGCAATCTCTATACCTCTTATAGTTGTTATGGTTGTCGCTATTGTAACTGTTCATCTTCCTAACGGCTTTTCCGCAGGAGATAACGGCTTTGAGATACCTCTTTATTATATGTTGTTTTTATTTATATTTTTTGCTAATGGAGCGGGAAGATTTTCTCTTGACAGACTCATATTTGGCGAAAAAAACTAGTATAATGTGTGATGAATTTAAACTCTCGTAGAAGATTTATACAAGCAGGTTTCGCTGGTTCAGTTGTTCTTATTGCTATAAACTCCAAACTTTTTGGGGGTGTTAGTGTACTTGAAACTGTTTTTGTACTTCAAGAAGACTTGTTCCCTCAATCTACGGGCGTTCCTACAAAAAAGCAAATAAATGCCAAATCATACTTGAGTCTAATATTAAACCATCCCAGAGTAACCGATTCTGATAAAAAATTTATAAAAAATGGCATAAGATGGCTAAATGAAGAGGCTGTTGATAAATATAAAAAAATATATATCAGATTAACACCGTCTCAGCGACAAGATATTTTAAATGAGATTAGTTTGACTTCTTGGGGTGAGGACTTTATAGCTGATATATTAAAATATATTTTTGAAGCTATGCTGGGTGATCCTATATACGGGATAAATAAAGATGAAAGTGGCTGGAAGTGGCTAAATCATAGACCTGGATTACCAAGACCAAAGGTGACGTACTTATGAAATCCCAAACAAAAAACTATGATGTTTGTATAATTGGTAGCGGGGCTGGAGGCTCACCAATAGCTTATGAGTTAAGCAAAGCTGGATTTAATGTAGTAGTTTTGGAAAAAGGTAAATATTATACTGAGAGTGATATATCAAAAGATGAGCTGGCAGTATCTAGACGAGAGATGTTTACCCCTATGTTAAAAGATGAACAGCATGTGATAAATGACCGTGAAAACGAAAAGGTCACAAGGTATGTTGGAAGCGAATATAACTGGAGCTTTTGGAACGGTTCTATGGTTGGAGGTTCTTCGAACCTTATGAGTGGGTACTTTCACAGGATGAAACCAAAAGATTTTAAGCTAAAATCTACATACGGAGAGATTGAGGGCTCAAATATAGTTGACTGGGCAATAAGCTATGATGAATTGGAACCTTACTATGAAAAAGTTGAGCGTATAATTGGAGTGTCGGGAAAGGTAAGTAAACATAAGTTTTTAGAGCCTCGCTCAACCACGAAGTTTCCATACGAATCTTTAGAAGTAAACGGTATAACGAAATGGTTTGATAAGGCATGTAAAACTTTGGGTTATGAGAGTTTTGCAACGCCCAGAGCAATTTTACCAAAAAATGACTTGGGTAGAAAAGGATGCTCTTATTCCAACTTTTGTGGAAGTTATGCTTGTGCAACAGGGGCAAAAGGGAGTGCAAGAGCTGCACTTTTGCAAAAATGTAATGCCAAAATAATCACGGAAGCTTTCGTGTATAAATTAGAATCAAACAAGAGCAAGATTACCAAGGTTTATTATTATGATAAAGACCTGAACTCTCACTCTATTAAGGCCAAAATATTTGTCTTATCTGCTCAGGCAATTGAAAGCTCAAGATTACTTTTAAACTCAAAGAATAGTTTTTTCCCAGATGGTATTGCCAATAATAGTGGACAGGTTGGTAAAAATCTAATCTTTTCAGCAGGTGGAAGCGGTGAAGGCAGATTTAGGTTTGAAAACTTAACTAAGCAGCAACAACAAGAGTTGATGCAAGCCGGATTGTTTGTCAATCGCTCTATGCAGGAGTATGAATATGAAGAAAAAGGTAAAAAGTACAAGGGTGGAACAATTGACTTTTTATTTGAACATGCAAATATCATAAGCCGTGCCAGTAAAGAGTTATATGATGATAATGCAAATATAATGTGGGGTAAATCTTTACAAGATAAGATACAAAAGAACTTGACAACCTCTAGAGTTCTTACATTTGAAGTTTTTAATGACTGGTTACCTACTGATTATTGCAATGTGAGTATAGATGAGGAAGTAAAAGATAAATATGGTGTAAATGTAGGTGCAATAAATCTTTATTCTCATCCACATGATTTAGAAGTTGGTAAACATCTAGCTAAAAATGCCATAGATGTTTTGAACAAAATGGGAGCAGAAGATGTATTGGTAAATATCTCAGCTTCTCCACCACCGAACTTGGTAGCAGGTGGGTGCAGATTTGGTGATGACCCAAAAACTTCAGTGTTGGATAAAAACTGTAAGGCACATGAACTAGAGAATTTATATGTGACAGATGCCAGCTTCATGCCGACAGGGGGGAGTGTACCGTATACTTGGACCATCTACGCAAACTCATTCAGAGTTGCGGATGTTATAAAGAATAGTTTCTAATGATATACATTATCGAGTTCATCAACTTCCGTAAAAACACTAAAAACAGGTATTAATGATTCATTACACTTATGTCCTGAGTTAAGACTTGTCCATTTTCTATTAATTGGAGAGTTTGATTTAGTTAAGTTCATCTCACAGTTATATACAAGAGGCTTTGCATATTGTCCACTGCTAAATAGTCTGTCACTTTTTGCCATACTTAGGTTCATGGATATCTCATCGAGTTTTTTAAGCGTACCTTTCATGTTTTTCATAGATAATGTTGTAATTGCTTTTAAAAACTTCTTGTGGTCAGAGCGATTTATAAATAACATATTTTCAGCACTTACCATATAGGTTGTTATTCCAACTCTATGGGAGATAGTATCATCAAAATTTGCTTCAAGTTGTTTAGATGTGTTTAAGTCCATGTATAATGATTCTACTTTTAATCCCGATGCTATAATAAATCCGCTCATATCTTCTGCGGTTTTATTATTTATCTCCGCAACTGTTGAGGCAGATGCGTTATAGCTGTTGTTATTTGATAAAGACCATTGTGCTATTAAAACACTAGAGTGTTTTTGCTGGATTAAAAAATTTGAATAATTGGTGTCAAAATTCTCTACTGATTTATTAAGGTCTTGTTGAATATTAAACGATCTGTTTGTGTCATTGGAATCTATTGCAGCTAAGAGATCAATTTCGTATTTCGCTATATCAAGTGAGAGCTTGTCAAGTTGTAATATAGATGATTTTATCTCATATAATGTACTGATATTTATACTTGTATTATAATCAATTACTTTTTTATATAAGGTTGTATTTATATCATTGTTTAACAGTGGAATCGCATTTTCTATTCCTCTAGAGGGACTTAGATAATATACCTCTCCTACACCCCTGATCGGCGATAGACCATTTGTGTTCATAAGTCGAACCTGTTGAACCTGCCAAGGGTAACCATCTACATCATATTCGTTATTAATATCAAATAAAGAGTTTGTCATGACCTTTGATGAGCATCCTGCAAAAAACATGAGACTAATTAGTAGAAAAATACTAAATTTTTTCAATATATCCCCTTCATTTTATAGCTTTACAATACTACGATTGATAATCCAATACTATAGTATAAACTATATTAAATTTATATGAATTTTTATGGTTTATTTGTGTTGTACAAGCTGTAATAAAAATGTAATATAAGGTATCCTTTTTATCTCTTAGTAGTAATATTGTAGTAATAAAGTAGCTATAAAATTTTATATAAATATATTAAGTAATGAAAAGGTGAAAAAATGAAATATCCTTTGTTATTGGCTACTACAGTTTGTACAGTGCTAAGTACATCACTTTTTTCTGCAAATGTAACTGCAGAACAAAATTCCTCTAGTTGGTATACTGACGCTCAGGCAGCATTAGCTGCTAAGATTAGTCATATTAAGAATACAACAAAAGCAAAAAATGTGATTTTGTTTGTTGGTGATGGTATGGGTGTATCTACCGTAACTGCTTCACGCATACTTGATGGTCAAAATCGTGGTGAGAGCGGAGAAGAAAATATGCTTAGTTTTGAGCATTTCCCAAACAGCGGTCTTGTAAAAACATACAATACAAATTCACAAACACCTGATTCTGCCGGAACAATGACAGCTATGGTTACAGGAGCTAAAACCAAAATTGGTGTACTGTCTGTGTCTGATGCAAGTCTTCGTGCTGATTGTAATAGTTCAAAAGGTACAGAAGTTACAACTATAATGGAGTTGGCTGAGATAGCAGGAAAATCAACAGGAGTAGTTTCAACTGCTCGTTTGACTCATGCTACTCCTGGAGCTACTTATGCTCATACACCGGAGAGAAACTGGGAAAATAATTCGAAACTTACACAAGAAGCAGTGGCTGACGGTTGTATTGATATAGCGGCACAACTAATAGCATTTCCTTATGGAGACGGTATTGACGTTGCTATGGGTGGCGGACGTAGAGAGTTTATGCCAAAGGATGCTCCTGAAGTCGAAGGTAAGAGTGGTAAACGTACAGACGGAAGAGATCTTCGTAATGAATGGAAGGTAAAAAATCCAAATGGTGCGTATGTAGAAACTCAGGCTGAGTTTGATGCTATAAGTGCAGATACAACTAAAATCTTCGGGTTATTTAATTATTCACATATGCAATATGAGGCAGATCGTGCTAATGATGTAGCAGGTGAGCCTTCACTAACTCAGATGACACAAAAAGCTATAGAGGTACTTAGTAAGAATGATAAAGGTTTTGTTCTTATGGTTGAATCAGGTCGTATAGACCATGCTCATCATGCCGGAAATGCTTATAGTGCTTTAACAGATACGATAGAGATGGCAAGAGCTGTAGCAAAAGCTGATGAATTGACAAGTGACAACGATACTTTAATCCTTGTAACTGCTGACCATTCACATGTATTTACAATAGCCGGTTACCCGACACGTGGAAATCCGATACTTGGCAAGGTTCGTGAGGCAGATGGAAGTGGCGGAGCGAAAGATGTTGCACTAGCAGAAGATTCTATGCCATATACTACTTTGGGTTACACAAATGGTCGTGGGTTTATGGACTTAGGACCCGAGACAGATTCTGATGAATCATATAATCAGGATATTCATTTAAATGGACGTGTTGATCTTTCAAGTATAGATACTACATCTTCAGGGTTCCATCAAGAAGCTGTGATTCCTTTAAGTTCTGAAACTCACGCTGGCGAAGATATTGCTATCTATGCTAAAGGTCCAGGTTCATATTACGCTCAGGGTGTAATGGAGCAAAATGTTGTATTTCATATTATGAATAAAGCTGCCGGTCTTGGCGGAACAGCTAAAAAATAAGGAGGGGATTGATAATGAATTTAACTAAATCGCTAATATTAAGTATCTCAACATTTGTACTTTTAACCGGATGTGGAGGGGGAAGTGGTTCAGATAGCCTTGTAGCTACAGCCTTAGAAAAAAAAGAAAAACTAAGTTTAGCAAATGTATGGTTTGATGCAGGTGTTAATTATGTAGAAAAAAAAGATCTTGAGACATTTATATCTACACGCGGAAGTGCAAAAAATATTATCTTGTTTGTTGGTGATGGGATGGGACTCTCAACAGTAACTGCAGCTCGTATCCTTGATGGACAAAATCGTGGAGAGAGCGGAGAAGAAAATATGCTTAGTTTTGACAAATTTCCTGTAGCCGGTCTTTCAAAAACATATAACAGTGATTCTCAAACTCCAGATTCAGCGGGTACTATGACAGCTATGATGACAGGTGTTAAGACGAAAAAGGGTGTACTGTCTATCTCTGAGACTGTAAACCGTGCAGATTGTGCGGGAACAACAGGACATGAAGTAGTTACAGCTCTAGAATTGGCGGAAGATATTGGAAAATCAACTGGTATTGTCTCAACTGCTCGTTTAACTCATGCAACACCGGCTGCGACATATGCACATACAGCTGACCGTAATTGGGAAAATAATTCTAAATTACCTGATGGAAGCACATGTAAGGATATAGCTGCTCAACTCATTGACTTTTCTTATGGGGACGGTATTGATGTAGCTATGGGTGGTGGACGTAGAGAGTTTATGCCAAATAATGCCCCTGAAGTAGAAGGTAAAAGTGGTAAGCGTACAGATGGTAGAGATCTGCGTGATGAGTGGAAAGCTAAATATCCAACGGGAAGTTATGTAGAGACTTTAGCTGATTTCAATGCGGTTCCTGCAAATGCTACAAAACTTTTTGGATTATTTAATTACTCACATATGCAGTATGAGGCTGACCGTGCTAATGATGTAGCGGGTGAACCTTCATTAACTCAGATGACACAAAAGGCTGTAAGTATTTTAAGTAAAAACACAAAAGGTTTTTTCCTAATGGTTGAATCTGGTCGTATAGATCACGCCCACCATGCGGGTAATGCTTATGGAGCATTAAGTGATACAATCGAAATGGCTAAAGCAGTAGCTAAAGCTGATGAGATGACGAGTGATAATGATACGCTTATTATTGTTACTGCTGATCATTCACATGTATTTACAATAGCCGGTTATCCAAAGCGTGGAAACCCTATCCTTGGAAAAGTTCAAGGAACTGATGCACACGGTATAGCTAAAACAGAAGATGCCTTGGCTGCTGATGGTCTTGCTTATACTACTCTTGGATATGCAAATGGCCGTGGATTTATGAATTTAGGTGCTGAGACGGATTCTGATGCAGGATATGGTGTGGACATCCATAAAGGTCGTGCCGATCTTACAAATATAGACACTAAAACCCCTGGTTATCATCAAGAAGCGACAGTACCTCTAAGTTCTGAGACTCATGCAGGAGAAGATGTAGGTATCTATGCTAAAGGTCCTGGTGCTCAGCTTCTTTCAGGAGTTAATGAGCAAAATATGATTTTTCATGTGATGGAACACATGGGTAATTTGGTCAAAAAATAATATTATGTTTAAGAACTTTATCGCATTCACAGTAGTAATATTTATAGCCATATATACATCCTCACTTTTTGCAGAAGCTACAGGTGGTATAAACTGTAAAAAAACAGTTTTAGATTCTTTTGTCGCAAGTTACGAAATTCGTACGCCAAAGAAAACCACACTAATGAACTATTACCGTATAGGTGATAGTGTAGCTTATGAGTATACTAATCAGAAAATGACAGAGGTATGGAAAAAAAGTGTAAATGGACAGGCACAATTAGTCCGTGCATTTGATGCATACAATCGTAGTATTGAGTATGACCCTATAGACGTAAAGATGGAACATCAAAGTAGTTCATGGGATATGCATAAAAATTTAGCAACACCCGAACTATTTCATCTCGATAACGCATTGGTGTCTTCTAAAGACGGGTGTGCATATCAGCATTATAAAAAAAGAATTTCTGGTAAAAGTATCATTATGGATTTTGAAGCGAACAATCAACTTCTTTTATCATTGGAGGTCAAAAAAGACAATGAAATATTATATAGCTACAAACTTAAAAATGTTAAAAGCATTGATAAGAAACAAAACCATTTAGTATCTGTCCTGTCATATGATTCTACCGACTTTGCAGATATTGGAGATAACGAATCTGATCCATTTTTATCAAGGATGATTACCCTAGGATTTATTACTCATAAAGAGGCAAATATCATTGACGATAAGGGTAATGCTTTAGATCTAGAAAAATAAATAAGCATATACACTAAGTTAATCTTCCATCGCTCTAACAATGTGCTCAGGCAAGTTTTTGCTTGTTGCTGCACCAAGTTTTTCAAGTTTTTGAAATTGACTTGTTATGCTTCCTGTACCTGAATGTAGTTTTGAGTATGTCTCATCGTACGTTTTTTGAACGGTACTTATCTGTTTTCCTAGTTTCTCTACGCCCTCAACAAAACTAACAAACTTATCATAAAGAAGTCCGGCACGTTTAGCAATTTCTTGAGCATTTTTTTGTTGATGTTCGTATTTCCAAGTATTTTCAACGGCACGAAGTGAAACCATAAGCGTAGTTGGACCAACCAAAATAACATTTTTCTTAAAGGCTTGGTCAAATAGGGAAGAATCATATTCTAAAGCCATAAGTAAAGCGCTCTCTATCGGTACGAACATAAATATAAAGTCTAATGTATTTAGACCTTTTAAACTTGTATAGTCTTTTTCACTTAAGTCCCTTATATGTTTTTTCACAGAAGAGAGGTGCTCTTTTGCAAATGCATCTTTTTGTTCATCATCCTCGGCAGAAGTATATTTTTCATATGCTGTTAGTGAGGTTTTTGCATCTATGATAATCTCTCTTGTATCAGGCAGATGAACTATGACATCAGGACGAAAGCGAGACCCGTCACTTTCGTGCTCTAAACTTACTTCACGTTCGTATTCTTCACCCTCTCTAAGACCTGAGTTTTCAAGTACACGTTCTAGAACCATCTCACCCCATACACCCTGCTTTTTACTCTCGCCTTTAAGTGCATTTGTAAGGTTTTTGGCATCAGAACTCATCTGATGGTTTATCTCTTTAATACTTTTTATCTCAGCTTGAAGCATTGACCTGTCTTTAGCTTCTTTGATATAGACATTATCAATCTGCTTTTTAAACTCGTTAAACTGCTCTTTTATGGGGTTTATCATTTTGTTTAGGTTTTCTTGATTTTGAGTTGAAAATTTTTGTGAGTTAGAATCAAGGATTTTATCCGCTAAATCTTTAAACTCCAGTTTCATCTGCTCTTTGTTCTTTTGTAAAATGGAAAGTTTTTCTTGGTTGGATGTATTTATGTTATTTATTCGTTCAGTTAAAACAGCATTCTCACTAGTAAGTATATTAAGCTTATTCTTTTCATCCTCTAAAGAGCTCTTAAGTGTTCTAACAATAGATATATACACTGCGATTGCACCAAATATAAGTCCAACAAGTAAGTAAAGGGTTTCTATCATATTTATTTCCTAATTTAAAATCTTATTATACATCTTTGTAGTCGTAGACAGCTTTTGCATATTTAACAATTTAGCAATTGTCAATAACAACTGCTCTGTTTGAGATACCTCCATATAGATAGGAGATGACTTGTCTAAGTCTTCTAAGAGGCTAAAAAAGAGTGTCACAGCCTCATTAATCTCATTAGAGGATATAAGAAGTTTATAACCGTCTTTATATGTTAGTCTTATCGCATAAGAAGAAATAAGCTTGTCTTTATAAATAGCCTTATAGAGTGAATCTTTAGATTTGAATAAACAAGAGGTGTAGTATGGTTTTTTTAATGAGTTTATATTTTTATTATACTCTAGCAAGTCAGATTCTCTAACATCACTAACTGTTATAGGTGACTTGGGTAATGAAGTTTGTCCTGTATAAGATGAAAAAATAGATGTTGTAAAATAAGATTTAAACCCTACGCTCTCATATATTTTTTCTTTACCTAAGACACTGTCGATAGCAATCTGACAACCTTGTAAATGTTTTAATGCAAAGTCTAAGAGCTTTTTTCCAAAACCTAGTGAGCGAAACCCGTTTAAAACAAGAAGATTGCTTATTGTTCCAAACTCTTTACTCTCTTTTAGTGCTAAAACAAACCCTACTATATCTTTATCTTTATAAGCGATGAAAAAATCATTCGCATAGACTTTAAAAAGGCATTCTATATGACTAATATCATTATCCCAGCCTTCTAATTTGCATGAGGAAAAAAAAATTGGAAGTTCATGCTTTTTTAATTCTCTTATTGTAAACACTCTTGGTTGCTCCAATTAACTAATAGAAGTTTTTTGTATTATAACAAGAGTTTAATTTATGCTTCACAAGTTATCCACTCTATATAAATATAATATGATTTTAAAAGGAAGTCTATAATGAAGTATATATTACAAATAAGTTTGTTGTTCTTATTAAATGGATGTATTATGTTACCTGGTATGATGATAGGAAGCATAATGGGCATGAATGAGGATAAGGATAAAAAATCACATTCAAGCTCAAGTATGATGAAATGTGGAGGTATGATGAAAATGAATCATAAATCAAATAAAGTTGCATCTTCAAACAATAAAAACGGCAGAACTACTCATTCAAAAGATTATATTATAGCTAAACGTTACTGTAGCCAATGCCATGATATGCCTGCTATAGACATACACAACAAAGAAGAATGGAGACCAACATTCTCTAAAATGATAGCTTGTATGCAAGATCAAAACAAACTTAAACCTGATGAATATGAAACTGTTATGATAGAGCATTATTATGGGATACCTAATTGATGTACACAAACAATACACCGGTTTTTGATAAACTATACATATGAAAATATTATTTTTAGAAGATGACCCAATAATTGGTAATAATGTTTTAGATTTTTTGAGTGAATTTTATGAAATAAAACATTGTTTTAACTCATCAGATGCTATGAAATATGCTGATGATGTAGATTATGATTTATATATTTTTGATATTAATGTACCTGGTATTTCCGGGGTGGAACTTTTAAAGGATTTACGTGAGTTTAATGACACCACACCAGCTATATTTATTACAGCATATCAAGAGATAAAATATCTAAAAGATGCATTTAAGGTCGGTGTAAATGATTTTTTACGTAAACCGTTTGACTTAGAAGAGCTTCAAGTTCGTGTGGAAAATATTAAACGTCAGTTTAATCTAGATGAAGCTATTAGCATTAGTCAAAGTATATCTTTTAATACGGTTTTAAATAAGCTTATTATAGATAACAAAGAGATATTTATCTCAGCAAAAGAAAGTAAAATATTACACTATCTCATCAGTAATAAAAACCATGTAGTCTCAACAGATGAACTTTTACAAAACTTATGGGATTATGATGAAATGCCATCATCAGCTACTATTAGAACGTATATTAAAAAGTTACGGCAACTTCTAGGTAAAGAACATATACTAAATATTAGAGGTGAAGGGTATAGGTGTCAATGACAAGTTTAGAGAAAAAATCTTTCTACTCTTTTTTACTCTTGTACATCATATCTTCATCAATATTTATAGTGTTGAGTGCATATTGGTATTATACTGCGCAAAAAAATCTACTCGCGAGTAATCAATATTATAAGCTTGTGCATGTTGCAGATAGTATTTCACAAAAGATTGTACATGCGCACATGAAAGAAATCGAATTAGAATTACCTGATATTGGTGATGATATAGTAGTCGCTTTAATAGATATAAATAATAAATTAAAATACGGTTCTCTGATAAAAAACAAGCTACCTATAAAAGCAGAATACCTCAAACTGGATAATTGTCAACCGCGGTGTTAAAATAGGCAGTATAAGAGACTGCTAAAAAGTAGTTTTTACAACCCAAAGCTTAAAGAAACAGATTAGTTCTGTTAAAGTCTTTTTTCAAATAATTTGAAAGGAGATATATGCTTAAAAAAGGTGAAGTAAAAATGATTCATAAAATGCTAAAAGATGGGCTAAGTAAAAGTGCTATAGCTCGTAAACTTGGTATCAATAGAGATACCGTTGCGAAATATGCAAAACTTCCAGAAGGTTATATACCTGTTATAAAAAAAGAAGCTTTTTCAAAAAGTATTGATAATGCAAAAAATAAACACGGTAGTGGTTTTAATTCCCAGTATCTTGGTGAGGCCATTTATGAAGGAGCTGTTCAAAGGGTTAGACCTAAACTTATGACGGTTTTTTCTATTATTGTTGCATTGATACCTATTATGTATATAAATGGAGTTGGAAGTGAGGTTATGCAACGCATTGCTGCACCAATGCTTGGCGGTGTAATTAGTTCTGCTGTCTTAAGTTTAGTTATAATTCCTATACTATTTGAGATATATGCAAAAAAACAACTTGGAGAAAAATAATGGATAAAATAAAGACCATCATATTATTGCTACTTTTTACGCTATTTGGTCTTAGCGGATGTGATTTTAAGAAAGTTGAGAAAGGGAATACCCCGCCTAAGTCTGCGATGAAATGTGGAGCCGGAAAATGTGGAGCCAATATGTTTGATGGAAATTCTGCTTTGGTAAAAAAGAAAAAAAATATACTTTCCCAGATGCGTGAAGACGATTCAAGAAAAGACTGTGTGATTAAAGCATCAACTACAAAGGCTGTTTATGATTGTGTACGCGATCCAAAGGGTAAAAAACTTATAATGAAATGCGAAACAGGTAAGTGTGGAAACAATACTAAAGAATTAAGCCCTAAAAAACAACCGGCAATGAAGTGCGGAGCTGGAAAATGCGGGAGTTCTATGTAGGTAACATTTACATAAGCATTATTATGAAAAATATAGACTTAATTTATATAGATGAAGCAAATCGAGACAAGATTACCATTTACCATCAGCTAAGAGATAAAAGTTTCTCTAAGGATAACAGCTTTATAGCAGACAGTCCAAAAGTTGTAAATATACTTTTGCAGACTGATATTGAAGTAAAAAGTATCTTGGCCACGCAAGATTACTATGATGAGTTTAAAGAACTTATTTTAAATAAAAATATTGATAATCTATTTGTTATCTCTAAAGATGAGATGCAGAATATTATCGGACATAAGATTCATCATAATTGTATGATGCATGGAATCCGTCCAAAAATGAGTTTGATTAAAGATTTAGATGAAAGCATCATTATGCTTGACGAGATAACTTCAACAGAAAATGTAGGCTCAATTGCCAGAAGTGCGGCCGCCTTAGGTGTATATTCTTATCTTTTACCACGTCAAGCTCCTCATCCTTATTCTCGCCGTGCACTAAGAGTCTCCATGGGGCATATAACTAAACTAAAATACCATATTTATAATGATATTTTTGAGACAATAGCATTTTTAAAAGTTAATGGATATAAGATTTTTGCAGCAGAAGTAGTTGAGGATTCTATTTCACTGATGGAAGTAAAAATACCAAAAAAATGGGTGTTGTTGATGGGGCATGAGGGCAAGGGCTTATCTCAAGAGGTATTAGCTGCTTGTGATGCTAGTGTAAAAATAGAGATGGAAGCAGATGTAAGAAGTTTCAATGTTGCAGTGGCTGCATCAATAATGATGTATCAGTTTAAAAACGGATATAATTGCATCAATAATTAGATTTATAAGGTATGATGATGGATGGTACAAAAAGAGCAAATATAAAAAGTGGAATGAGCGTGGCAATAGTTTTAAAACAAGACCAAGACACAGGTCTTTTAACAGACGGGATTGTTCGTGATATTTTGACAAAATCAGCCACTCATCCTCATGGTATAAAGGTTCGTCTTATGAGTAGGGAAGTAGGTCGCGTAAAAGAGATATATTAATGTATACTCTTTATTAGTTTTTTGATATCTTTTGAACAACACTTCCCAGATGGGTTTTTTTCTTTACACTCATCACCAGTACAAGCAGATGTTATATCTCTTACTTTTTGTAGAGTATCTGCCCCATTTCTTATGGCATTGATAATTGTATCTTCATCGACATCTATGCAGTAGCAGACTGTTGGACTTTTTTTAAATGTGAACATCTTTATAAGTTTAGTTTTTTTAACCAGGTTCTAAGTTCGTCATAATCGCTAGTATTGGCATCTGTAAAACCTAATGGCATTTCAGTTTGTTCCCAGTTATATAAATCTTCATTATTAGGATTAAACTCCAGTAGTGCTTTTTTTATTTTTTTTGCAATATCTTCAGGAATGTTTTTACTTATTATAATACCGCTAGAAGGATACCAATTAGACTTGTGAAATATTCTTAATAGACCATCTTTTTCATATTTTTGAGCTAAGGTGTCTTGGATTGCTCCAGCATCATAATAGCCTAAAATAACTTTCATGGCAGTGCCTTTATGAGAGTTGGAATTAGCCGTTTTTTTGATAGACTTTATATCAATACCATTTTGTTGAAATATTATTCTTGGGATAATATAACCTTGTGTAGAGTTTGTATTACCAAATATAAATGTATGATTTTTTATATCATCAAGTGTTTTAATCTTACTATCAGTTCGTGTTACAAAAAAAGAACGGTATTGTGCTTTTTTTTGATTATTTAGACCGCGAACAAGTATTTTTGCACCATATAGTTTCTCTGCTTTTAAGAAGCCGATAGAACCTGTTATCGCTAGCTGTGCATTGCCATTTCCTATTGATTCTATAACCCCTTCATATCTTGATATATAAAGTTTAAATTTAAGTCCGGTTTTATCTTGGAGGTACTGTGCCAAAGGCTGGTATTGCTTGAAATCCTCTTGTGGAGAGTTTCGAAAATCAAACGTAAGGTAATATACCTTATTTATATCCGATGCCTCACAAGAACTTAAAATCAATGCGATAAAGAGAAATAGTTTTTTTAGCATTATTAATTGTATCATAATAAGATATAATTTCAAAAAAAGATATATAAATGAAATTTTCAAATTTAACTCTTTCTAAAGAGATGCTTCACAATTTAAATGAGATAGGTTATAAAGAGATGACAGCTATTCAAGCCCAATCTTTACCTCATATCTTAGATGGTAAAGACGTAATTGCTCAAGCAAAAACAGGGAGTGGAAAAACGGCTGCTTTTGGAATCGGGTTGCTTACAAAACTACAGGTTAAAAAATTCCGTGTGCAGTCACTGATACTTTGTCCAACTAGGGAGCTTGCAGATCAGGTGGCAAAAGAACTTCGAACACTTGCCCGTGCAACACACAATGTTAAGATATTGACACTTTGTGGCGGTACCGCTTTTGGTCCACAACTAGGTTCACTTCGTCATGGTGCTCATATTATTGTTGGAACTCCGGGACGTATTTTAAAACACCTGAAAAAAGAGACCCTAAGCCTTAAGGACATGGATATGCTTGTTCTTGATGAGGCAGACAGAATGTTAGACATGGGTTTTAGCGAAGAGATAAATGAGGTTTTAGGTTTTGCACCAAAAGAGAGACAGACTTTACTTTTCTCAGCTACATATACTGATGAGGTTCTTGGTATTAGTTCATCTATTCAAAAAGATGCTATAAGCGTAAAGACTGTCTCAAATGAAGTAGCCAATAAAATCACAGAGAGATTCTACGCAGTAGAGTACGGTAAAAAAATAGATACGCTAATAAATATCTGCTCTAATTTTAAACCTGAAAATGTCATAGTATTTTGTAATACAAAAATAGAATCAGATGAAATTGCCAAAAAACTAGTTGATAAAAAGATAGACGCATTAGCATTACACGGTGATTTGGAACAGTATGAAAGAAATGATGTGTTAGTTCAGTTTGCTAACAAATCTTGTACAGTGTTAGTTGCCACAGATGTGGCCGCTAGAGGTTTAGACATAAAAGAGCTTTCTATGGTTGTAAACTATGATCTTCCTCACGGTGAAGAGACTTATACGCATAGAATTGGACGAACAGGACGTGCAGGAGCGGAAGGTTTAGCCTTTACACTTTATGAACCAAACGAGATGGAAAAAACAGATGAGTACAAAAATGATACTCGTATATTCGATGAGGCTACTTCACTTAAAGCAGTTAATGGTTTTGAGATGAAACCTAAAAATATAACACTTGTTATAGAGGGTGGTAAAAAGGATAAAGTTCGTGCAGGAGACTTACTTGGTGCCTTAACGGGTGAGGCAGGACTAAAGGGAAGCAGCATAGGAAAAATAGATATTTATGAACGTCAGTCTTATGTGGCTATAGAGAGTAAACTGATAGATGAGGCGCATAAAAAGTTGAAAAATGGAAAGATAAAGGGAAAGAAATTTTCCGTTTGGATTCTTTAAATTGAAATAAGTCTGTAGATTAGACACCTTGTGTATACTTTTTTTATTTATAATATCGTATATTTAAATATATGGAGAGGAAAATGAAAAAAAAAGATATATTACATTCAGCCCTAGTAGTTACAGTCTTAACAATCAATCCGTTATTTACAGCCTCATTAACCGCATCTATAAATAAGCCAGATTCTATATCTTTTAATATAGCAAGGATTCTATATAGTAGGGGACTTAATGATTCTGCTGCTAGAGAGATAGCTGAAAGCTTCTTAGAAGAAGACGAAGAGCTTTTTGCTTTGATGCTAAAAAATATTATAAGTGACTGTGGCGTGCTTAGTGAAAATGAGATTATGAACTATTTGAGTTCATTAGCACTTCAAAGAAAAAGTATAGATTTAAAGTCATATGCATCTTTGGTAAATATGGTACAAAAGATTAAAAGTATAGCGCCAAGTAAAGAGACTTTAAAAGAGTTGCAAAATATCGCAATTAAAAACTCAGTATATACGCAACAAGTATTATAAATGTATGAAGCATAAAGAATTAAAATATCTAAATCATTATCCTGAAGCTACCAAACAGCAGGTTTATGAACTTATAAAACAAGACAGGTTGGCTCAATATATTTTAAATAAGTATAAAAACACACATAATATGAAAACAGATAAAGCACTTTTTGTCTATGTAAATGAACTAAAGTCTATATATATGAAAAAAACAGCGCCTCTAAGTAAGGTTGTATATGACGGTAAGATAAATGTTATTCACAATGCTTTAGGGACCCATCATTTTATTTCAAGAGTTCAAGGATCAAAACTAAAAGCTAAAAATGAGATACGAATAGCTTCTATGTTTAAAAATGTTCCAGAGGAGTTTTTGAAGATGATCTCAGTCCATGAACTGGCACACTTTAAAGAAAAAGAGCACAATAAAGCGTTTTATAAACTATGTGAATATATACAACCAAGTTATCATCAACTTGAGTTTGACTTAAGGGTTTATCTCACACATCTGGATATTAGTTCAGGTGATAAATTATGGAATTAAATATTAAATTAGTTAACATCTGATTTTCAGAACCTCTTTATTAACATTTATATATAATTTTCGTTAATAAAATTAAAGGTAATCTATATGAATAAAAAGTTTCGATTAGTCACTAGAAGTGATATGGATGGTCTAGTCTGTGCTGTTATTTTAAAGCAGCTGAAGTTGATTGATGACATTAAGTTTGTGCATCCTAAGGATATGCAACACGGAACAATAGAGATTACCGAAAATGACATTATTACTAACTTGCCTTACGTACCTCAAGCCCATTTGGTTTTTGACCATCACGAGAGTGAGACTGTCCGTAATAAGGGTGCGTCTAACCACATTATCATTGCTGATGCTCCATCGGCAGCTCGAGTGGTATATGATTACTATGTCAAAGACAATGACCTATCCATGATAAGTGAGGAGATGATGATAGCAGTTGATAAAGCTGACTCTGCTCAATTTTCAAGGGAGGATATTTTAAACCCTCAAGGTTGGGATTTACTGAGCTTTTTGATGGATTCTCGTACCGGACTTGGAAGATTTAGAGATTTCACAATATCAAACTATGACTTAATGATGGACTTGATTGATTATTGTCATAACCATAATATAGATGACATAATGCAGTTGGATGATGTCAAAGAAAGAGTTGACCTATATAATAAGTATGCTGTCGAATTCAAAGAACAACTTAATAGATGCTCAACAGTGTATGACAATCTAATTGTTCTTGATCTACGTGATGAAGAGATTATTTACCCTGGCAATCGTTTTATGATTTATGCACTTTTCCCACAGACAAGTATATCTATACATGTCATTTGGGGATTCAAACAGCAAAATACGGTTTTTGCAACAGGTAAGTCTATTATTGACAGAAGTTCTAAAACTAATGTAGGTGAGTTAATGCTAAGGTACGGCGGTGGTGGACATAGTGCAGCCGGAACATGTCAGATAGATAATGATAAATGTGAAGATGTGTTAAAGGAGCTTATTTCTACGATTAGAAATGACGGATAATGATTACATAAATTCATAATATATAGTATTTAGTGCACTGGTGTTATAAGCTAGTTATTTAAAAACTTGTCTAAGACCCTTTCAAGTTCTTTTGTATCTATAGGTTTTGCTAAAAAGTCATCCATTCCAATAGCTATAAACCTGTCAATATCCCCTTTTAATACATTTGCAGTTAGTGATACTATAGGTGTATGAGATAATTGTTTTTTAGTTTCATATGCACGGATTTCTTTAAGGGCTTGAGATCCGGTCATATTTGGCATATTCTCATCCATCAAAACCATATCAAAGCTTGACTTTTTAAATAAACTTGTTGCTTCTAATCCGTCATTTGCGATTGTGTAACTTATACCATATCCATCGAGTAAAAGTTTGATTAGCATTTGGTTTGTATGATTATCTTCCGCAATCAAAATATTACCTTTATACTCTTTGTCATTCAAGTCTTTATCTTTTGATATTAAAGATATGGTTTCATGCTCTTTTTCATGTATTTTCAGTGGTAAAGCTAAAGTAAATATACTGCCTTTGCCTTCTATGCTATCTAAGCTTATATTACCACCCATAAGTTTAGATAGTTTTACTGATATAGTAAGTCCTAGACCGGTGCCACCATACTCGCGAGTTGTTGAATTGTCAGCTTGCTCAAAGGCATTGAATATTTTATTTTGGGCTTCTTTAGATATACCTATACCTTCATCCTTTACTGATATAGACCATATGGTTTTGTTGTAGTCGTATTTGAGGTTTACAAATATACTTTTATTTTTGTTAGTGAATTTTAGAGCATTACTTAAAAAGTTAAATACAATCTGTTTTATTCTTATAATATCACCATCTAAACATATTGGAATCTCATTGTCTGTATTAATAAGTAAATTGATTGATTTTTCTTGTGCCATGATTGAAAAAACTTTTACGACTTCCTCAATCTCTTTGATTGGATTAAATGGATGAATATCTATAGTGAGCTTGTCGCTTTCAATTTTTGATAAATCCAGAATATCATTGATGATATGAAGTAGTAGCTTGGAACTGGAATCAATGATTTTAATATATGACATATTCTGTTCATTGCTTGTATTGTCTTGAAGAATCTTGATAAAACCTAGTATAGCATTAATGGGTGTTCTAATTTCATGACTCATATTAGATAGAAACTCCTCTTTTGCTTTTTTAGCTTCTATAGCCTTGTTCTTAGCATCAACAATTTCAGTGACTTCATGACGTATAGCAATATATTCTGAAATAGCTCCATTGTTATCTAATAATGGAACAATAGTCATATCTACATAAAACTCTTCTTTGTCTTTTTTTATATTTTTAAATGTTTCATGGAAAATATTTTTTGAACTAATGGTCTGCCACATATTTTTATAAAATGCATCATCTGATTCTGGGTCTCTTAACATACTGTGAGTCTTACCTATAAGCTCCTGTGCAGTATATCCTGTAACTTCACAAAACCTTTCATTCACATAAGTTATTATTCCGCTTGTATCAGTCTTAGATACGATAGCACTTTGATTTACAGCATTTATAAATTGCTCCAAATCATTTATAGAAGTATTTAGCTTTTTTGAACGTTGATGTATGAGTTTTTGCATTGTATGCATTGTATAAAAAAGTTTACCTATCTCATCGGTACTTTTAGGATTGTAAGGGATAGTCACATCCTTATCCTCAGCAACATAATTTGCTATAGTAGTTAGTGATTTAAGTGATTTACCTAAATAGTTTCCAACCATATAGGAGATAATCAAACCTATAATAAGAGCTATTAGAATCGTTAAATAGGTTAGACGTTTATTATCATTCATAAACCTCATATTATTTGCAGCAGAAAAAACAAAATGTATATGACCAATATTTTGATTTTCCACTATTACATCAGCAATGCTGAAGATATATTCTTCCTCGTTATATTGTTTTAGAGTTTTAGGAGTATGAATTATTTTATTGAATATGTTTTGAGATAGTGTATTTTTTTTTATATATTTAGAAAATATAGCATTTTCTGGTGAATCTACCCGTATAGCTATTACATTTTTTACAGTTGCAAAGTTTTTTACAATATCGTCTAATGTGGCTAAGTCATATACGATTAGAGGAGTTTTTATAAGTTCTACAAGTAACTGTTTTGTAATACTTATTTTTTCATTAATTAAATTTTGAGAAATTTTGTCTATAGAGTTAAAATTGATGTTTGAAATTATGGATAAAAATATTATCTCAACAACAACAAAGGAGACGATAAATTTTAACTTTAATGATTTAAACATCTATTCATTCTTGTATAATATTTAGTTTAATCGCTAATTCTTTCACACTGCTGTACTCGTCATGTTGTATTTTTTTAAGAGATTTTATACTCAGTGCTTTTAAAAGCTCTTTTGGCATTTTTAAAAGGGCTTCAATAATCTTTTTTTGAGTTTCTTTAGGCATATTGGATTTAAATGCAAATGGGTGGCTAGGATATTCTTTTGTTCTATATACTATTTTTAGGGAGTTTTTTGTCTTAATATCATTTAGATTATTAAATGTACGTTCTATACCGCCTCCAACGCTACCTATACCTCTGCTAATACCTTTATACACAGAGTCATGTGAATTTACATACTTAGCCTTATTTAGTGTGTCAATACCAACACCATATGTTTGGATTAAATCATACTTAGTTAGTAGTGTGGCTGCAAAAGCGTTAGGAGAAGGAAAAAGGTACACCGTATCAGGATGTGTGAGTTTTTCAATACTATCTTCATTCCGCATAACTAATACACCCCGTATGTTTTTAGTAGCTCTTATTTTTGCTACATATACTTGTTTTTTGTTTGCAAGAAGGTATTGAATAGGGTTTATGTATGCAAAATCATAGCCGCCATTGTATAAAATATCTGAAAACTTACTTATAGATTTTTCAGTCTTAAAAATAATTTTTTCACCGGTTTTCTCAGAAAGATATTGTGCTATCGGTGACCATACTTTTAGAAGTTTCAATGGGCTTTGTTGAGGAACTACACCCATTATGACATCAGCATATAGAGAGGAGGCAGTTATATGTAAAGTACTAAGAAGAATTAGAAAATATTTCATCGCTATTCCTTATTTTATTATATACAGTAAGTTCAACAATTATAACTCATTATCTTATAATAATTCTTAAATAATAATTAGTAGTATTATCTTAAAGGTCTTTGATTTTTATCTCATAATCATCTACTATATTATCTAACTCTGTCTGGACTTGTTCCAAGTTTTCAAAGTTTTCTTCAATTTCATTTTCTTGAATTGAGACGAGTTTTGAAAGCTCCATTAGTTTAGCACTGTCTCCATTATTTGAAATCTCTATAAGCGTAGCATGATTTATTTCTAAAAGTTTCTCTGTCTCCATAATACTGGATTCTAGTTTTTCAACCATCTTTTTTAGAGGTGAAGTCAACTTATTTCTCTCACGGATAAGCTCAGCTTTTAGTTTTTTGTTTTCTTTAGAGTTGTTTTTTGGTACTGCTTTTACATCTTGTATCTCAGTTTCTTCCTCATCCCAGCCAACCTTTTCTAAAAATTCATCATAACCACCATCAAAGTAGTCTGCACCGTTCTTGGCGAAGATAATTAGTCTGTCGCATACACGACGCAGAAGTTCTTCAGAGTGAGTTACGATAACTACAGAACCTGAAAAGTTTGTTATAGCGTTAGTTAGTGCTTCTATAGAATCCATATCTAGGTGATTTGTAGGCTCATCGAGAAAAAGAAGGTTTACTTCACGCGCTAAAATTTGTCCCAGCATCACTCTGCTTTTTTCACCACCTGAGAGTAAAGAAACTTTCTTATCAGCAGAATCTCCACTAAACATCATCGCACCGCTTATACTTCTTATGACTTGTGTCGATAACTTTGTATTTGCTGAGTGTATCTCATCCATAACAGAGTTTTCTGGATGCAGTCTTGATATATTTGTCTGTCCGAAATGTGCAAAACTAACACTTGGATGTGAACTTATCTTACCTGTTAGTTGTTTTAATTCACCGGCAATCGTATTTAACAAGGTTGATTTTCCTTTTCCATTTTTCCCTATAATCCCTAAACATTCACCTTTTTGCAAGGTAAACGATATGTTTTGAAAAAGAATTTTATCCTGTGTGTAACCAAAGCTCAAATCTTTTACATCAAGTAAAGTCTTTGAAGGAGTGTCTTTAAAGTTAAAATCAAATGAGAGCTTAGAATCAAAGCCCAAGTCATCCAATAGCTCCATCTTTTCAAGTTGTTTTACCTTTGACTGAGCAAGTGCAGCCGTAGATGCTCTTGCTTTATTCTTAGCAATAAACTCCTCTAACTCTTTTACTTTTTTGTCTTGTGCAATTTTTTGCTTTGCATGAAGCTCATCATTAGCATGTAACTGCTCATAAAACTTGTGTGTGTTACCAGGAATGATATTTATCGACTTACGAATAATTCCGGCAGTATGGGTTGTGACTGCATCCATAAAGTTGCGGTCGTGTGTTATAAGGATCACTTCACCTTCAAAGGATCTCAAAAATGATTTTAACCAGCGCAGAGATACTATATCAAGGTAGTTGGTAGGTTCATCCAAAAGTAATAGGTTTGGTTCAGTCACCAGCAGTTTTGCAAGGTTTATACGAATCTGGTAACCACCTGAGAATGAGAGAGGATCCTTTTGAAGGTCTTCTTGTATAAATCCAAGACCGAAGAGAATCTTCTCAACTCTGTAAACATCATATTTCATCTCATCTTCAAGAGCAAGGGCTGCTTCTTCTCTAAGCGTAGATTCTGTGAAAACCAGATGTTGTTTTAGAGCACCTATTTTATAGTTCTTTGGAATGATAATATCACCGCAATCCGGTGTTTCTTCCCCTAATATAAGTTTAAAAAGTGTAGATTTACCACTTCCGTTTCTTCCAACTAGACCAAGACGGTTACCGGCATTTAGTTTGAGGTTTAAATCTTTAAAAAGCTCTTGTGAGGCGAAATTTTTTGAGATGTTTGATAGTTGAATCATAGGGCTCTTTTATTTGAAAGTATTTTCGTATTATATCAAGTTGTATTTACAAATATATTATTTTGTTAAAGAGATCTTATTTCATATTAAAAAATGATTTATATTGTTAATATAGTTTTAAACTATACTTTAGCATGAATTATTTATATATTATTAACTAAATAAAGAGCATACTTTATCATAAGGAAATATTATGGATAAGTCTATAGATGATATTGTTTCAGATGAGTATAAACTCGGGTTTGTAACAGAAATAGAATCAGATAGTGCTCCTCTTGGTTTAAACAAGGATATTATACGTTATATATCTGCGAAAAAAGATGAACCAGAGTGGATGCTTGACTGGCGTCTTAAGGCTTTTGGTAAATGGCTTAAGATGAGAGAACCTGATTGGGCTAATCTAAATTATCCGGAGATAGACTATCAAAATATATCTTATTACAGCGCTCCAAAGCAAAACATCAAATCTTTAGATGAGGTTGATCCTAAGATTTTAGAGACCTATGAAAAGTTGGGAATTCCTTTAGAAGAACAAAAACTATTAGCCGGAGTTGCGATTGATGCTGTTTTTGATTCTGTTTCGGTAAAGACCACCTTTCATCAGCAGTTACAAGATTTAGGAATTATCTTTTGTTCTATTTCAGATGCTATAAAAAATCATTCGGACTTAGTTCAAAAGTACTTGGCTTCGGTTGTTCCAATGGATGATAATTTTTTTGCCTGTCTAAACTCTGCTGTTTTTACAGATGGAACTTTTGCATATATTCCAAAAGGTGTTAAATGCCCAATGGAACTTTCCACTTACTTCCGCATTAATGCTTTAAATACCGGTCAGTTTGAACGAACATTGATTATAGCACAAGAGGGTTCATTTGTATCTTATAACGAAGGTTGTTCAGCACCTATGCGAGACGAGAATCAACTTCATGCGGCAGTTGTAGAACTAATAACAATGAAAGATGCTGAGATAAAATACTCAACTATACAAAACTGGTATGCAGGTGATGAGAATGCTAAGGGCGGTATATATAATTTTGTAACTAAACGCGGTAAATGTCTGGGAGATAACTCTAAGATTTCATGGACACAGGTTGAGACAGGTTCGGCAATTACCTGGAAATATCCCTCATGTTTACTTTTAGGCAATAACTCTCACGGTGAGTTTTATTCAGTAGCTATCACATCTTTAGCCCAGCAGGCTGATACAGGCTCCAAGATGACGCATATAGGAAAAAATACGACATCAACAATTATTTCCAAAGGTATCTCTGCACGTAAAGGTAGCAATGCATATAGAGGTTTGGTAAAAATTAGACCAAAAGCTAAAAATGCTCGCAATTTTACACAATGTGATTCTCTGCTTATAGGAGCTGATTGTGCAGCGCATACATATCCATATATAGATGTAAAAAACTCATCTGCAAAGGTAGAACATGAAGCGACAACATCCAAAATATCTGATGAACAGCTTTTTTATGCCAGAAGCAGGGGACTTAGTGAGGAGATGGCAATTTCGCTTATAGTGAATGGATTTTGTAAAGAGGTTTTAAATAGATTACCAATGGAGTTTGCTGTAGAGGCAAGAGCCTTGCTTGACTTGACTCTTGAAGGGAGTGTAGGATAATGCTTAGTATAAAAAACTTAGTTGTAGATATCGCAGATAAAAAAATTATAAAAGGACTTGACTTAGAGGTAGGTGATGGAGAGGTTCATGTTATCATGGGTACAAACGGTACAGGAAAATCAACACTTCTAAAAGCAATATCCGGCTCATATGAGACTAAAGTCAAAGGTGAAATGATTTTTGAGAGTGAAGATTTCTTAGCTTTAAGTGCAGATGAAAGAGCATGTAAAGGATTATTTATGAGTTTTCAAAATCCGATTGAGATACCTGGGGTCAATACGGTTTATTTTTTAAAGACTGCTTTAAACGAGCAAAGACTCTCACGTAATGAAGAACCTATTAGTTCAGTAGAGTTTATGAAAATCCTTCAAGGTAAAATGAAGTTTTTAGACATAGATAAGTCTATCTTAGAGCGTTTTATAAATGTAGGTTTTTCCGGTGGGGAGAAGAAAAAAAGTGAAATCTTGCAGATGATGATACTAAGACCAAGTCTTATATTACTTGATGAGATAGATTCTGGTTTAGATATAGATGCTCTAAAGTCTGTTGCAAAAGGTATAAACGAATTAAGAGATGATAAAACAAGTTTTATCTTAGTCACACATTATAATCGTCTGCTTGAATACGTGCATTGTGATTACGTACATATCTTAGAGAGTGGTAAAATTATAAAAAGTGGTGATGCAAGCTTGGCAAAAGAGTTAGAAGATAAAGGCTATAAAGATGTTCTTAACACTTGAAAATATTTTAACAAACACAAATTATCATATAGATATACCATTAAAAAAGTCTGAAAAATGGAGGCTATCAGGTTTTCATAGGATACTGGAACAAAAATATCAACTTAGCCTAAAGGAAAATGAATATAAGGAGGAATTTATAAGACCAAAGGAGGGTTATTGGATTTATTTTAGAGATGGTGACATAAAAGATTCTCTCCTTCCAAAAAGTGTTCAAGTTAAACGTAAGACAAAATCTATTGATATAAAAGATAATCCCTTCGCATTAATGAGCTCTAATAACTCTTTATCCTCAGTTGAACTTAGTTTTACTGAAGATGTATATGTAAAAATATTTTTTATATATAGCAATAAGATTTTTATAACCTCATGTCTAGGCTTAAATCTAGAAGAAGGTGTGAACGTGGGAGTAAGTATCTCTTTAAATGGTGCTAATCAAAGTTTTGTAGCACATAACCTTATTACTCAGCTAAAACAGGATGCAAGTTTAAACCTTACACAGATACAAGAGCTTGAAGAAAGTGGAGTGTTGATAACTCAAAACACGTTTGATTTAAAGTCTCATAGCACTTGTAATACATTTTTACTCACACATAAAGGCTCATATTTACAAAATTTTGTACATGCAGAATTAGACTTTAATAGCAGTATGAATATCACAGCTTTATTACTAAGTGATTTAAAACAAAGAGAGTTTTTCTCCTGTGATATTTTGCATAAAAAAGATTCTGCAAAAAGTAATGTCTATGTCAAGGATGTACTAAAGTCTGAGAGTACCTGCGTTTTTGATGTTACAACGACTATAGAAAAACAGACAAAAGGCTCTATTGCTTATCAGGCTAATCACGCATTACTTTTAGATGATGGTGCACATGTACACTCAAAGCCTCACCTGCAAATTTACAGTGATGATTTAATGGCCTCACATGGCTGTACTGTAGGTGAATTGGATGAGGAAGCTATCTTGTATTTGCTTACCAGAGGGATTAGTTATATCAAGGCAAAACAGATATTAGTAACAGCTTTTATAGATGATAGCATATCAATGGTTGATTCAAGGAGTCTAGGTGATGTCATGGAGGTACTAGGTGATGATTATGCAAGCTGATGAACTTAAAAAAGATTTTCCATTTTTTTATAATAAAGAAATCATATATTTAGATTCTGCTGCAACTTCTCAAAAACCTCAGAAGGTTTTAGATTCTATGGATGATTATTATAAAAATTATTGTGCAAATATACATAGAGGTTCTCATGAAGTAGGTAACCTTGCTACAACTAGGTATGAAGAATCAAGAGAGTTTATAGCAAATTATATAGGAGCGGATTTTAGAGAGTTGGTTTTTACACGAGGAACAACAGAGAGTATAAATATGTTGGCAGAGTGTTTTGTAAAAGATAGATTTAAAACTGTTATTTTAAGTCATTTGGAACATCATTCAAACATCGTTCCATGGCAACTTCATGGCATGAATATTGAAGTTATAGATATGGATAAAGATTTAAATATTGACTTAAATAGTCTTGAAGACTTACTAAAGAAGAATCCAAACAGTCTTGTGTCCTTGACACATGTATCTAATAGCTTTGGAATAATCAATCCTATAAAGACGATTATAGAACTGGTACATAAGTATGGTTCTAAGGTTTTAATAGATGGTGCTCAGGCAATTGCACATTTTAAAATTGACGTTAAAGAACTTAATGTAGATTTTTATGTTTTCTCCGCTCATAAAGCCTATGGACCAACTGGGGTTGGAGTATTATACGGGAAATTTGAATACCTGTGTGAGATGAAACCGTATCACGGTGGAGGAAGCATGATAGATGATGTGAGCTTTGAAAAATCTAGCTTTTTAAAACCTCCCCATAAACTTGAAGCAGGTACTCAGGCTATAGCAGAAGTTATAGGTTTTGCAGAGGCACTAAGGTATCTGTCTGATATAAAAAATATTGATGAAAATGATAGCTTCTTGATGGAGTTGACAAAAAAAGAGTTAGGAAAAATTCCAAATATCATCTTTTATACAAAGGCTACAAATGTAAGTGCAAATATCAGTTTTAATATTAAAGATATTCATCATGATGATATAGGAATATTATTAAGTAAGCAAAACATTATGCTTAGAACAGGACATCATTGTGCTATGCCTATTATGAAAAAATTAGCAATTGAGGGAACTGTTCGTATTAGTTTTGGTATTTATACTACAAAAGAAGATATTTTAACCTGTATTATAGCCTTGAAAAAAGCTATAAAATTATTACTATGAGTATACATCAAGCGTTAAAAGACTTATCAGAGGAGTTGTTACTTTTTGATAATGTTATGGATAAGTATGAATATATCATCGAACTAGGTAAATCTTTGCCAAGTATGGACATTAAATATAAAACAAATACCTATCTTGTACAGGGTTGTCAGTCTCAAGTATGGTTACATTCGTACTTAAAAGATGGTTTAGTGTATCTCGAAGCTGATGGTGATGCTTTGATAGTTAGAGGTCTAATACATATTTTGATACGTATTTATTCCGGGCATAAGGCTAAAGATATTTTACAAATCAAACCTTTAGACCTAAAATGCCTGGGCTTATTAGAGATTATCTCTCAAGGAAGACAAAATGGAGTAGCTTCTATGTTGAAAAATATATATGACTATGCTAGGGAGGTTGATAATGCTTAGTGAAGAAGAACTCTTAAAAAAAGTTATAAGACATCTTGAAAATATATATGATCCTGAAATTCCTGTTAATATATATGCTCTTGGCTTAATATATGACATCGGTTTTAAGCCTACACAATACGGATATAACTGTTATATTAATATGACTCTCACTTCATCCGCTTGTCCTGTCGCAGAGGTATTGGTTCAACAAGTGTACAACATCTCGAGTTTGATTGATGAACTTGATATAATGTTTGTAAATTTGGTTTATGAACCACCTTGGAATCAGGAGATGATGAGTTATGAAGCTAAGTTGGAGTTAGGACTACTATAAGATTAAACCCTTTAAGCTAAGTCCAACCTTTCCTTTTTGTAAATCAATAGATATAACTTCTATACGAGGCAGGTACTGGTTTAAAGAAAGTGTTTCCAATGGATGGGAGATTCTTTTTTCGCTTATCTTTGATATATGTATCATCCCATCATTTTTTAAACCTATATCAACAAAGGCACCAAAATCAGCAATATTTCTAACAACACCAGATACAAAACTACCTTCTTTTAGCTCTTTAATATCAGTTAGTCCATCTTTAAAGGGAATAGCAGGTAAGTCTTCTCTTGGATCAAAACCCGGTTTTAAAAGTTCTTTGATAATATCTTTTAATGTGTCTGTTCCAACTTGAAGTTCATTAGCTTTTGATTTTATGTCTATATTTTTCAAGTCTAGATTATCTAGTTTTTTGGCTACATCATAGCTTTCTGGATGAATTCCGCTGTTGTCAAATAGATTGTTCCCATCCTTTATACGGATAAAACCTGCCGCTTGCTCATAAGCTTTTTTACCTAAGCCCTTAACTTTTAAAAGCTGGTTTTTTGTAGAGAAGTTTCCATTTTCATTACGATAAAAGATGATGTTTTTGGCGATACTCTTACCAATTCCTGCAACATGAGAGAGTAAGGATGCTGAGGCAGAATTTATGTCTACCCCAACACGGTTAACTAGGTTACATGTAACATCATCTAGTTTTTTTTCTAGTAGTTTTTGGTCTACATCATGCTGGTATTGACCTATACCAAGAGACTTTGGATCTATCTTTACCAATGAAGCCATTGGGTCTAAAAGTCTTGCTGCTATTGATATTGCACCCCTTATAGTAACGTCCAGATTCGGATACTCTTCTTGTGCAATCTTTGAAGCAGAGTAGACCGATGCACCGGCTTCTGAGACTACCGTATAGTTTAGTTTTATATCTTCATCACTATTGATTTGAGCGAAAAACTCTTGAGTTTCCCTTGAGGCTGTTCCATTCCCGATAGCTACAGCATTTATATGATATTTCTTCACAAAGGACAATACCTTTGTCTTAGAGTTTTCATAATCTCTTTTAGGCTCAGTAGGATAGATCACCCCAGAATCAAGATAGTTTCCGTTTTCATCTATCACAGCAAGTTTACAACCACTTACAAAAGCCGGGTCTACACCAAGGATAACCCTCTTTCTTAAAGGTGGAGTCATTAAAAGCTGGTTTAGATTTTTGCCAAAAACAGAGATTGCCGAGGTGTCAGCTTTTTCTTTTAACTCTGCATGAACCTCTCTTTCTATTGATGGTAAAAGAAGCCTTTTTAAGCCATCCTTGTAAGCACTGAAGAGTAAAGATGAAGAACTTAAAGAATTAGAAGGAATTTTATATTGTTGTATATTTTCTTCTATACGCTGTATATCTATGGTGATCTTAACAGAAAGTTCTTTCTCTTTAACAGCCCGCATAATTGCCAGATATCGATGAGATGGGATGTAGGCAACTTTTTCATTTTTATCTGCAAGGTTCTTAAAGCTACCATTTTCATTAAAGTGCTTAGTTTTTTTAGTTTCCAAAAGCCCAAATCTAAGCATAGAGTTACGTATAGCTTCACGCTCCCTTGGAAGCTCAGAATATCTATCTGCTAAAATATCTTGAGCTCCTTTAATTGCCAATTCTACTGTATTAACTTCACCTTTTATAAATTTTTTTGCCTCTTGCTTAAAGACAGCTAGAGTAAGTCTAGCTGTCTTTAGAGTGTTTGCTAAGGGCGATAAACCGTTAGCCATAGCAGTAGTAGCACGTGAGCTTTTCTTCTCTTTGAATGGTCGGTATATGTCTTCGAGTATCCGTAGTGAATCAGCGTCATATATGCTTTTTTTGATTGAATCACTTAGAGTAGCCCTTTCATCAATAAGCCTTAGTATCTCCTCTTTACGATCTAAGAGTTTTTTAGAACTTAGATATATAGTCTCAAATTCACGAAGAACTTCGTCATCTGCTCCACCAGTCATCTCTTTTCTATAACGTGCGATGAATGGAATTGTGGAGCCTTCATCTAAAAGCTTTAAAATATTTTTTATGTATTCTTTTTTTAGTTTTGTTTTTTGTGTTAGTAAATCTGTTAGTGTATGCATACTATAAAATTATCCTGAGTTATATTATGGGACTGCAAAGTAATAAAGCAGTATCTCAAAAGCTATTCTAACATGAATTATAATAGTTTTGTATACAAAGATTAATATTATAAATTATAATATTTACTATTACTTTATTAAATATAAAGATTAACTTTTAGTAAATATACTATATTAAGGTAGTAATTATACAATTTCACTAAATTAATATAAGGATTAAACATGAGTTTATCACAAAAAACAATTACATCAATAAAAGAGACGATTCCATTAATCAATAAAGAAGCAGAAAATATCACTACGCGTATGTACGAGATATTATTTTCAAAATATCCGCAGACAAAGCCACTATTTGACAATGCTTCAGGTGATCAACATAAAAAACTTGCTGGTGCTATTGCAGCATTTGCTGCCAACATAGATAACTTAGGCGCACTTGATAAAGCAGTTGAGAAAATGTCATCAGTTCATGTACTTACAAACGTTAAGCCTGCTCATTATCCTATGGTTGCCGATTCATTAATCACAGCTATATCTGATGTATTGGGAGATGGTTTTACTGATGCATATAAAGATGCATGGATAGAAGGGTATACTTTTCTTGCCAATATTTTAATGCAACGTGAGAAAGAGTTGTATGAGCAAAAGGTAAGTTAATCTATAAGTTATAACTTAGTGTCTTTATTAAAAACGAGTGATTTTAATGTAGTGCTATTGACCATCTCATCAATCATCTGTTTTGGTTTTATCCATGAGTTATGTAAGGCGCAGGGGTTTGATGAATCACATTTTTCAAACCCTAAGATACATTGGTCAGCTTCTATAGATTCTCCTATTGCTTCTAAAATATCAAGTAAAAATATTTCATCCGCATCTTTTGCCAAACTAAATCCGCCGTCTCGACCACGTGAAGCATTGACTAGCCCTTTTTTTACAAGTTCTGTCATTAGTTTTGTCAAGTATTTATAAGGAAGTTCTAGTTCTTTATGTAGAGTGTTTACGGAGTGTGATTTTTCACTATATCTGTATAAAAAAGATAATGCACGAATAGTATATTGAGTAGTTTTTGAGAAGTGCATATTTTATCCTAATTGTAGTTTTTAGATCACATAAGAAAATCAAAGTCTAAGTAGGTTTTAAAATTATACCTTTTTAAACTCGTATATTTTGTAAATACTCTTTATATTAATCCATCCATCTTCTAGGATCATAACCATCACTAGGCCTTAGAACTTCTTTTTGTTCTAAAACCTTTGTCATTGTTAGTATGTCTTTATCAGATATTAGGCTTTTTTCACTTGAGTTATTGAGTTTGGTAAAACCAAAATTTTCATAAAAAGAGATAAGCTTTTTATCGTTATGAATTTTAACAGCGATGTTTTTAAACACAGTTCCAGCTTCTAAAAGAAGTTGATTTAACATTGCGGTGGCTATTCCTTTATTTCTATACTTTGGAATAACAGCTATATTGAGTATAGGAAACTCTGAGTTTTGCAATAGCCTGATCCAAACTGCACCGCTGATTTCATTGTCTACAAGGGCATAAAGTCCAAGATCCTTCGTGGATAAACCGTAAAAATTTTTATAAATATTCAATGGACTTGAATTTTCTACTATAACTTCTTCTTTGAGACAAAAAGCGATAGGTAACATTTTATTTATTATATGTTGTTCGGATGACCTTAAAAAATATAGTGTTGGATTGTTAGTTGTCATTTTTTTACCTCTTGTAATATCCAGTCCCATTTTCCAAATCCGCTATCGGTATTTATATGACCGGCATCTTGTAAAATCTCTAGTGAAATATTCAGCTCTTTTTGTAGTGATTTAAGTTCTTGTAAACTTGTGTAAGGATCATTTGTTGAAGCGATTATCTTAGACTCATCTGCGTATAGGTTCTTTGGAATCTCACATGGATAAAAACTTTTCAATTCTTCTATATCACAGTTCATACTTGGCGGTGCTACAAGAAAAAGCCTCTTTATCTGTTTTAACTCTACTTCATTACAAAGATGAAACCATAAAATATTAGCCACGGAGTGACAAATTACAATACTGGGATTAAAAGACTCTATTTCTTTGATTAATTGGTTTTTCCAATCATCTTTATTTGGAAAATCATAATTTTCAAATTTTAGAAAATTTACCGTTCCATAGTCTTTTGCGATTTCACCTGCTAACCAACTTTGCCAATGAGGAAAATCACTCCCACCCCATCCGTGAAGAAGCAGAACTTTTTCACTCATAATATCTATTTTCTAAAATATTGTTTTATTACGAAATATAAAATCAATATCCATAAAACTATACTGCTGATTATTTGTATAGTATTAGTTTCTTCGTGTAGATGAACCAATGACTTAGGATCTATCTCCTTTATGTTAAAGACATAGTCCAGTCCAAGCCCAAAGACAATACTTCCTATAATAATAGTTCCAAGGTATATATATAAAGACTTTGTACCCAACATCTTTTTTACAACACCGATTGTAACCGTGTTTGTTGCAGGGCCTGCACTTAAAAATACAAAAGCGGCACCTGCACTTACACCGCTAAGCATAAGCCCGGCAGCAATTGGTAAAGAAGCAGTAGCACATACGTACATTGGAACTGCAATTGCAATAGCTATTATATAAGATAGGAGTGAATATTCTTGTAAAATTTCGCTAAGGTTTTGAGGTATTGCTATAGTTATTAGTGCACCTAAGATAAGACCAATTAAAAGAGGTTTCGCAATATCTCCAAGTAGTGTTACAAAAGCATATCTCATCGCTTTAATGAATGAGAACTTAGTTTTAGACTGCTCTGATTCAGGTTTTGATGAGCAACAAGAACTATTATTATCTTCTTTAGGTACTTCTATACTGAAATTTTGGGGATAAAGACCAAACTTGCTTATAGCAGCGGATTCTTTTTTATCCTTATCCAATACATTAGTAAGAATTCCGGCAATCATTGCGATAGCCATAGAGGTTACCACCCTGTATATTGTAAATATCCATCCAAACATACCAAAGGTAGCCATTATAGAATCAACACCGGTTATAGGAGTAGATATAAGAAAGGATAGAGTGGCACCCTTACTTGCTCCACTTTTTTTAATGCTAGTAGCTAATGGAATCACACCACAAGAGCATACAGGCAGTGGAATTCCAAAGACAGTTGATTTTATAACAGAGCCTATACTCTCTTTGCCTAGATGTTTCGTAACTATGGAATCTGGAACTAACTCATGTAATACCCCCGCGAATACTAATCCAAAAAGTATAAACATAGCCATTGCGTTACTAAGATCATATAGTGCGATAAAAAATAGAGTTAGAGTTTCCATCTTGTCTCACCTATGAGTTGGTATCTATTGCATTTTGGATTCTAAGTATAGTTTCATCTTTACCTAAAATTGCCATAACGCTGTCTAGTCCTGGACCAGACATCTTTCCTAGTAGTGCTACGCGAAGAGGTTGCCCTATTTTTCCAAATCCAACCTCCATCTCTTTTACAACATTTTCCATAATTGCATGATAATCACTAGGAAGATGAAGTTCACCATTTGCTAGTATCTTGTCTTTAAAGTTGTTTAAAACAGAAACGGAATCAATTTTAAAGGCTTTTTTAACAGACTTTTCATCATAAGAATCAGGAGTTGTAAGTATCTCCTTTGCATGTTGCGCCAACTCTTTTAAAGTCTTTGCTCTTTCTTTGATCTCATCAAGTAGAATCTCTTTTTTATCATGGGAAGTTAAAACTAGATCATACTGAATAAGAAGTTCTGCTAGAACCGAGTTAGAAGTATTTTTTATATAATGGGCGTTTAGCCAGTCAAGTTTTTCAGTATTGTATATTGATGCTGATTTATTTATATCGTTTGGATTGAAAAGTTCTTGCATCTCATCCATTGAGAATATCTCTTGATCACCATGACTCCAGCCAAGACGAACTAAAAAGTTTAAAAGAGCTTCTGGTGTATAACCCATCTCCTTATATGCCATAACATCGGTAGCACCGTCACGTTTTGAGAGTTTTTTTCCAGCAGAGTTATGAATCATTGGCACATGATAAAATGTAGGTAAAGCAAACCCAAGTGCTTCATATATAACTATCTGTTTTGGTGTGTTTGATAAATGGTCATCACCGCGAATAACCTCATTTATACCCATAAGGTGGTCATCAATTGCTACAACAAAGTTATATGTAGGTGAGCCGTCTGCTCTTGCTATTACAAAATCATCCAAGATGTCTTCTGCTTGAAAACTGACATCACCCTTTACACCGTCACGAACAAGTATCTCGCCTGAAAGAGGTGCTTTAATTCTGATAACAGCTTCAACTCCCTCTGGTGGGGTGCCATCAAAATCACGGTATTTCCCATTGTACTTTGTACGCTCTTTGTTTGCCATTTGAGTTTCACGAAGTTCAGTTAGCTCATCTTTTGACATATAACACTTATATGCTTTGCCTTCATCAAGAAGTTGCTTGATATATGAAGCATATATCTCATCGCGTTTTGATTGGTACGTTATCTCACCGTCGTGATCTAATCCCAACCACTCAAAAGCTTTTAAGATAGCTGTAGTAGCTTCTTGAGAATTTCTAGCCTTGTCTGTATCTTCAATGCGAAGAAGAAATTTACCGTCATTTTTTTTAGCCCATAGGTATGAAAAAAGAGCAGTTCTTAAACCACCAATATGTAAATAGCCGGTTGGGCTTGGAGCAAATCGAGTTACAGTCATAAAAAACCTTTTATTTAAGTAACCGAATTTTAGGCTAATATTTGTTAAAAGAGGGTAAAATACTTTTTTTAAATTAGTAGAATAGATATAGGATTAATAAATGTATAAAATAATTTTAACTTTAGTTTTTGGTATAGCTCTAAATGCTAATATCATCGATGGTGTCTCTATTATTGTTAAGGGTGAAGCAATAACGCTTTATGAAGTAAAGCAGGAGATGAAGTTTTTAAATGTAAATGTCGATGAAGCTTCTAATATACTTATCAGAAAAAAACTAGAAGAAGCTGAGATAAAAGAGCGTAAGATTACAGTAGAAAATTCGGAAGTATATAATGATATAAAACAGTTGGCAGGAAGAAGTAACCTCACTCTTAACGAGTTTTATGAGGCAGCAAGAAATGAAAATGGTATAAGTTCTACTGAACTAAAGCAAAAAATCAAAGAAAAATTATTGGGTAAAAAACTTTATTCAGCTATATCATACTCAGCGGTAACTCAACCTACCCAAGAAGAAATAAAAGAATACTACGAGCTGCATAAAGATCTTTTTTCTCACCCAAGTGGTTTTGTTGTTGTTATTTATCAGTCAAAAGACAAGCAAAGACTACAAGAAAAAATCAATAACCCTATGTTAAATTCACCGGATATTTTGCAAAATGAACGAGAGTTGTCATATTCCAAAGTTTCACCGGACTTAGCAGGTTTATTGTCAAAAACTGAACTTGGAACATTTAGCATAGTAATTCCTGATGGAAAGAATGGATATATGAGTTTTTACATGAAAGAGGTAAAAGCTATAGAACAAACAGGACTACACGGTGCCAAAGCTCAAATAGAGAATATGATTGTTTTAGATAAAAGAGAACAGGTGTTAAGTGACTATTTTGCAAGATTGAGAAGTAATGCAGATATAGTGTTTATAAGAAAACCGTAACTTTAACTATTTGCAGATATATCCGAATCTGCGGAATATTTTTTTGGCTTTTTCTCCTAAAATAAAATTGTAAAAAGCCTTTGCCATTTCTACATCTTTGCCATTTTTAAGCAAGACTATCCCTTGGTTTATAGGAGTGTAAAGTTTTGTATCTACATCAGCCCAGTTTATGTCTTTTTTGTATTTAGACATAAGAGGGCTATAAAGAGATGACTTGGCAACTATACCTATATCAGCTGCAACTACGGTATAAGAGACAGTTTGCGAGATTGACTCGGCATAAACAAGTTTATTCTTAACATTATCTAAGATGCCGGCATTTTTAATAGCTTCAAGTGCAGCTTTTCCATATGGTGCTGTTTTTGGATTTGCTATGGCTATTTTAGCTATTTTTTTTGTTTTTAGAATATTGATGCCTGTTGTGAACTTTTGATTTTTATTACTTAAATAAGCCAAACTGCCGTTTGCGTAAACAATTGGTTTTGTTATTGCAGTAGCGTCTTTATACAGTTCTTGGGGATATTTCATATTTGCTGATAAAAATATCTGATAGGGCGCACCGTTTTTGATTTGTGCAGTTAGTTTACCACTGCTTCCCAGGGTTACTAATATTTTCGTATCAGGATGGGATTTTTTAAACTCTTGTTTTAAGTCTTGTATAGCATAACTTACATTTGCGGCAACAGCTATCTTTATAGTCTCAGCTGATAAAGAACTTCCTATAAATAGTGTTGTTAAGATTATTTTATTTAAACTGTGATTTTTATACAAAAGACCTACTCCTCTACCATCATTACGGATCCACGCATGACTTTCTTTACTTCTTGCATTTTTAATTGAAGCTTATCTATAATACTGTCTATATCTTCTTTTTCTCTAATCTCTATCATAGTTGCACAACATGTTATATTTGTGCCTGATGAGAAGGTCGTTGTTTCTATAGCGTTTAATAAGCTTTTAGCTCTTAGAAGTAGTTTGGACTTGGAAAAATTTGGTAGTAGTATTAAGAACCTATCACCTTCCCACCTTGATAAAATATCATTTTTGAGCATATTCTCTTTTAGTACTGTAGCAAATTGATATAAGGTTTTATCAGAATTTTTTAAACCATGCATGTGGTTAAAACTGTTAAAGTTGTCTATATCTAGATATATCAAAGAGAATTTCTCACTTTCATAAGTATCTATTTGTTTCATATTACGATCAATTGATGATGTCATATGGATTCTATTGTAAACTTTAGTCAATATATCAGTAGATATGGCTTTTGCAAGTCTAATCATTCTATCTTCTGCTACCTGTTTCAGGATTATTGTGTTTATCTCTTTTTCAATTCTGACTAAAAGTTCTTCATCTATAAAAGGCTTGGATAAATAATCAGATGCTCCAAGCGCAAAGACTTTTCTTATAGCCTCAGCTTCTGTAAGTGAGGTTAAACAAATAACAGGTATTTTGGAAGTTTTAGAATCTTTTTTAAGATGTTGCATTGTGGTATATCCGTCCATCACTGGCATAGATATATCTAAGATGATCAAATTAGGCTTGTTCTCAGCAATTGATTCTAATGCATCCCTCCCATTTTGTGTATGGGAAATAGTATAGCCCTTAGTTGATAGAACTTTTATAATGGACTTTATTATAACAATACTATCATCAACTATATGAATATGATATTTTGAATAATCGCTATTTGTACTATATTCATTAATCAAAAAAAACCTTTCATATTGTTAAGTATTCAATCGAGTCGATTATATTAGATATAAACTTTATGAAAGATAAATAAGTCTATTAAGATTATTCAAAAAGACTAAACTGAAATATTAGCTAGAATTTTTTGCGATATAATGATGTGATTAATTTATAATAATGGGTTTAAATATATGCTAAGTGATAAAAATTTTATAAACATAGCCTTAGAGTTGGCAACTGCATCAAAATGTGTATCTAAACAAGTGGGTGCAGTTATTGTTAAAGACGGAAGGATTCTAAGTACAGGCTATAATGGTACTCCTGCTGGGTATAAAAACTGTTGTGAGTATTGGGATGATGAATATACGGCTGATCATCATGAATGGTCAAAGACTTATGAGATTCACGCAGAGATGAATGCCATTATTTGGGCGGCAAGAAAAGGTATATGCGTAGAGGATGCTACAATCTATGTAACCTTAGAACCTTGTAGTGAATGTAGTAAAAATCTCATAGCAAGCGGTATAAAACGAATCGTATACGATAGACCCTATGAACATACTCATTCAGATACAATTTCAAGCTTTATTAAAGACAATGGTGTAAGTATAGAGCAGTTAAAAGAGAAGACGAATGACTGAGCAACAAAAGTTGGAGGCTGAAATAGGAAGACATCTTATGCAGCCTGAGAACTATGGTAAGATAGACGATTCTGACTGTACAGGTGTCGGCATAGATAATACTACAAAATCTTATGTAATCATGTATATAAATATGGATGCTACACATATAGTAGATGTAAAATTCGGTTCAAACTCAACTCAAGACGTAAATACGCTAGGCTCTCTTTTTACAGAGATGATAAAGGGTGATGAGATTGTCAATGCGCTTAAAATAACCTTGGGACTTGAACAGGATCTGGAAAAGTCTTATGCTGAGATTCCTGCTCCAAAGGTAGATATTTCAAAGCCTGAAGGTCAACAGGTTGAACATGTTTCAACTGAGTATCAAGATAGCGCAAACATGGTTTTAACAGCCTTTCGTGCAGCTATGCGCCATCATGAAAGAAAAAAAGGCGGTATTGAAGAGGAACAGTTTGAGCTGAACATAGTTAAATCATGCCCATACTCAGGTACTGACTGTCACTTTATGGAAAAAAACAAGGAAGACTAAGAGTTTAAAAATTCTTCTATTTTTTGGGTAGGTCGTCCTATAATCGCACGACTCCCTTTGATGATGACAGGTCTTTCTATTAGTTTTGGATTTTGTGCCATTGCGCTGATAAGAGCATCATCATTAAGTTCTTCTTTTAACTTTAACTCTTTATAAAGAGCTTCTTTTGTTCTCATCAATTCTCTTGGTGTGATACCAAGCATTTTTAAGATATTCTTTATCTCTGTCTCGTTTGGTGTCGTCTCTAAGTATTTTATAACTTCAGTATCATAATTGTTGTTTTCCAAGATATTCATAGCTTCTCTTGATTTTGAACATTTTTGATTATGCCAAATAGTAACCTTATTCATAATATATCCTATAATTTTTTTTAGATTTTACACTATAATATCTGAATGAGAACTATAAATTTCAAATAAGTACGCTAAGGTGAACAATGATTTATGAACTAACTAATCCGGTTACCAAGACATTGGTCACGCACCTAAGGGACCAAAGAAGGGATGCTATTCGTTTTAGACATACGGTTGCTGAACTTACGAAACAACTTGTATATGAAGCATTAAAAGATTTTGAATTAGTAAAAACAAAGATAAAAGTATGGAAAGGTGATGGTGATTTTAGGACTATTGATGAGGACAATATAGTTGTCGTTACGGTTCTAAGAGCAGGTATGCCGATGTTAGACAGTGTAATGGAACTTTTACCGGAGGCAGTTGCAGGTTTTTTAGCGATGAAGAGAGACGAGAGTACGCATGAAAGCCATCTGTACTATGACCGTTTACCAGATTGTGATGACAAAACTATTTTATTAGTCGATCCTATGGTGGCAACAGGTGGTTCGATGAATGACGCTATAGAACTTATAAAGACAAGAAAACCTTCAAGAATTATAACTCTTAACATTATTGGTTCCCCGGAAGGTTTAGAACTAGTAAGTTCTGCCCATCCGGATGTAGATATATACATCTCACAAATAGATGAAAGACTTGATGAAAACAAATACATCATCCCAGGTCTTGGAGATGCTGGTGATCGTGCCTACAACACACCTGAGTAATATGACTTTGGATTTAAAAGGAAAAAAAACATCAGAGGTTCTTGTATACTTTGAATCTCTTGACTTAGAAAATGGAGCGGTCTTAGAGCTGGAGTTTTTAGAATCTGATGTAGAAACTATAGGTTACAAATCGTTTGTAGATTTAGCACAGATATTTTTTATGAAGATGCTAACACCGCTAACAAAAGATGATGCTGTTATAGTACTTAGGTTTAAAAAGCTAAATAAAGAAAAATCTTTTCATAAAGATAAAAAAAGTTCTGAGAAGTACGGAGTTGATAGTGAGTTTTTTAGCATAGATAAAAATACACAGTTTAGCTTTTTGTACCACTACAAAAAATCATTAGAGTTTATAAATCTAAAAAATAAAAAACGGATTTTAAACCTTGGTGTAAATAAGGGTGATGAGTTTAAAGTCATCAAAGAGATGCTTAGTAATGATGAATTCGCTTCAAAAGAACTTTTTGGAATCGACTACTCCGATTCGGTTATAGACTATGCAAAAAAAGAGTTTGACAATTCTAACGTAGAATTTATAAGCCACGATATAAATAAGCTATATGAACTAGATATAGGTAAGTTTGACCTTATCGTATCCATAGGTACACTCCAAAGTTCAAACATAAACTTTAACGAAAGATTTATGGATATTTACCAAAACTATCTTGAAAAAGACGGAGCAATGATTCTTGGCTTTCCAAACTGCAGATGGATAAACAGCGAGATGGTCTATGGAGCAAAAGCTCCAAATTATCCTTTTTCAGAACTAAGTCTGGTTTTAAAAGATATTTACTTTTGTAAAAAATATATGCAGCAAAAAAAGTATAGGGTTACCATTACCGGTAAGGACTACTTGTTTATGACTGCAAGAAAGATAAGTTCTTAGATATTACAGTTTTATCAAAAATCTTCATCTTCACTTTCAAAGTCTTTGACTTCTTGTAGGTACTGTTGATTTTCTCGTGCTTTTAATTGCTCTTTAGACATCATTTTTGTAGATATCATCTTCGCAAAAAATGTTTTATTTTCAACTTTAATCATAAACATATACAATCCAAATGTAATAAGAACACCAGAGGAAATAGCAATAATCTTTTGAACAGTATTGAATTTCTGTATCGGGTCTTTTTGCTTAATCTCACAAACACCGCCAGGACAATTTGTAGCCTTATCCTTATAAATAAGATTGTATATTTTACATCCTGCACATATTGAAAAGGCAGATTCTGTAATTAGTAAGAGTAAACATAAAATACAAATTATGACATTTATAGGACTTGGAGAAGTATATAATACAAGCGTAAAAAACATGGGTATAGCTAACATCAAGCCAATTCCCCAGGCAAACCTTTTTTGAATTGCTCCTACATATTCCGGTGTCTGATTTCTAACAAAGAACCTTCCCATTAACAAACTAGGAGAATAGTTTGGATTTATGACTCTAAGAAGAAAATCCAATGTAAAAAAACTAATAAAATATTTTGTAAATATCAGATGCCCTAGCATCACACTGTTTGTAAAAGCCAGAAATCCGAATGCAAAAAGCAATCCAGCTCCAGCTCTAGCTTCTCTTTCATTTAAGACCCTAACATCATAACCGACAACCTTTTCACCAAATGTAAAAAATTCTTTCATATAAAATACCATTCTTTCTCAGCTTTTAAAAGTTACATAAGCTGTTTTATTATGATTTATTATAAATCATATATTTAATTGTATCAAATAAAAGTATATAAACAGAATTTATATTTAAAGTAATAATAAATAATTAGACTAGTCCAAAAAAATCTCCTCTTAAGTCAAAGATGTGTAGTATAAATTTATGAAATTATTTATACTATTATTAACACTACTTTTAAGCACATTAACTTTAAACGCTCACGACATAAAGATACAAGAAGCTGAACTAAAAAAGATGATTGGACGAATGCTTTTAGTTGGTTTTGCCAACGAAAAAATAGATGAAAAATCTGAGATAGTCAAACTTATACAAAAGTATGAACTCGGCGGTGTGATTTTGTTTGACAGATTCTACGATGATAGAACTAAGGTTAAAAATATAAGTTCTCCTAGTCAAGTTCAAGAACTTACGGCAAAACTAAAATCATATTCAACTAAACCAATGCTTATTTCGGTTGACCAGGAGGGAGGTAAGGTTGCAAGGTTAAAACCCAAGTATGGATTCAAAAAGATTCCATCAGCAAAAGAGGTATCAAAGATGCCACTGAAAGAGGCTATGAAAATATACAATTCACAGGCTTTAATGTTATATAATAATGGTTTTAACTGTGACTTTGCTCCTGTAGTAGATTTGGCATTAGAGCCTAAAAACAAGGTAATATACGGGCTGGAACGTTCATATGGTGCTGATGCTAAAGAAGTGAGTAAATATGCTAAAGTATTTATGAATTCACTTAAAAATGCAAACATAGTTAGTGTTTTAAAACACTTCCCCGGACATGGCTCATCACTTAGTGATTCACATAAAGGTTTTGTAGATATAACTAATACTTGGGATAAAAAAGAGCTAGAACCATATCAGATTCTTATAGATTCAAAAAGCGTAAACATGATAATGACAGCCCATGTATTTAACTCTAAACTCGATAAAAAATATCCTGCTACGCTCTCGTACAATGTAAACACGAAACTTCTTCGTGAGAAGATGCACTACGAGGGTGTTGTTATTAGTGATGACTTACAGATGAAGGCGATATCAAAACATTTCACATTGAAGCAGATAGTTAGCTTGGCTATAAACTCAGGTGTGGATATGTTGCTTTTTGGAAATCAATTAGCCACTCAAGACATTGATGAACTTGTAGAGCTTATATATGAACAGCTCAAAAGTGGGAAGGTTAGTTATGAGAGAATTGTAGAATCTAACAATCGTTTAGATAATCTGTATAAAAAAAGAAACATACTTTAATGGACAGTGCTTTTTCAACTCTTGACTGGCTTGTTTTTACTACTTATTTTATACTTCTTGGTGTCTCTTCATATCTGCTTAGTCGCGCTAAGGTTAAAAGCTCTCGAGATTATTTCATAAGTTCAAACTCCATGCCCATGTTTGCTGTTGCTATCTCAGTTTTGGCTACCTCACAATCAGCTGCAACTTTTTTAGGTGCACCAGAGTACTCCTACTTACATGATTTTACCTTCATTGGTTTTTATCTATCTGCTTTAGTTGCAGTGATTTTTGTAGCTTATGTGTTAATCCCTAAATTTTATGAGATGAGAGCAGTTACAGTTTATGAACTTTTAGAGAAAACTTATGGAACTCTTGCTAAAAAACAGGCTGGAATAATGTTTTTAGTAGGTCGGGTAATGGCTAGCGGAGCTAGGCTATACATTGGTTCTTTAGCTATTTCTATGATTCTATTTGGAGATATAATTTTTTTCCATGTTAGTATTAGCATCTTGATTTTGGTTTTAGGAGCACTTGCATATACTTATTTTGGTGGTGTGCGTTCTGTAATACTTAGTGATATTATCCAAGCAATCACATATATTGGTGCCGGTATAGCTGTGCTTGTTTTTCTTTATTATTCACTTGAGAATATTGATATTTTAAGTGTATTAGAGGAGCATGATAAGCTAAGATTTATAGATACAACCATAGATGGAAAGTTTAATCTTATCGGACTGTTGAGCGGCTGGCTTTTACTTAACATTGCAGCTTTTGGTCTTGATCAGGATATGACACAGCGTGTTTTATCTTGTAAGAATGAAAAAGAAGCGGCAAAGTCACTTATAGTATCTATACTTTTGACTATACCTGTTGTACTTTTGTTTTTGGCTATTGGAGCATTGTTATTTGTTTTTTATCTGCAAAGTGATGTCACACAAAGCTTTGGCGGTGAAAAAATAACCATTTTTATGTACTATATCTTAAATGAAATGCCTGATGGTCTGCGTGGTTTAGTGACTGTTGGTGCAATTGCAGCAGCATTATCATCTACTAACTCAGTTTTAGGGGCTCTTTCCTCCGTAGCCATTGAGGACTTATACAAACCCTATAAGCTAAAGCAGGGTGGTTTTGATGAGGGATATTTTATAAAGGCATCTAGGTTTTCAGTTTTGTTTTTTGCAGTAGTTTTGTCCTTAATGGCAATGCTAAGTTATTATTGGCAGCAGTATACCGAGCTTTCGCTTATTAGTTTTGCCCTTGGTGTGATGGCATTTGCATACACAGGACTTCTTGGAGTCTATTTCTCAGCCATATTTACATCTCGGGGAAACTCTAAAACTGTTTTATGGGCGTTACTGTCTGGATTTGTTAGTGTGTTAGCACTTCAGCCATATATATTTGGCATAAGTATAGGTTTTTCCTGGGCTATGGTCATTGGAACATTAGTGGCTTTTGGAGTTATGCAAATAGGAGAAAGAGATGAGTGAATTATATATTGGGGTGATGTCTGGAACAAGCCTTGACGGTATAGATATTGTTCTTTGTGAGATAGATTCTTATAGATGTTCACTTTTACACTCTTATGAATACTCATTTGACAAAGAATTGAAAACTGAGATTTTGGAGATGATAAACGGTTCAACATCTTTAAGGGAAGTAGGTATTATTGATAACAAACTTGGAACTTTATTTGCAGGTTCTATAAATGATTTTATCTCTAGGTACAAACTTGAAGCAAAATCTATTCAAGCAATTGGTCTGCATGGTCAGACACTTTGGCATGAGCCTTTTGATAAAAATTCTTTTTCTATGCAACTTGGTGATGCAAATATAGTGAGTGCAAGAACAGGTTTAAGAGTTGTTGCTGATTTTCGCAGAATGGATATGGCTAATGGTGGGCAGGGTGCACCTTTAACACCAGCTTTTCATAAGGAGATATTTAAAAATCTGAATAAAAAAACAGCAGTTTTAAATATAGGCGGTATGGCAAACATAACTCTTCTTGGTGAAAAATTTAAGGGTTGGGATACCGGATGTGGAAATGTATTGATGGATTACTGGAGTACAGTATGCAGGGATAAAGCATATGACAGAGATGCACTTTTTGCACTCTCGGGTAAACTTGATGAGACACTTTTAGAAAAATTATTGGAAGATGAGTATTTTAAAAAACCACCTCCAAAAAGTACAGGGCGTGAATATTTTAATCCAACATGGCTTTCAAAGCATATGCCTCTTTTTCAAACTCTAAAAGATGAAGATGTTCAGCGTACACTTCTTGAACTTACAGCTAAAAGCATTGCCAATGATATAAACCAAACAGATACTGAGTTACTTATAGTCTGTGGAGGCGGTGTAAAAAATCCGTTATTGATGCAAAGATTAAGAGAGTTATGCAAGATGGAAGTAAAGGTTAGCGATGAGGTTGATGTAAGTTCTGAGTTTATTGAGGCCATGGCTTTTGCATGGTTGGCAAAGAAGCGAGTACATAATGAAGAAGTCGAACTTAAAAGTGTGACCGGGGCTAAAAAGGAATCTATATTGGGTGGTATTTATGGATAAAATAAAAAGATGGCTAAAGACAACACCATATAAAAACTATAGTATTGAGATTGCATCTGCTGATGCAAGTTTCAGGAAGTACTATAGACTCAGCTATGGGGATGAAACTGTACTTTTAATGGATTCTTCTTTGGAAAAAGCATCATTAAAACCATTTTTAGATGTGACTTTTAAACTTATAAATGCAGATGTTAATGTTCCTCAGATTTTAGAGCAAAATTTGGATGACGGATTTTTAATCATAAAAGATTTTGGCAACACTCACTATTTAGATGTCCTAAATAAGGACAACTATAAAAAACTATATAGAGACGCAATGGAAGTGATTGTGGATATGCAAAAAGCAGATGTTACAGATTTGCCGCTTTATGATAAAGAGTTTTTACATTTTGAAATGAATTTAATGCAGGAATGGTATTTACAAAATAAGTTAAACCTCATACTCTCAGATTCGCAAAAAGAACTGATAAAAACCACACTTGATATTATTTCTGATGAGGTTTTAAAACAACCTCAGGGTTTCTTTGTACATAGGGACTTTCATTCCAGAAATATTATGCTAACTAACAATAGTGATATTGGTGTTATAGATTATCAAGATGCAATGGCAGGAGCTATTACTTATGACTTGGTATCACTTTTAAAAGATTGTTATATCTCTTATGATAGAAGTGAGATAGAAAAACTGGTACTAGAGTTTCGTGATAAGGTGTCACCAAATATAGAGGATAAGACTTTTATAAAGTATTTTGATTTTATGGGATTGCAAAGACATATAAAAGTGCTTGGGGTATTTTGTAGACTATATTTACGTGATGCAAAAGAGGCTTACTTAAAAGATATTCCACTGACTCTAAACTATGTACTTGATACTGCTATTAGATATGATGAGACAAAAGAGTTGGCAAAGTTTTTGGAGGGTGTTAAATGAAGGCTATGATTCTAGCAGCCGGGCGAGGTGAGAGAATGAGACCTTTAACTGACCATACTCCAAAGCCGCTTTTAAAAGTCAAGGGCAAACCTTTAATAGTTCACCATATAGAAAAACTTGCACAAGGTGGATTTCGCGAGATTATTATAAATATAGCTCATCTGGGTTATAAAATATCGCAAGCTCTTGGTGACGGTTCTTTCTGGGGAGTGAAAATAGTATACTCAGATGAGCAAAAAGAGGGTGCGCTTGAGAGTGCAGGAGGAATTATAAAAGCTTTACCGCTACTTGGAAAGGATACTTTTTTAGTAGTTAACGGAGATGTTTGGTGTGATTATGATTTTGATTTAAGTTTTAATCTAAAAGATGATTTGGCACACCTGATTCTAGTTGCAAATCCTGAGCATAATCCATATGGTGACTTTTCTTTAGATAAGGATAGAATCCTTAATGATGGAGAGGAAAAATATACTTTTTCTGGTATAGGGTATTATTCACCTAAACTTTTCGATGGTACGAATTACGGAAAATACGGCTTAGCTCCACTTCTTCGTAAGGCTATAAAAAAAAACATGGTAAGCGGTTCTTTTTATAATGGAGTTTGGCAGGATATAGGTACACCTCAGAGATTAAAGGATGTTGAATAATTATTTTTGTATAAATTGTCCACAAGCCTTTACCGGCGTTCCTTTAAATGTTTTGTAATTTTTATCACCGTTTAAAAAAGCTAAATGTCTAGCGCATTCTTCACTTTTCATGCAAGTTTTATTATCGCAAGCCTTGTCCACCATTTAATCACTGCCTCTGTTTTAATGATAAAAGTATAACATATTAGTGGGGTTATAAAATCTCAATCCTATTTCTACCATTGTCCTTTGCCAGATACATTGCTGAATCTGCCCTGCTTAAAAGTGAATCTTTACAGTCTGATCTTTCGGGCGATGTTACACCCATACTGCAAGTAAATACAGTCTTTATAAAAAAGTTATCATGTATAAAATAAGGAAGGTCCAATCGCAATTTCTCTAATAGCTTTTTACAAGTTTTTATAGCAAGCTTTTTGTCTATTTTATTAAGTATTAGGACAAACTCCTCACCGCCCCATCTTGAGAATAAATCGCCTTCTCGTATGTTTTTTTCTATAACATAACACATGCGTTTTAAAACCTCATCTCCAATTAGGTGTCCATATTCATCATTGAAGTTTTTAAAATAATCTATATCTATCATTACTATGGAGAACTGATCGTTATACCTATAGAAGTTTATTAAAAAACTATTTAACTCAATGTTGAATTTACGTCTATTGTAAATGCCCGTAAGCTCATCTATCATTGATAATTCTTCAGATTGTTTTTCTTTCGTTATATTTTGGCGAATAGCTATATAACCTATGTGGTTGCCATTTGCATTATCAAAGATTGGTTGTATAATACTGTATATCCAGTATGATTCGCCATTTTTTCTAATGTTGTTTATTTGACCTTTCCATGTTTTTCCCTTAGTTATAGTTTCCCATAGGTCATCATAAGCTTTATCCGGAAAGTCGGGTGCGCGTAAGAAAGAGTGTGTCTTGCCAATCATCTCTTTTCTTTTGTAACCTGTTTCTTTACAAAATGCATTTGATACATTTGTGATGATACCATCGTTATCCGTCATAGAATATATGATATGTTCGTTAAATATAGGCTGCATATTTGTACAAAAGGATTGGTTTTCTTTTAGCATTTTATTCATATAATAGTTTCTTTATAGCACTTATTATTATAGTTTGAATTAAGTTTTTGTTTTATTAGAGTGTTTTTTAATGTTATAAAAATCAAGAAGTTTAAATATAAATTAGTTTTATAGTTGTTATATGCGAATATGTTCAAGGCAGTTAACTTATATAGAGCGTAAAGTGTGATAAACACAATATAGTTACTAAAGGGTGTAATTTCTAGTTTAGAAACTCTATCCATTCATATTCCAGTTTTTATTTTGGAAATGATAACGTTTCAAATGTAAAAAAATCGTTTAAATTAGTTATTTATATTTTAATTGTACAAAGTAAGAGTAGTATAAAAGTATTTATCATCACTGTATGTTGAGTAATCATAAGAAAGTTTTTTTGAGAGTCTCTGAATCATTTTTACACCTATGTATGAACTAAAAAGAGAGGACTCGTTTTCAGTGTCAATTTCATTTTTTATCTTTATGATATTGGGCTCTGCCTTTACTTGTATAGTAGTACCGGCTTTTGTATGGATAAAAATATTTTCAAATATAGATTGAATCACTTTTTGCATAGCCTCTTTGTACGTAAATATAATAAAATTGCCTCTCCATGTTGAATTTACTCGTATATTTTGTTTCCTTAATATCGGTCCAAATATTTCCTGCATTATTTTACAGTTGTCTTCCATATTTAAATAAACTTTTTTGAGCTGCATATCCCACTCTATTGACTTTAAAAAAAGTAACTCTTTTAGTTTAGCGGTAATTATGACTATATCTTGTTTAGCTTCATTTATGAACTCTTCTTTAGATTCATCTGCTTGTTGTTCAAATAGTGAGATGCGTGCTTTTAAAACAGCAACGGGAGACTTTAATTCATGTGCCGCTTCTTTAAAGAGATCCTGTTTTTGCTGACATAGGTCTTTATTGGTGTTGACTAGTTCAAATATAGCGTCTTTTAACATCTTGACTTCATAGCTTCCATCACATAAAGGTAGTTGCAGGTCTGCTTTTGAATAGCTTGAAGCAAAGTTTATAAGACAGTGAAGAGCAGTGAATTTTTTCTTTAAAAAGTTGTAAGCTATAATCAGAAAAACAGAAAATACTGAAGCCATCATGAAGAGCAACTCTATATCAAAAAAGTTTTTTATAAAATATAAATAACTAAGGGTTAGACATATTAACAATAATGTGCATATAGCTATAAAAATTAATATTTCTGTCTTCATACTGCTAGTTTTCAATTATGTATCCACGTGTTTTTATTGTTTTTATAATATTAAAGGGGAGTTTTTTACGAATATTTCCAATAGTTACTCGTATGGTCGAATCAGCCACATTCTCAGGATGAAGATACATAGCGTCTATGAGTTCAGTATTTGATACTATTTTGTTTTGGTTTTTTAATAAATAAAATAAAAGATCTGCTTCTTTTTTACTAAACTCTATAGAAGTACCCTTATAGTTTGTTTTATAGTCTAACAAATCAAACTTTAGGTCTTTAAAACTTATAAGACTCTGCCTTACTCTTTTTCTGACTTGAGCATATATTCTTGCGAGTAACTCTTCATTGTCAAAAGGTTTTTCTAAGTAATCGTCTGCACCGAGGTTTAAGCCGTCAACCTTATCACTTACATTTCCATAAGCACTTATAATTATAATAGCCGTGTTAGAATTTTTTTCCTTAATAAAAGGTATCAAGCTAAGTCCGATATCCTGATTGTCGATATTTCTATCTAGTAAGATAGCGTCATAATTATATCTTTTCAAATAAGCTTTTAAATCATCTGTATTATATGCAGAATCTACCAAAAGCTCTTTTTTAAGATAGCTTACAATGAGTGCACAAAGTTGTTTGTTATCTTCTAGTATTAAAATTCTCATGTTTATATAGTAACATTAATTTTATAAATTTATTTTATGATAGAATTATAGTATCTGAATTTATATATGATAAGGGAAAAATTGATAAGATTTATATTACTAATTTCAGTGTCTACATTACTTTTGGCACAATACTCAAACTGTAAGTTTAAAAATAAAAACTATGAAGATGTCTGTAAAAAAACATTGTTAAAGGGTGTATCTATTGAATATGCAAACAAGTTTTTACTATCCAAAAAAACAAAAAAAATTGATGAGAGAAGCTTCAGACTTTTTAATCCTAAAAAAATTGCGCAACACAGAAGAAATGAGAAGCGTGCTAATAACGTTTTAGTCAAGTATGTTCCAAAAATTATAAAACATGTCAAATTGTATAAAGACGTATATGATAAGGCTGAGACTGAATTTGGTGTTAATAGAGAAATAGTAGCAGCTATACTTATGAAAGAGACGAAACTTGGGGTTATAAATCCTAGTTTTGATGCTTTTGAGGTTTTTAATACACTTGTAGTTAAGGTAAATGTTAAAACAAAAAGAGATAAGTGGTTAATGGATATGGGAAAATCAAATATGATTTCAATTATCTCTTATTGTTATGAAAAGGGGATAGAACCAAATGGTTGTAATCTCCCTAGTTCTTATGCAGGAGCAGTTGGAATTCCTCAATTTATGCCAAGTAGTTTTAGATATGCAGTACCGTATGAGAGTAAGGTTCCTGACCTTACAAAGATAGAAGATGCCATTATGTCTGCTAGTAACTATTTAAATAAAAAATCTGAATTTACTGAACTAATGCAATGGGATAAAATTCCTGAAATGCCAGTAATTGAAGAGGAGTGGTACGATTATGATTTTGAACATAAAGACAGTTCATTTGTATATGCAAAAAGTAAAAGAAGTGGAAAAAAATATGATTGTTTTTCATGCAAAAAAGAAAATTTACAATATTTAAGAACATATGCAAAGAAAATCATGCGTTATAACAACTCTTCAAATTATGCAATTGGTGTTATGAGACTCGCATATGATACACATCAGGGGCTTAAAAAATAGTTGCCTTTAGTGTGTGACTTTCATTAGGTAGTATACGTACTACATCTTTAAAAGCATTTGCAGATTCTATACAGACAAAAGTCTTGTAAGCACTGTCTTTCATGGCACTCATTCGAGAACATTTCTCTATCCAGGGATTCCATACCACAACAGAGGATGAACCTATGTTATCTATACTGATAGACCTATACTTGTCTCTTAACGTTATATTTGCATCTACTTCTTGATATATTCTATCTATCTCTTTATCAAAGAAAATTTCTCCATCTTGTACTTCATCTTTCATGGTCAAAGCATCTAAGTATGGTTTTTTATCCAGTCCGTTAACAATTGCATCTGAGATATCTGTTACTTGAAAATAAGTATGTAAGGCTTGGGTGATTTCAAAGGTTTTAGTATCCTTGTTAGTTGTTTTTAACTCCATTGTTAGTTTGTCAGATACAGTTACTATAAGCTCTAATTCAAAGCAATAGTCCCATAGTTGACGACTCTGCTTAGTCTCTTTAAGTCTTAAAGTGATTTTTGTGGTACCTGAGTTCAATTCATTTATGTTTATTAGTTCAAATAAAGAGGTTCTTGCAAAACCGTGTTGAGGTAAGTCCTTCTCGTTTTTTAGTATGCCAAACCAAGGCCAACATATTGGTATACCTCCGCGAATAGACTTATTTTCTTTAAAATCACTAATCTCACTTAACCAGAGTAGTGCTTCTTTATCATTTTGTCTATAATGGAAGATGTTCGCACCGACTAATGATATTTTAGCAAAAGCAGAGGAGTTCTTTATTTCTATATACTTAAAACCATTTGTCATTTCCTTTATTTTATACATTCTGTTTCCATGAGCTTATCTTGTGCCATTTAAGGGCATACATAAATATAAAAGCGTAACAAATCATCCCCATTAGATAAGTACTTTGCATATCACCACTAATAAAAGAGATTTTTCCAAAAATAAGGGGGAGTATAGCCCCACCAGCTATTGCCATTATAAGTAGAGCACTACCTTGAGCAGTGTATTTACCTAGTCCCTTTAGTGCTAAGGGCCAGATTGTGGGCCAGACTAGAGCGTTAGCAAAGCCAAGCAAGGCTACGAATGTTACTGTGTTTGGTAAAGTTTGAATGTTGCTCCATCCCCAAATGGTATTTGATATAGAATGATTCTCAGCTCCTGAGGTCACAACTCCTAGTAAGAACAACATTCCAAGTAGAGCAGAGCCTATAAGAGCTTTTTCCTGAGATAAGTATTTTGGAATAAATAAAATACCTATAATATAACCAAGGACCATAAACACCATTGTATATGATGTAAGAGATGTATAGTTTTGTACACCTAAGTTTTGTCCGTAAAGCCCTATTGTATCTCCTGCAATAACTTCAATACCTACATAAAAAAACAGTGCTATTACACCAAGTATAAGACGTGGAAACTTAAATATGCTGGTTTCTTTTGAAGCATTCTCATCTTCGATTTTTAACTCTGGAAGGGATGAGAATTTTACCAAGGCAATCAGTCCGCTAAGAACTATTGCCATGATTATGTAAGGGACAATAAGTCTTGATGCTAGCTCGCTTATGTCTTGGTTAGATAAATCATTTACTGAACCGATACCCGAAAAGATAAGCGCACTAAAAACAAGAGGTACAATAACACCGGCACTTTTATTGATAACTCCCATAATAGAGATACGCATAGCTGCACTTTCAATAGGGCCAATATGTACTACGTAAGGGTTTGATGCAGTTTGTAAAATAGTAAGACCTGTACCAAGAGTAAAAAGAGCCAGTAAAAAAATGCTAAAGCTTGCATTTAGAGCAGCAGGTATAAATAGTAAACTACCAATAACCATGATAGCCAGTCCAAGAGCCATACCATTTTTGTAACCAGTTTTATCCAGTACGTATGACATTGGAAGTGCCATCACAGTATAAGCAATATAAAATGCAAAGGTTACAAAAAGTGCTTGAAAATCATTTAAATCACAGATTATTTTTAAAAAAGGGATTAGTGAGCCGTTTAACCAGGTTACAAAACCAAATATAAAAAATAAAATACCGATTATTACCATGCTATTGTAATCCTTGAAGATACTTTGCAACTGCATCTTCATCATTTGTATGAGGAAGTACAATGTTGGCTTGCTGTTTTACTTTTTCTTGAGCATTTGCCACTGCAATAGAAGTACCTGCAAGTTCAAACATTCCCAAGTCATTATAATTATCTCCAAACACTGTCAGTCTACTTAGGTCAAATCCGCTATATTCACTAATACCTTTAATGCCATGCGATTTATCCGCGTCTTTATGGAGTATGGTTAAAAAATAGCAGCCTACATAAGCTTCTGGAGCCAGTATGTATTTTAGATTATTACCAAAAGTATCTTCAAGCTCTTTTTCTAGTGCACGTAAAAGCTGTTCATCACCCATATATACCACTTTAAAGTTGTCTTTCATCGCTCTTATATTTTTACATTCTATAAGATTGTCATCCTTGACATATCTTTTTAAGACTTCTCTTTGAGCATCGTTGCAAACATCTGGATACAAAAATGATTCATTTAGGTTCTTATCTGCAAGTGCTAAAACAAAGGGGTATATTCCTAGCTTCTTGCCAATTTCTATAATATTGTCTGCAATGTCTTTATTTATAAATTTTGTATCAATTATTTTTTTATCCATAGTGGCTATCAGCGCACCGTCAAGTAAAATCATGGGTGAGTTTACTTGAACGTTTTTTAAGAACTGTGCTGTTTTTTTGTAAGTTCTGGCTGTAGCTATACTCAGTACTGAGTTGTCTGAAAAACTGTTCCATATATTTTTAGTAAAGTCACTTATCGATAGGTCATTTTTTAGAAATGTATGGTCCAGGTCAGTGATAAATATATTTTTCATGTTTGTAGTATAACTAAAGATAAATTACAAAACAATATCACAATTATAAATAATTTATATGAAATAAATAAATTATATGTACATTCTTATATGAATATTGCATATTTTATATTTTTAGATATACTACAATCAAGATAATTAAGAAAGGTTTCAGTATGGAAGATAGTGGATTAATTTTAGGTAATGCGTTATTTCAAGAAAGTTACTATAAGGCTCATGAAAAAGAGTTTCTTGAACTTGTTGAAAAGGGTCAGCACCCAAAGGCTTTATATATAGGTTGTTCAGATTCAAGGGTATTACCAAATCTGATAACGAAAAGTTCACCTGGTGATTTGTTTGTTGTAAGAAATGTTGGTAATTTTGTAGCACCATATAAGCCTGATGAAGATTTTCATTCTACAGCTTCAGCTATAGAATATGCGATAAGTGTATTAGAAGTAGAGAATATAATAGTTTGTGGACATACGCACTGTGGAGCTATAGCTGCTATTCATGATAAGTCAGAACTAGATAATCCAGAATTGGTTCATACTAAAAAATGGCTAACATTGGGTGAAAAACCAAAGTCTCAGGCACTTTTAGCACTTGGAGCAAATGCAAAGAAAGAAGATCTTCTTCGCTTAACTGAAAAACTATCTGTAATAGCACAAATAGAAAATTTGCTTACATATCCAGCTGTTAAGTCAAGAGTTGACAATGCAAAAGTAGCCATACATGGTTGGGTTTATGATATTGAAAGTGGAAATATTGATTATTATGATCCTGAAAATTCACAATTTGTTTCTATAAATTCATTAAAAACTAAGAGTTAGGTATTAACATGTTTGCAAATATAAAAGGTGATATTTTTGGTGGTTTAACAGCTGGTGTTGTGGCTTTGCCACTTGCATTAGCGTTTGGTGTTCAATCAGGATTAGGTGCAATTGCCGGACTTTATGGTGCTATAGCTATTGGAATTATTGCTGCTATGTTTGGGGGAACAAACACTCAGATATCGGGTCCAACTGGTCCAATGACGGTTGTTGCAGCAGCAATTGTTATGGCTGAGATAGAGGCATACGGCTCGCTTGATGCTGCGATAGGTACTATCGTAGCAACATTTGTATTAGCAGGAATATTTCAGATTATTATGGGTATTGCTCAAGTTGGACAGTATATAAAATATATGCCGTATCCTGTGGTTTCTGGATTTATGAGTGGTATTGGCGGTATAATAATCATTCTTCAGATTTTTCCATTTTTTGGTCTTGAATCACCAAAACATATTGTTGATGTATTATCTCAGTTAGGGACAATATCTGCTTCAGTTAACGTGGAATCAGTTGCCCTTGCTCTTTCAACAATAGCGATAATATATATTGTTCCTTATTTTACGAAACTTGTACCTAGTCCCTTGATAGCACTTATTGTATTGACGGTTGTCTCAGCAATGATGGGATTGAATGTCTCTTATATCGGCGAGATTCCAACAGGTCTTCCAGATTTACATCTTGATCATATTCATTGGGATCATCCAATGACTATCCTTCTACCAGCGATAACTCTAGCAGCCCTTGGTGCAATTGATTCACTTTTAACATCGGTTGTTGCAGACAATATGACAAAGACAAAACATGGTTCAAATAAAGAACTTGTTGGACAAGGTCTGGGAAATATTATGGCTGGTATTATAGGCGGCATCCCTGGAGCGGGAGCTACAATGAGAACAGTAGTGAATATAAATGCCGGAGGTAAAGGTAAACTAGCAGGTATAGTTCATGGGCTTGTTTTACTTGTGATATTACTTGGTGCAGGTACATATGCAGCTATGATTCCAATCCCTGTTTTAGCAGGTATTTTGATTACAGTTGGACTGGGTATAATAGACTATAGAGGTATAAAACACACTCTTACCGTACCTAGGTCTGATGCCTTTGTTATGTATGTAGTCTTTATAATGACTATTTTAGTTGATTTGCTTCAGGCTGTTGCCGTTGGTATGACTATGGCAGCACTTCTTTTTATGAAAAAGATGGGTGATATCTCTCATGAAAAAGCTGACGGTACCTCACTAAACGAACTTATGAAAAATGCACATGAAGCAGATGCTATTGTTTTGGATGAAAAGTTACGTGACCATGTATATATACAAAGATTTGACGGACCGATATTTTTTGGATTTACTTCAAGCTTTCAAGAGATCTTAAGAGCTTCCCCTGAGGTTTGCCTTTTTATATTTGACCTAAAATCAGTCCCTTATATAGATCAATCAGGTATTTATGCGCTAGAGGATTCTATATTGGAGTTAGAACAAAAAGGTGTAACGGTAGCCTTTGTCGGTTTGCAAAAACAACCGTATTCAATGTTGAAAAATATAGCAATGATTCCAAACTTAATACCTCAAACACAAATATTTGACAATTGTGTAGATGCAATACATTCACTAGAAGAGAGCTGTTGCAGGCATAGAAAAACTGCTTAAGCTTTGGGTGTGTCTTTAAGAGTTGTTATAAAGTGTACAATTTTTTTAAATATCTCTTGATTAACACTGTCTTCTAGTGTTATAACATGCTTATCACTATGGACGATATATTTTTCCTTATGTGCAGATGCTATAGTATCATATATAATATCTGCACTTTTTGGATTTACAACAGGATCCTTGTCCGCTTGGATTATTAATGTAGGTTCAGTTATATACTCTAGTCTTTCATTAACAAGGTCTATTAAATCTTTTAGTTCTCCAACAGAGGTTAAATAGTGCATTTTATAATTTATTTCAGGATGTTCAGGTTCGCTTTCATAGGTATCAATATCAGCGTTAAATAAGGATAAAAAGTTATTTAATAAATTGATAGTAGGTACAATATATTTTACTCTTATATCCTGTAATGATAATGCGCTGCTGATGCAGATGATTCCATCAATATTATTTTTGACATTAGAGGCTTTTAGTAAAGCCAATAATCCACCTGTTGAAAAACCACATACAAAGAGTTTTTCACAAACATTAGATAAGGCGGAATACCCTACATCAAATGAATCATACCATTGATGATAAGTTGTGTCCCTGAGATCTTCAGGCATGGTGCCATGACCTTTAAGTCTTACGGCATAAATGTTGATACCGTGTTTAAAAAGATGTTTTGCTAAAGATTCTATCTCTTTAGGTGCTGATTTATAACCATGTGATATAACACATCCGATTGTATTCCTTTCATCAAAAAGCACAAAGGGCTTACCCACTTCTTGGGGCTTAGAATCAAGTACTGAGTAGAACTTGTTATAGTCGTATTTAAACTCTTTCTTATCCCTATTATAAATAATATAAAAAATTTCTTTGTTAACGGTATATGTACTTTTTTGAACCTGATACTTCACTGTAGTGTGTAATTCATGGAGTATAATAGTTTCATTTACGAGGACACGAAGAGTATTTTTAAGTCTAATCGTATGAAAAGTATGTTCATTCTTGAAGTTGTCTATGTTGACTTTATAAGATTTTCTATCTACAGCTTGTAAGATATTTTGTTCTAAAGAAAATGAAAATATATCGTCAAAAAGTTTATGAGGTTCATCATTTAAAAGTTTGTAGAGGTGAGCACCCAATACCTTACTAAGGTTATAAGTATCTAATGTTTTTAATTCTCGCGCTATAAGATATATACGTGCTTTTAACTCACGTATAGTAAATGTCAAATCTTCTAAATATTCTAAACAAAGCGCAAATATGTGGTCAAATGTTATCAAGGTGTTCTTGTATACTTCATTCATCATTAAGTTTGTTAAAGAAACCCTTCCTTTATCTATAATAACAGAATCATCAAAGTACATATTTTGTTTTTGTAGCTCCCTTTTTGTCTTTAATAAAAAGTTCTTTACATCAATAGGGGAGGAAAAGTGTATGTGGATTTGAGAGTTTAGAAGTAGATTACTCTCAATCTCAATCTCTTCGCTGATAGCCTCTAAATCAATGTCTATATATTTGTGAGCAAGTTCAGAAAGGGTGTTCCCTCCAGTTCTAATGGGAACGTAAGATATGTTTACTGGTATAATATGAGTGTTGTGATATGAGATTTCATCATTTTCTTCAAAAAAATACTTTTCTTTAAACTCTCTGATTGTTTCAATATCACAATTATTTTGTGCATCTATATATTTCGTCTTTTCCATTTCACTTTTTAGAGCTAAAACTGCGGAACCTGTGAAAATATTGTGTAGACCTTTTTTATTTTCAACCAAAAAAGTCTCTTCTGATAATAATACTTTTTTACTTTTTATCATAGAACCTTCAGGGTATATAACCCAGTCAACCTTTCCTGTTAGTAAGTCACCTAGTATTTTTTCATTTCTTTTTTCATCTTTTGTCGATATTGTGCCTACAGCAGACATATATTCACCAAGTACACCTTGAAAAATAGAATGATCAGCAAGTGACCTTACTTTAAAGCCAAGCTTTTTATACAATACATAGGGAATTAAGAAGGTCTCTATTCTCGTAAAATGGTTGGCGACAAAAAGTGTTGGGAAATCTTGATCCAGATTTTCCTCACCACTAAAAGTAATGGAATTAGCCATAGCTTTTTCAACAAGGCTAACAACAAAATGAGATGCATCATATAATCTATCTTGCATACTTTAAACCTCTATATTAAATCTTATATATTTAAGCTTTTCTAGCTAAGTAGTCTTCAACTTTAAATCCATCTACCTGAACCACTTGTTCTTTGGCTTTTTTTGCTTGTAGTAATATTTTTTTTTCATCATCAGTGATTATATCTTCTTTTAATGCTTTCTCAGCTAGGGAATATATGTTTTGTTTAGGTAATTTACCGACTCTTATAGCCTTTTTGATTTTCTTCACAGTAGCTTGCGATGATTCATGTAGCTTGAGAGCTTCTTGTATCTGTGTATAAGTATCAGAATGATAAATCCCATCAATTAACCTGTCTCTTATCTCGCTATCACTAGTAATAGTGTGTGCTAGTTTTTTAGATAATTTGTCGCTAACATCAGGGCTTAATGAGTTTAATGCCATATAATATTTAAAAGGCTTAAATAGTAGTTTAAGAATAGGGTTTTGGAAAAGATTGGATGCTATTTCATTATAAGCATTTTGAATTATTCTTAATTGTTCATCACCAATATATTTTACAAAATCATCATCTAGCTTGTTACTATCTGCTTTATATCTGCGAAGCGTTGCACTGAGTAGATACATAGCTGATAGTATATCACCAAAACGAGCAGTAATTTTTTCTTTTTGTTTTAATCCACCACCATAATATGCCATGATAAAATCAGTTAAAAAGGCAAAAGTTATACTGCTCCAGGCAAGTTTTCTTTCATAATAAGCTCCAGCACCTTCTGAAACAGGTACATATAAATAACCTCTGCTTAAGCTAAGAAGTGTCATTTTCAGCATATTTTTAAATGTGAAACCTACATGACTGAAAAATGCTTCATCAAATGCTCTTATATCTTCTGATTCAAGTGAGATTATCTCATTGTATGCATGAGGGTGACAACGTATAACTCCCTGACCAAACTGAATAAGTGTACGTGTCATAATATTTGCACCTTCAACGGTAATAGCTATCGGTGCAGCCATATATGCATGACCCAACAAGTTTTTATTACCTAAAGAGATTCCCGCTCCACCTACGATATCCATCGCATCATTAATTGATTTTCTAAAAGTTTCTGTTGAATGGTACTTCATAACAGCATTAATAACTGCCGGTTTTTTTCCAGAATCAATAGCACCTAGTGTGAAAATTCTTGCAGCATCAAGCATATATGCATTTGCTGCCAACCTTGCTAATACATCTTCAACACCTTCAAATTTTGAGACAGATAAGCCAAACTGTTCACGTACACTTGAGTACGAACCTGCAACTGCCGCAGAGAGTTTAACACCGCCAGTACTTGTTGAGGGAAGAGATATTCCACGACCGACAGAGAGTGATTCCATTAACATCATCCAGCCTTTAGAGACCCCTTCAAATCCACCGATAACGTCATCAAGGTGGATAACGACATTATTGCCACTTATGGGTGAATTAATAAACGGAACTCCTAGAGGATCATGACGTTGTCCTTGAACTACACCCTCAAGAGTAGAATCTACCAGTGCACAGGTGATACCAAGATTTTTACCTTTTTTAAGATGTTCATTTGGATCATTAAGGACAAAGGCAAGACCGATAATTGTTGCTACAGAACCTAAGGTAATATAACGCTTATCAAAGTTAAGTCTTATATATATCTCACCATCTTTTTCAAATACCTCTCCACTAGAGCTTATAGAGGTGGCATCACTACCGGCTAAGGGCTCTGTAAGTGCAAAACACGGAATCTCTCTACCATCAGCTAACCTTGGTAAAAAATGGTCTTTTTGAGCCTGTGTGCCATAGTGAAGTATTAACTCGGCAGGTCCAAGTGAGTTTGGAACCATGGTTGTTATAGCTAGTACCTGAGAGTGGGATGCCAATTTTTGAACTACGGCTGAGTGGGCTAGGGCTGAAAAACCAAGACCACCATACTCTTTAGGAATTATCATTCCAAAGAATTTATTATCTTTTAGGTATTGCCAGCTTTGTGGACTTAAGTCACGTTCTGAAAATACTTTGAAGTCATTTGTCATGCCGCAGACCTCGTCCACTTTTGTAACTAAAAATTCATTTTCTTCACCGCTCAGAGTTGGGTAGGGTTCATTCAGTATTTTTTTGAAGTCCGGTGATCCTGAGAAAAAATCACCGTCTATCCATACATCACCGGCTCTTAATGCAATTTTTTCCGTCTCAGATATACTTGGCATAAGGTGTAGTTTTTTAACTAAGGATACAAGTGGTGCAGAGATCACTATTCTTCTTAGTTGAGGTAAGAGCAAAACTATATTTATAGGTATATATACAATCCAAAATAATATACTTGGATTAAATATTACGAATAAAACTCCAATCATAAGAACAGAGTTTGTTAAAAGAGACATACCTCTATACCAAGTTGTTAATAATGCTATAATTAATCCTAGTGTTATTAAAGTGTCCATGATCTAGCCTTTGTAAAAATTTTCATTATTGTTAGCCATATTTTCTATAAGTCCTGCAGGTTCAAATCTATCTCCAAATTTTTCTTTAAGATGTATTAATGAATGGTATACTTTTTCTATACCCAGAGAATCGGCATACTTTAGTAGCCCTCCTCGAAATGGAGGAAAACCTGTTCCCATAATCATTGCTATGTCTAGTTGGAATGCATCTTTGGCAATGTTTTCTTCTAAAGTCCTTGCCGCTTCATTTATCATAATCAAAATGGCTCTGTCTATTATCTCGGCTTTATTAAACTCTTTACTATGAAACTGTAATGATTTAAGTTCAGGGTTAAGTTCTTTTTCTTTTGCGTTATGCAAATAAAAACCTTTTTTATTTTTCTTTCCTAAAAACTTCATCTCTAGCATCTTTTGTAAAATAGGAGCAACAGCCATCCTATCACCAAAGGCATCTTCTAAAACTTTTGATACCTTGTATCCAACATCAAGCCCAACTTCATCTGCTAAAGTAAATGGTCCCATTGGCATACCGAACTCTTCAATAGTTTTATCAATCCTTATCATATCGCCACCTTCTTCAAAAAGTCTTGCACATTCATTTACATAAGGCAGAAGTATACGGTTTACTAAAAATCCTGCACAATCACCGACTAATATGGCAGTTTTCCCTGCATCACGAGCAAGTTTTACGGTTGTAGCTATAGTCTCATCAGAAGTCTTTTTACCAGGGATTATCTCAACAAGAGGCATTCTTGGAACAGGATTGAAAAAATGCATACCGATGAAACGTTCAGGTTTATCCATGTCCTCGCTTAACATTGATATAGACAATGATGAAGTGTTAGATGCAATGATACAATTATCCTTAATAGATGCCTCTAAGTCTTTATATACAGCTTTTTTTGTATCTATATTTTCAATAACAGCTTCAACAATGAAGTCAATATTATTAAAACCATCATATGTTGTGGTATATGTAATATGACCCATTTTTAGTTCAACTTCCCTGGGAGTAAGTCTTTTTCTTTTTAGTATAGCTTTGTATGAGGAAGAAATAGACTTAAAAGATGAGGCTACGGAATCATAAGTTCTCGCCTTTAATCTGACAGCCTTGTCTATTTTACTAAAAAGCCAAACTATACCACCACCCATTGTACCTGATCCTATGACTGAAGTACTTTGAATATCAAAGGGGAGAATACCCTTGTCTACAAATTTATCATGTTTTAATTTTTCAGATGCATAAAACAAAGAGATAAGGTTTTTTGATACATCTGTTATGCAGAGTCTGGCAAATGCGTAAGCTTCTAAAGATAGAGCCTCGTTTATAGGCAGTTTATCGGTTTTTTTAAAAAGTTCTATTACTTCTAATGGAGAGGGATAATTTCCTTTAGTCTTTTTCATTACCTCTTTATGCGCAAAGTGGTAAATAATACCAGGTGCAAATCTCTCCAAAAGATTTTCTTTATAACGTTTGTTGTCTATTTTAGAACGCTCAGAATCATCTAAGATTGCCTTGATAAAACTCTCTACCTTAAAATCCAAATAACCATGTGGTACACATGAATCAACCATTTTAAGCTGCTCGGCCTTTTTACCGTTTATCATCTTGGCACCTAAGATTAACTCTAATGCTTTTTGTTTGCCTATTAAGTATTTAAGGTTTTGAGTCCCTCCAAAACCTGGTAAGACACCTAAGTTTACCTCAGGAAGACCGATTTTTGTTTTGTCATTTTGTGTAGCTATTCTATAGTTACAGTTTAGTGCCAACTCAAAGCCACCACCTAAACATGCTCCATCGATTATTGCTATAGTATAAAATGGAAGAAGTGAGATTTTTGATAAGATTATTTGTCCGTTTCTAACTATTTCATAAGAAGCCTGTTCATCTCTTAGAGCTTCTATCTCTGAAATATCTGCTCCGGCTATGAAGACATCTTTTTTTGCACTTTTAAAAAGAAGTACATCTATGTCCTTAGAGTCTTTTAGCTCATCTAATAATATTTCAAGCTCTTTCATGACACTTATTGAGAGTAGGTTAACATTGCTTTGAGGCATATCAAACATTAAAGTAGCTATTTTATTTTCTATATTTAGGTTAAAAGCATTCATTACTCTACCTCCAGTATTAAAGATGCACCTTGTCCACCACCTATACAAAGAGTGGCTAGACCTACATTTTTATTTTTTCTGCGCAGTTCTTTTAATGTATGGATTACTAAACGTGTTCCTGTCATTCCAACAGGATGACCAAGGGCAACAGCACCACCGTTTACATTAAGTATATTTGTGTCAATTGAACCTAAAGCTTCAGAGCGATTTAGGTGAGCATTAGCATATTTTTTTGATTCAAAAGCTGCAAGGTTAGCTAATACTTGTGATGCAAAAGCTTCATTTAACTCTATTAACTCAAAGTCACTCATTTTCATTTTTGTCATCTCTAGAATCTTAGCAGTAGAATAAGCAGGTCCTAGTCCCATTCTAGCCGGATCAAGACCGGCATATGTATACTCTTTGAGGTATCCCAGCGGGGTTAAACCTATCTCTTTTGCCTTAGATTCACTCATCAACACTACCGCTGCTGCTGCATCTGATACCTGAGATGAATTACCTGCTGTAACTGTTCCGTTTCGTCTGTCAAAAAACGGTCTAAGTTTTGATAGTGCCGGCATGTTTTGCTCATATCTGATACCATCATCATCACTCATAATCAAACCTTTCTCAGCATCATATATAATAGGTGCTATCTCCTGAGCAAATATTTTATTTTTTTGTGCAAGCTCTGCTTTTTGATGTGAGCTTACCGCAAACTCATCTTGCTCTTGTCTGCTTATACCAAAATCCTGAGCTAATATCTCTGCAGTTGATCCCATCATCAAACCGGTCAAAGGGTCAGTAAGACCTTGCATCAGACCTATTATCGGTTTTAGGTGAGAGGGTGTAAAAGTACTGATAGTTTTTAGTTTTTCCATGATAGACTTAGAACGGAATAAAGCTTCAAAAAGTGAAGACATCTTTTTGTTAAAGAGTAGTGGAATATTACTCATACTCTCAACACCTCCGGCTATATAGATATCACCTCTACCTGCTAAAATCTTTTCACTGGCACTGGTTATAGATTCCATACCAGACGCACAGTTTCTATGAACTGTGTATGCTGGTACACTCTCACTAAAACCTGCTTTTAGAGCTATAACCCTGGCTACATTTGCTGCATGCGCCGGCTGGGAGACATTACCAATAATAATCTCATCATACATATCAAATTCCAGCCCGACTCTAAGTGCAAGTTCTGATAAGATGAAAGAACCTAATGACTCGGCTTGAAGATTTTTTAGTTTGCCGGATGCTTTTGCTATTGGAGTTCTAAGACCGTCTATTATGGCAATTCTTTCTTTCATGATAAATCTCCGTATAATGAATTTATGATATCTTTGTATTTTTCGTATACTGTATTTCGCGACACTTTCATGGAAGGTGTTAGAATATGGCTTTCTATCGTAGCTTCCTCTTGTACTATATGGTATTTTTTTATCTTTTCTTCATAGTTTAGATGTTTGTTGACCCTATTAATCATTGTGTGTATTAACTTTTGTATAGGTTTGGAGTTATACAAGCTGGGTAGGTCTTCATAAGCTATATGTTTACGACTAGCATATTCTTTTATTATAAGAGGTTCTAAAAAAATCAAGGCAGATGCAAACGGTTTGTTATCAGCTATAACAACAGCATAGTCACACCATCTGTTTTGGGTAAGTAATTGTTCTATACGTACAGCAGAGATATACTTTCCGGTTGATGTTTTGAAAAGTTCTTTTTTTCGTCCGCTGATACTTATAAAACCATCTTTGTCTACTGTAGCCAGATCACCTGTATGAAACCACCCTTCGTTATCTATGACTTTATCAGTTCTTTCTTTTTGTTTATGGTAAGCTTTCATTAGGCAAGGACCGCGTGTCAGTAATTCTCCGTCATCATCTATTTTTACTTCTGCATTATCAAATGCTTTACCGCAGGTATAGGGTTTGTTATTTAGTGGTGAGTTTGCACATATAACAGGTGAGGTTTCAGTTAGTCCATAACCTTGGTAGATAATAAGTCCAATATTTGTAAAAAAACGTTCCGTCTTCATGCTAAGTGGTGCCCCTCCACAAATCATAAAACGCATATTCCCTCCCAGGGCTTCTAAAAGTTTTGAATAAACAAGTTTTTTAAAAATAGGCGTCAAAATAGTTGTAGAACTGAGCTCTTTGTTGTCTGCTTCACTAAAAGCCAAACCTGCAATCAGTCTTTTGATTAGCGGTGCACTGGAGACATTGTCATGCATCTTTACATAAATCTTATCAAGTAACCTTGGGACTACCGTCATCAGAGATGGCTTTAGCTCTTTTATAAGGTTACCGACATTTTTAACATCATCGGCAAAATATATACTAACACCACTAACAAGATAGTAACTCATAACCATTCTTTCAAAAATATGTGCTAAAGGTAAAAAGCTTAGTGCCTTGTCAGTTTTTAAAAGCGGAAATAATTTTGAAGTGTCTTTTAGCTGAGTAATGATATTTTTATGTGTTAATTCTACTCCTTTTGGAGTTCCCGTTGAACCACTTGTGTAAATTATGGTTGCAATATCATCTTCAGTTACTATATTTATGCTTTTCTTAGAATCTATATCTATAAATTTATAAAAATCAACACTGTTAAGAATATTGCAATTAACATCATGAGTAACAATCAGTTTCATTGGATCTATATATTGTTGAATTTGATCATACTTCTCTTGAGATGCGATATAGATATATTCTACCTCTGCATCTTTAATCTGATATATAAAATTCTCAGATGAAATATTTGCAAAAATTGGGACACTGATTGCACCAATATCTTGAAGTGCATAATCAATCATAAGCCAAAACGGTGAAGAATTTGAGACTATAGCCACAGTAGTCCCTTTTACAACTCCCGCTAGTTCAAAGGCATGTGATAACTTATAAATATTATCAATAAATTCTGATGTACTGATATTATGCCAAGTGGCATTTTTAAGATGATTGACAAAGGTTCTGTTAGAGATGTTCCTATCTATATAATCCGGTACTTCTTTAAGTGTATTAAAAGTAAACATTGCACGACTCCACGAGCTAATTTGAACATTTTATAACTATATGATACAACTTTTTTACTACGGGATACTTAAAAGTATAATTATTTTTAATGTTTTAAGATTTTATGCTAGAATGCTTATCTATTTAAAATACTATTATTAATACTTTTGTGTATTTATTAATAGTAACGTCAGTGAAAATTTTTTTTTAAATAACTAAGGGTTTTACATGAAACAACCATCTTCTTTGTCAAAAATTCAACATGCAAATATACTTTCACTTGCAATCTTTACAATAGCCTTGATAATAGAAATATATAACTACGGATTTGATTTTATGCGTATAGTAAACTTAGCTAATTTCGCACTTGCCTGGTACATGTTCATTAACATAAAAAAAGTACAAAAGACAGTAAAAAAGTTGTCTAAGACAATAGCAAGTGCTGAAGAAGGAGAGTTAAGCTACAGACTTGAAGATATAAATGACGGTGGTGAATTACATGAATTATCACAAGGCTTAAATAGATTTCTTAATCAACTTGAGAGTTTTGCTAGTCAGGTTTCTTCTTCCATCAGTCAAGCTAGTAAAAAACTATCGTATCCGATTATTGATGATGAAAGCTTCCAAGGTCAATTTAAAAATAATATTCATACAACAAATGAAGCAATTATGCATATGCAAAAAGATACCGCACATATAGCGGGTACAGATGTAAATGAATCTCTAAGTGAAATTGGTACAGGTGTTATAGGTGAACTAGAACTCTTAGAAGCGGATTTGCAAAAGTCTCTTTTAAATGTAGAGAATATTGTAAAAGCAAATGAACAAACATCTGAAAATGCAAGAAACAGTACAGAAGAGATTCAGGTTATATCATCAGGTTTGCATGATCTGATAGAAGGAGTAGACAGCTCTTGTGAGAGTATCACAACCCTGTCTCAAAAAACAGAAGAGATTACTTCCGTAGTTGACTTGATTAAAGATATAGCTGATCAGACTAATTTACTTGCTTTGAATGCTGCTATTGAAGCTGCAAGAGCTGGTGAACATGGTCGTGGTTTCGCTGTTGTAGCAGATGAAGTCCGTAAACTAGCTGAGAGAACACAAAAAGCGACTTCTGAGATCTCTATATCAATTCAGACTCTTCAACAAGATGCAAACGACTTAAAAGATCGTTCATCGGGTATGACAACTATCGCTAAGACCTCAGATGAGAGTATTAATAAATTCTCAGAGACTTTAGCAAACTTTAGTACAGATGCAAAAGAGGCAAGCAAGTATGCTCATGCCGTCTCAAATATGGTTTTTGTGATTTTAGCTAAGATAGATCACACTATATACAAGTCAAATGCTTATTCATCAATCTTTAGGAGAGAAGTTAAAAGTGACTTTTCAAGCGTCTCTGAATGTAAGCTTGGTGAATGGTATGCTACAGATGCTAAAGATAAATTTTCACATACACAAAGTTATGTAGAACTTGATATGCCTCATAAAAAAATACATGAGTTAGTAGATAAAAATATCTCTTTCATAACACCTGTTGATAATGTGGTTGAAAATAAAGAGGAGATTATAAAAAACTTTAAAGAGATAGAAAAAGAGGGAGAAAAACTTTATCGCTTAATGGAGATAATGGTAGAAGAAGCGGATAAAGCTTGTTTTGTTGATGGTGACTGTCGTTAATTAAAATAGTATCTAATGTTAAAGTAAGTGTTTTTTTATCCAGTATGATAATACGTAAAGTCCCCATACATGTTGTTTAAAAGCCCCTGTTTTAGCACCTTTGATATAATCGTTTAAAGTGTCTTCTTTAAATAGCCCTGTTTGTTTGTTTACCTCTTGTATCAGAGAAATTCTTTTAGATTCTACTAGATACTCCATATACGGATTGGAGAATCCCTTTTTCTTTCTGCTTAGAATATCATGGTTTAGATGAGGTCTCATTATTTTTTTCAACAGCGCCTTTGTCATACCATCCTCATACCTAAGTTGTGCAGAGATACTAAAAATACTAGAGGCTAATTTATGGTCTAAAAAAGGTGTACGTGATTCTATAGAGTGTGCCATACTGACACGGTCGAGTTTTGTTAAAAAATGCTCAGCTTGAAAAAGATTTAAATCTATATAGCTATACCATATACTTTCATCATCGTGTTTTGATAAATCATACCTGTCTCTGTACATTTTTAGATATTTCAATGCTTGATTGTCTTTAACATTTTTTTTCATTAATAGATTTTTTTGAAGGTCTGTAAAGTTTTCTCCTGATGTGCGAAAGAGCAGAGTGTTGTCAAAAACTCTTTTATAATACTCCCATTCACGATTATTTGAAAAGTTAGAACGAAAATATTTTTTTAGCCAGTTTTTGTTTTTTAGAGCTGATAGATTTTGTATGTCTAAAAATTCAAAGTACTGTCTATAACCTAAAAAAAGTTCATCACTGCCTTCGCCACTTAAGACAATTTTATATCCATCTTTTTTTATTTGCTCAAAGAGCAGATAAAGAGGTACTGATGCCGGATCATTAAGTGGTTCATCTAAGCAATCAAGTACATTATCACTGGCGTCTATAAAGTTATCCTGAGATATTTCAAGCTCTTTATTTCTTAGTCCTAAGAACTTAGCCGTATTTGAGGCATTTTGTCTCTCATCATATTTTTTAAAATCTTTATATCCCAAGGTGTATGTTTGTAGCTGTACTTTATTTTTAAGTGCATATACATTTAGAGCAGCACTGTCTATCCCGCCGGAGAGTAAAGATGCCATATTTGTATCCGCATTTAGTCTTATAGATATAGAATCTTCTAAGATAGCCTCAAGTGTGCTTATCGCTTCATCTTTTTCTTTTATAAGATTAGGGCTAGAATCTAATAAATCAAAATATCTTTTTATTAGATAGTCACCATTTTTATAGACTAAATATTCTCCTGCTCCTAGTTTAGAGATGCCTTTAAAAAAAGTAAAAGGGGGCGTTGGTGCCAAAAATGACAAATAACTCATTAGTGCATCTTCATCCATCTCTTTTTTATGCAGATACGGGACTAAGGCTTTTAGCTCAGATGCAAATATAAAACTTTTGTTTTGTTTTGTAAATAAGATAGGTTTTTTACCTAGTCTATCACGAAAAAGATATAAGGTTTCACCATCAAGCAATGCAATGGCAAACATACCTCTTAGATGAAGGATAAAATCTTTACCCCATTTAAGATATGCAGCTATTATAACCTCACTGTCACTTGTAGTCTTAAACTCAAACTCATTTGACAACTCTTGTTTTAAGTCTATAAAATTGTAAATCTCTCCATTAAAAGAAAGTAAAATCTTTTGATGGCTCAATGGCTGGTTGGAGCGGGAAGATGTATCCATAATAGATAATCTGTGGTGCGCAAAAAATAGTTTGTTTGTTTGTTTGATTCCACAAAAATCAGGACCACGATGACTTAAAAGAGATAGGGAATCTCTTGCTTTTTTGTCATTGTACTCACCAATGATTCCAAATATTCCGCACATTATTTAAAAAAACCAACAGTTATATCACCATCTAGGTAATCATCTTTTAAAACTATTTTTCGTACACCCAAGTCAAGCGCTATTTGCTTTATCTGTTTTGTAGTTAGGTAGTTGTAGGTCTCACTTTTGGTATCACCATGAAGAATATTGAAGATAAAGGCAATTTGTGAAGATTCATAACACTTACGTATAAATAGGTGAGTTTCAAACTCATTGAGAACATTCATTGCACCACTACAAATATAGTACGAAGCATTTGGTATTGTATCTTTTATAATGTCAGCTATGATTATTTCACATCCTGTATTTTCGGATGCAATCGAATACATATCAACGATAGAATCTATACCTATGTATGTTAGCGGAAGCCGTTTTTTCTTTTGTAGGTACAGATAAAGATCACCAAATCCACATCCTGCATCAACAAGACTAAAGGAGTTTAGTTCTTTTGGTAGTATTTTGCAAATCAAATCAAATCTAAGCATTTGACTTTGTTTGGAGTGCCAATTCACACCTTTAGCACTTGTCCCGTACATCTCAATTGCTGAGGTATAAAACTTCTCACTGTCTACGCGTGGCATACTTTATCCTATGTCTAAATATTATGCTAAATTATATAATACTTTAATGCAATAACTCAACTTCAATGCGACGATTCTTCACACGTCCATCATAACTTGTATTGTCTGCAATAGGGTTTTCACTACCTCTTCCAATAGCTGTAAGTCGTATATCGTTTATGCCATGTTTTACAAGAGCTTTTTTGACCGTTATTGCTCGATCTTGAGAAAGCTTTTGGTTTTTTAATTCGTCACCGCTGTTATCGGTATATCCATAGATAATAACATGATAGGACTCATTGTTTTTTAAAAAGTCTGCAAACTCTTTTAGTTGTTCGATAAGTGCTTGTGAGATATCTGCACTATTGGCTTGAAAGTTAACCTTTAATGTAGCAGTCTGAGGACAACCGTAAGCATCTACAAGAAAATCATTTTTTGTATCAGGGCATTGGTCTTTAGAATTTACTATTCCGTCTTTATCATTATCTAACTCACAACCGTTGATATCTACTTCACTCTCTTTTGCTGTTTTTTTACACCTGTCTTTTTCGTCTGCAACACCGTCTCCATCTGTATCTATGATGTCAGCTGAGTGCTCAGTTGATTTTGTTAATGATATAGATGATTTTTTTAATTTGAGTGTTTCTATACTTATGGGCTTAATATACTTATACTCATCATCATTAGCATGCACCAAAATAGTATTCATAAAAATAAATATAAGGAGAATTGATTTCATATAATTTTATAATTTGATTATCAATCGTTTAACATAGATCTAATATCATGGGAATGCTTTGTTTGTGTGTATTCTTGTATCTCTTTATCCATTACTTCTGTAAAAGTTTCTATACTCTCATCTAGTTTGGCTTTAGCTTCATTTACAAGTGCTTTTTGAACAGAGGCTACTGAGGTAAAATGCTTAAGTATTTCAAGAAAATAGTCTTTGTCTTCCGTTAGTAGTACAACATCATCTTTTTTGACCCACTTTCTTTGCAGCTTGTCATCTTTTATAAATTCAAAGATAACATTCTCATTACCCTTGGATGATATATATTTTGAAACAATAAATCCTATAAACCTATCCATTGGTGCGACATATTGTCTTTTAATTACGTAATACATATCTTAGTATATAACAATATTGATATAATAGCAATAAGTTAAACTTTTTCATTAAGGAATGTTTTATGAGTCATATATATAACTTAGCTATTATCGGAGCGGGTCCGGCAGGGATAGCAACTGCTGTAGAAGGGTATTTACATGGAGTTCGTGATATTGTTTTACTTGAAAAGGATCAAAATCATAATTCAACAATACGAAAATATTATAAAGATAATAAAAGAGTAGATAAAGATTGGAAAGGTCAAAAAGTTGAGCTTGATGGCAGAATATACTTTGTAGATGGAACGAAAGAGACTACATTAGACTTTTTTGATGAGATATTATTACACCATTCTGTTGAATTACAAACACATGTAGAGGTTCAATCTATAGAAAAACTACAAGACAAATCAGGAGATGAATGTTTTGAGGTCTTTATGGCAGGTAAAAGTATAAAGGCAAGGCATGTTGTAGTGACAATAGGTAGAATGGGAAAACCAAATAAGCCTAGCTATAAAATACCAGTGGGGATAAAAAGCAAGATTTCATATACCCTTGATGGATGTAGCGAAAATGAGAAAGTTCTAGTAGTAGGCGGAGGAGATAGTGCGGTTGAGTATGCTCTTGAATTAAGTCAAAAAAATGAAGTCTCAATTTGCTATAGAAGGGAATCATTTAGAAGAGCAAATCCAAAGAATCAGACAGATATAACCAATGCAATCATGCATAAAGAAGTCGAACCGATCTTAGGTATAAATATCGATGCTTTAGAAGATGTTGATGGTAAGGTGAAAGTAGTATTTAATGAACTGGATGCACAGGTATATGACAGGGTGATATATGCAATCGGGGGAACTACACCAAGTACTTTTTTAGCAAATTCCGGAATTAAAGAAGAAGACGGAAAGCCTATGCATAATGAAAATTATGAAACTAACATAAAAGGTTTGTTTGTAGCAGGAGATATCACTCAAGAATCTGGTGGGAGCATAGCTTTAGGGCTAAATCACGGTTATGCGATAGCTTGTACAATTAAGGGGAGATTTTAGTAAGTTTAAAAGATGCAATTATAGGGTTGTGGTCTGATATTTTTTTACTATCAATAACTTTAGACTTTGTTAGTTCCAGACCTCTATAAAAAACATAATCTAAAGAATGTGATAAAAAATTTTTTAAATTTTTACTTGTCTTATCGAATACCACTTCTTTTAGTCCTAACCCATCAGTGAATTCTTGTAAGGCTTTTATTCTTTTTAAGTTCCATGTATTAAAATCACCTGCAACTATCATTGCCCCTTTATGTGTTTTTACATTTAATAATATATCTTGAAGTTCTTTTTTAAAACTGCTACTTGTTACAAAGTTTACGGCATGTAAGTTTACTATTAGTAGAACTTTATCATGTGATACCTTATGTTTGGTGATAAGTGATACTTTATGTGTAGCGTAAAACAGTTCTCTGTTTGTTGTAAGTAATGACAGTTCATTTTCACAAGATATTTTAAAAGCACTCAAAACACCAAACATATGTCTTCGTGTCTGAATATTTGGAGAAAAAATATAAGAGAAGTCATATATGTACAACTCTTTAACAAGCTGCTTTTTAACTTCTTGTAAGAGTAAAATATCTATCTTTTCATCTTTTATGATAGAGTTTAAATATTCTTTATATGATTTTTTAAGTGTTAGTTTTGCAACATTCCAGCACATAATATTGAAACTATCAGTACAGTTTTCATCTTGATGTTTTAAAACTTTTATATTCTTATTTGGTCTAAACATGCTTATTTCTATAATTGAGGTGCTAAAATTCGCATCAAGTTTTCTAAAACTCTCTTAGGGACAGAGAGCTCTTTTATTCCATTTGATGAGCTTAATAATAATGATTTTATCCATAAGTCAATCTCTTTTATAACCTTGTCTGAGTAAACAAAGGTAGCCACTTCGTAGTTTAAAAATAAACTTCTGTTGTCTAGGTTTACACTTCCAAGCATAACTCCGGAATCATCAAATAGTATAGCCTTAGCGTGAAGCATAGCTTCATTATAAAGGGCAACCTCAATACCAACATCTTCAAGCTCTCTCATATATGAACTTCTTGTCAGGTTAGTTAGAATATGATTTGATTCTTTTGGTGTGATAAGCTTAACGTCTATACCCTTGTGTTTAGCAATAATAAGTGATTGAATTAGAGAACTGTTTGGAATAAAGTAAGGTGTGACAATCCATATTCGCTTTTTTGCACTGTAAATAGCAGATAAAAGTGCCTCATATAAGACATCGTTTTGCATATCTGGTCCTGATGGGACAACTTGTATAAAAGTGTCACCCTTAATGTTATCTATTTTATAATTTGTAAATACCAACCTCTCCTTTGATGCATATAACCAATCAGAAGCAAACAACTCAAAAAAAAGTTCTGTAGATGATCCTTCTGCCAAAAATAGAAGATCTTTCCATCTTGACTTATTAGTAAGCGGACCGAAATACTCACTTGATAGATTCATACCACCACTCAAGATTTTTTTATCATCAAAGATATATATTTTTCTATGATTCCTAAGATTTATATAGTTTCTAAACGGCATTTGAAATATGGGCATAAAAAATCTTATTTCTGCACCAGCATCTCTTAGCTCTTTAAGTCTGTATTGCAGCAAATATAACTTTAAAGACCCAAGTGAATCTATAAGGATCTTTATTTTTACGCCATCTTTTGCTTTTTTAATAAGGGAGTCAATAATCTGTTTTGTAACATTATCATATGCAAAAAGATAAGTACTTATATAAATGGATGTTTTAGAATCTTCAATACAGTCTATAAATATTTTGTATGCACTAACAGGGTCTGAATATATTTCAAAGTTTTCGTTTTTACTTGCATCTGCAATACCGTGACTTTGGAGTATCTCATGTAAAGGATTTGATTTAGTATAGTTTGATTTACGTTTTTGGAGCTTAAGGTTTGCTTTTTTATACCTATCTTTACGTTTTCTTGAACCAAATATAAAATAGAGCACAATTGAAATATATGGAATTAAAATCATAGATAACAGCCATGCAATTATACTTGTCGGTGTACGCCGTTTATAAAGCATATGGAATAGGACTGACATAATTAAGATTTCACCTGATATTATTAACCCATGATACAAAATAATATTATTATTAAATATATATTGCATAAGAAAGCTTATATTACTTTCCATTTATTATGCATTGTCTGAGAATTTGAAAATGTTGGACATATGAGGTTCATATTCTAAAATGGCTGGATCTTTTTCACTTATAATTCCATTTTTAGTGTTTAGAACTAACTCTATCTCGCAACTTAGATATTCAGAGCTTGTAAGAGGGGAAAAGTTTTTATCTTCAAATGCAGATTTTTTGGCATTATCTATTATACTCTCAAGTAAGTTCATATGTACAGTGTCTGAACTTGAGCTACCTCTTAGTTTATTGTTTATATATATATTTACTGTTGTTGGAATTTTTTCATTAAGAAGAGTATGTTTTATCAAAAGATTATCTTTTTTAATAGTTCTTTTTGCTTCAAAAACCTCTTGTATAGAATCACGAGCCAGTTGAAGTAATACAGATCTTTGTTTCATCTTAACTCCTTATTTCAGCTTGCCTTATTTTATAATTGTTTATTAGTTTGATTATAATCATAACAAAAATAACCTGAAATAGTGAAGCTAAGATAAATGCATAGTAATGTAAGGTATCTATACTTCTCTCGTTATAAGCCAGTGTTGCCATTGCTATAAGTAAGGTTAGTGGCATGGAATGTGATAGACCTAACAATATAGAATCTACAAATCCAAGTTCTTTTAAAAATACAAAGGATGATACTATTCTCATACCAACCATCACTAGTGTTATAAGGAATGCCTTTTGTATCAAGCCGTTCATAGTAAGTGCATCCAGATTAAACGAACTTCCTATATGTATAAAGAATATAGGTATTAAAAATCCAAAACCGTATGAGGCAAGTTTTTCCGGAAGTTCATGTTTATGTTCAAAAAATGTAGGAATAAATATACCGGCTAAAAAGGCACCAAAGGCAAGCTCTAGGTGCAGGTATAACATAGCTCCGACTAGTAAAAAGAATATCCCCATTGATAGTCTTATATCTTGTTCTTTATTATCTTCTAGAGGCATTAACGCTATTGAGACTTCTGGATACCACCAGAAAATTAATTGCATGAAACGAAAAATCAAAAACATAAAAATCAAAAACATGATAAGTGCAAGAATGGTATTAAAAAAACCAAGACTAAAGCCAGATTGCAGGGCGGCAGATGTTAATGTTAAAAAAACAATACTTACAATTTCCCCAATTCCTCCGGAGGTCATAGATAAGTTTAGCCATGGTGTTTTTCCATATTCTTTTGATAGAGTGGCTACAAGTCCAACTGATATAAGGGGAAGCAGTACAATGAAGATTTTCCCAAGATCTAAATATAGAGAAAATGCAATAGAAATCACATATAAAATGGCTATGTATAATAGAACCTTTTTTACAGTTTGTGTAGGAGTCTTTAGTGTATTTTTTAGATTAATCTCAGTACCGGCAATAAACATTAGGTACAAAAATCCTAATTCTGCTACAAGGTCAAAAATATGCTCATTATGTAAGAAACCTACGTATCCAAGAATTGATCCAAGAATTATTTCTATTGGTGTTGTCGGCAGCTTTAAAAGTCTTGCAATAAAAGGAGAAAATATAATTATCAGTGAAATTGTACTAATTAGGACAACGTTATCAGACATCTCTTTCCTTTATTTATACTCTTAAATGATATACAGTAAATTTAAGAGAGTTTTTAGATAATATTTTTGCGATACAAAGTAGTAACCCTATTTATATTCAAACATTTTGTTCTTTTTCTCAGAGTTTTTGTTATTTTACTTTTTTAGCTACTTTTAAATTAAGTGATTCTAGCATATCTAAATCTTTAGACATTATTCTACCATTAGTTGTTAGATAGTTTCCAATAACTATAGAATTTGCACCATGTAAAAAGATTTCATTTTGACGATTACCAAACATTAGTTCCCTTCCTCCTGCAACCATTATCCTTTGAGCATCTGGCAACATATCTCTAGTTTTTTGTATCAATTCGAAGGCTTCTTCGATATTTAATGGGTTTGGCTCTAGTTCTAGAGCGATATTGTGATGGTAAAAGTTTATAGGTATTGAAGTCGGATTAAGTGAGTATAGTGATTCTAACATGCAAAGCCTGTCTTTTTCACTTTCTCCAAGACCAAAGATACCACCACTTATAAGAACTAAACCGGCTTCATTTACATTTTTACAAGTCTCGTAACGTTCATCCCAAGAATGAGTTGTACATATTTGAGGATAAAACTCTTTTGATGTTTCAAGGTTATGGTTATACGCTTTTATGCCAGCTGCTTTTAATGTTAGAAGTTGTTTCACACTTGCAGTCCCATTACATGCAATCAGCCTAAGTTCTGGAACTTCTTTTGTTAATGTTTTTGCAATATCGCAGACAAATTCCAATGTTTTATCATTTAAACCTTTATCTGCTGTAACTAAACAAAAACCTAAAGCACCATTGTCTCTGGCATTTTTTGCTTCATCTATAATATCATCCATAGCTTTTTGTTTATATCTTTGAATATCAGCCTTATACCTTACACTTTGAGAACAAAACTTGCAGTCTTCATTACAGGTTCCACTATTTATATTACAAATAGAGCATAAGAAGATTTCATCGTCTGTTTTCTTATCTATCATATATATATTCTTCTTTTTGTGTTATTTCACTTTTATTATCACGAGTGTATCTAACGACACAAAATTTTTCTTCACTTACATTTAGCATCATCCATTCAGAAGTTGGCTTACTTCTTGCACAGACCTCACCAGGGTTTATAAATAGTGTAGAGTTTTCAAACTCACAATGAAAAGTATGTGTATGTCCGGAGATAACTACATCAGTATCAGGTGTCATGTAAAAAGGCAAGTGCATAAGCTTGAATTTCGTATCTTGCATCTTAAAGTAGTATGGTTCTTGTACAAGGTTATACTTACTATGGTGCTGTCCCAAATGTGCATCATTATTTCCATACACTGCTATATACTTTAGTCCGCAGTCTTTAAGTAGATCAAGTATATCAAGTTCAACTATATCTCCTGCATGCACTATCAACTCTGCACCTTCTTTTACTAGAGTTTCAATAGCATAAGCAGTTTTTTTTACCTTAGTATGTGTATCTGAAATGATTCCTATTTTCATGATATTATCTCACATTCTTATTGTTAGTGATTTTTATGCCTGAATTAAACATGGTCTAGCTCTCTTCCCTTGGTGTTCTAGCCTTACATTTGACACACTCATACACTTCTTTATTTCTATAAGTCCTAGGAGCTAATACACCTTTACAGGCTTTTTCTTTACACTTTATTGTCGTTGGCTCAAATTTAGAGATAAACTTACAATCAGGGTAGTTTTCACATCCCCAAAAAGGACCACGTCTAGAGTTTTTAAGACTTATCTTTCCTCCACAATCAGGACAAGGTGTCTCAGAAGTCTTTTCTTCTACGTTGATACTCTTTGTATTTTTACAATCTGGGTAATCACTACATGCTAGAAATTGACCATTCCTACCATTTTTAATTATCATGTCCTTACCGCATTTGTCACATTTTTGGTCTGAGGTCTCAACTTTGACTTCAACTTTATTTCCGTCTTCATCAACCTGTTCAGTATATTTACATTTTGGAAAACCGCTACAAGCTACAAAGTTACCAAATCTACCTGAACGAAGAAGTAGTTCTTCTCCACACTTTGGACAATTCCTACCTAGTGGTTTGGCAAGCTTAAGTGAAACAATTTTCTCTTTACCTTCTGCTATCTGCTCCATAAACGGGAAATAAAAATCGCTTAAAAGCTTTTGCCAGTCGTTTGTGCCTTCTGAAATCTCATCTAGTTTTTCTTCCATATTTGCAGTGAAGGATATATCAACAATATTTGCAAAATTTTTCTCAAGCATATCAGTTACGGTAAAAGCCATTTCCGTTGGTATAATTTGCTTCTTTTCAATTGTAACATATGTCCTACTGCTAAGTGTAGCTATAGTCGGAGCATATGTAGAAGGTCGTCCAACACCTTCTGATTCCAACTTTTTAATCAAAGAAGCTTCAGAATATCTCGGAGGTGGCTCTGTAAAGTGCTGTTCTTGTTTAATAGTTTGAATATCTGCCTTATCACCCTCTTTTAGAGTTGGAAGCAGTTTATCCTTGTCTTCGGTACCAGTAAGTGCATAAAAACCATCAAAGATAAGTTTTCTTCCGCTTGCGCGGTATTCATTTTCTTTACCGGCAAATATAATACTTTGTTGCTCAAACATGGCGTCATTCATCTGACATGCCATGAAACGCTCATAAATTAAACGATAAAGCTTAATCTCATCAGCTTTTAAAAAACTTTGAGCAACTTCTGGAGTGAAGTGTAGCATTGTAGGACGTATGGCTTCGTGAGCCTCTTGTGCACCTTTTGCTTTTTTCCCATAGAATTTTGCTTCATCCGGCAGATACTTTTTACCAAATCTATTTTCAATTATTCCACGAACAGCACCTACAGCTTCTTCTGCCATATTTAATGAATCTGTTCTCATATATGTAATAACACCGGATGTACCGTCTGGAGTTTTTACACCCTCATACAGTGTTTGAGCTACCATCATAGTTTTTTTCGGAGTAAAACCTAGTTTTGATGAAGCCGTTTGCTGAAGAGTAGAAGTCATAAACGGAGGTGGAGTTGAACTTTTTCTTTGCTTAGTCTCAATCTTTGAAATGATAAACTCATCAGCTTTTATGCTTGTAACAATTGCATCAGCATCATTTTTATTTTCAATGGATAACTTGGAGAGTTTGTCTCCCATGTGCGTAATTAAAGTAGCTTCTATATCTTTTTTAAATATTGTATCAATTGTCCAGTACTCAACGGGAATAAAAGCTTTTATCTCTCGTTCACGATCAACTACTAATTTTAGTGTAGAAGATTGTACACGACCGCCGGAGAGACCTTTTTGTATTTTACTAGCTAGTAATGGAGAGAGCTTATAGCCAACTACACGATCAAGCATACGACGAGCCTGTTGTGCATTTACCATATTCATATCTATGGTGCGTGAAGATTCCAGTGCATGCTTTATTGCCGTTTTTGTAATCTCATGAAAAACAATTCTTGGTAGTTCTTCGGGGTTTTTCTTAATAGCATGTGCAATATGCCAGCCTATCGCTTCACCCTCTCTATCTTCATCTGTCGCGATGTATATAGTATCGGCTTTTTTTGCTAGACCTTTTATCTCTTTTACTATAGCTGAATTCTCTTTTGCAACAGAGTATGCAGGTACTAAGTGTTTACTTTCTTCATCTATGGTAATACCAAAACGAGACTTTGGTAAGTCTCTGATATGCCCCTTAGAAGCTATAACTTCGTAGTCTTTTCCTAGAAAATTTTTAATAGTTTTTGCTTTGGCCGGTGACTCGACTATGATTAAATTCAAATGCTTTCCTATATATAGTATAGTTATTCTGATTTTGGAAGTTTAGCAAAAAAAACCTTATTTATGTAAATGAGTAATTTAATTAAAGTAAATTATAACTCAGTCGATATAGTTCTAGTCAGCAAGGAAGCTGGAGAAATATAGAGCAAAAGGCTCTCACCCAATAAAGGATTTATTATGGGCTTTAGAATAAATACAAATATAGGTGCAATGAACGCACATAGAAATGCAACCATGAATAATGTGGGGCTTGACAAGAGTCTAAATGCATTAAGTTCTGGTCTTCGTATAAACAAAGCTGCTGATGATGCAGCTGGTCTTTCAATCGCAAATAAACTCTCAGCACAATCACAAGGTCTAGGTCAAGCAATAAAAAATTCCAATGATGCTATTGGTCTTATCCAAACTGCTGATGGTGCACTTGAAGAGTATGGCAATATTATGAAAAGAATTCGTGTACTTGCTACGCAAGCAGCCAATGATACTCAAGATGCAGATTCTCGCGGATATATCCAACAAGAGGTAGATGCACTTTTAGAAGAGGCTAGTGATATTAATGCTACAACAGCATTTAATGGAATCAGAGTTCTCAATGCTAGTGGTGGTGCTGCTGGTACATATACATTTCATACGGGTGCATATTCTACAGAGACACAATCTGTAGTAATCGGTCCACATGCTGTAAGTGATGTTGCGGGTACACCAGCAACTAATTTAACAGTAAATAGTCAAGCTAGTGCTGAAACAACAATAGCAACAATGGATGTTGCAATTAAAAATGTTGACGGTAAACGTGCGACACTAGGTGCTGCACAAAATAAACTTGAATCAACTGTTAGAAATATTTCAGTTACTCAGGTAAATGTAACAGCAGCAGAATCACAGATACGTGATGTAGACTTTGCAGCAGAGAGTGCAAACTTTGCAAAACACAATATCTTAGCTCAATCAGGCTCTTATGCCATGAGTCAAGCTAATGCTGTTCAGCAAAACGTGCTTAGATTACTTCAGTAGATAAATTTATAATTTAAATATTTTTATGTTTGATTATAAAGCATATCTGTATTATTATATCTAAGTACCATAATCCATTGTATACATGGCACCTAGTGCCATGTATATAAAAACTCAGCATGGAAGTTGAGAAATTTAAAAAAAGCGAAAGGCTTTTACCTAAAAAGGATTTATTATGGGTTTTAGAATAAATACGAATATCGGTGCGATGAATGCTCATCGTAATGCGACTATGAACAATATTGGACTTGACAAGAGTCTAAATGCATTAAGTTCAGGTCTTAGGATCAACAAGGCAGCGGATGATGCGGCCGGATTGTCTATTGCAAATAAGCTTTCAGCACAGTCTCAAGGATTGGGTCAGGCAATAAAAAACTCTAACGAGGGTATTGGTCTTATTCAAACTGCAGATGGTGCACTTGAAGAGTATAGCAATATTATGAAGAGAATTCGTGTGCTTGCAACTCAAGCAGCCAATGATACTCAAGATGCAGATTCAAGAGGCTATATTTCTCAGGAAATTACGGCACTTTTAGAAGAAGCAAGTGATATTGCAGGGACTACTAAGTTTAACGGTATTAAGTTACTTGATGGAACTGGTGCAGTTAGCGGTGAGTTTACTTTTCATACCGGTGCATACTCTACAGAAACACAAAAAGTCTCCATTGGTGATGCTGATATAGCTGTTTTAATTACAGGTAATAAAACAGTTAATACACAAACAAATGCAGAATTGACTATTTCGTCCATGGATGATGCAATTAAAATAGTTGACGCTAAACGTGCGACACTAGGTGCTGCACAAAATAAACTTGAATCAACTGTTAGAAATATTTCAGTTACTCAGGTAAATGTAACAGCAGCAGAATCACAGATACGTGATGTAGACTTTGCAGCAGAATCTGCGAAATTTGCAAAACACAATATCTTAGCTCAATCAGGCTCTTATGCCATGAGTCAAGCTAATGCTGTTCAGCAAAATGTATTACGATTGTTACAATAATAGTAATCGTTAAGGCTATAAAGTAGCGAAATATGTTTCTTAACAAAACTTATTTCGTCTACTTAAGCAGATAAATTAAAAGTATAATATTGTATATTTATTTAAAAAATTAATATTGCTAAGATAGCAGCAATCTACAAAGTAGGAGGTGAACAAAATATATTTCTTTATAAAACGTACTTCGTCTACTTTGGTAGATAAGTTAATAATTTAAATATTTTTATGTTTGATTATAAAGCATATCTATATTGTTATGTTTAAGTACCCAAATCCATTATATACATGGCACCTAGTGCCATGTATACAAAAACTCAGCATGGAAGTTGAGAAATTTAAAAAAAGCGAAAGGCTTTTACCTAAAAAGGATTTATTATGGGTTTTAGAATAAATACGAATATCGGTGCGATGAATGCTCATCGTAATGCGACTATGAACAATATTGGACTTGACAAGAGTCTAAATGCATTAAGTTCAGGTCTTAGGATCAACAAGGCAGCGGATGATGCGGCCGGATTGTCTATTGCAAATAAGCTTTCAGCACAGTCTCAAGGATTGGGTCAGGCAATAAAAAACTCTAATGAGGGTATTGGTCTTATTCAAACTGCAGACGGAGCGATGGAAGAGTATAGCAATATTATGAAGAGAATTCGTGTGCTTGCAACTCAAGCAGCCAATGATACTCAAGATGCAGATTCAAGAGGCTATATTTCTCAGGAAATTACGGCACTTTTAGATGAGGCAAGTGATATTAATAAAACTACTAAGTTTAATGGTATTAAATTATTAAACGGTAGTGGTGCGGCCACGGGTACATTTACATTTCATACCGGCGCATATTCTACTGAGACACAAGCAGTTGTTATAGGTCCTAACTCTGTTAGTGATTCTATTGGTGCTGCTGTTGGTGCAAATGTTCAAGTTGATACACAGGCTAAGGCTGAGACTGTGATAGGAACTATGGACACTGCTATCAAGAACATAGACGGTAAACGTGCGACACTAGGTGCTGCACAAAATAAACTTGAATCAACTGTTAGAAATATTTCAGTTACTCAGGTAAATGTAACAGCAGCAGAATCACAGATACGTGATGTAGACTTTGCAGCGGAATCTGCGAAATTTGCAAAACACAATATCTTAGCTCAATCAGGCTCTTATGCCATGAGTCAAGCTAATGCTGTTCAACAAAACGTTCTTAGATTACTTCAGTAGTCATAAGTAAAGAACTATATTTTTAATTTAGGTACATGGCACCTAGTGCCATGTATATAAAAACTCAGCATGGAAGTTGAGAAATTTAAAAAAAGCGAAAGGCTTTTACCTAAAAAGGATTTATTATGGGTTTTAGAATAAATACGAATATCGGTGCGATGAATGCTCATCGTAATGCGACTATGAACAATATTGGACTTGACAAGAGTCTAAATGCATTAAGTTCAGGTCTTAGGATCAACAAGGCAGCGGATGATGCGGCCGGATTGTCTATTGCAAATAAGCTTTCAGCACAGTCTCAAGGATTGGGTCAGGCAATAAAAAACTCTAACGAGGGTATTGGTCTTATTCAAACTGCAGATGGAGCGATGGAAGAGTATGGGAATATCTTAAAAAGAGTTAGAGTTCTTGCAACTCAAGCAGCCAATGATACTCAAGATGCTGATTCACGTAGTTACATTAAACAAGAAGTAGCTGCACTTATGGAAGAAGCTAGTGATATTGTTAAAACGACAAGGTTTAATGGTATTAAATTACTTGATGGTACGGGTGCAACTACTGGTACGTTTAAGTTTCATACGGGGGCATATACGACTGAAACACAATCAGTTGCTATAGGGTCATCGGTTGTATCAAACTTTATTGGTGCGGCGGCAACCTGGAATGTATCTACTCAAACAGCTGCTGAAGATGCAATTGCTACAATGGATACTGGTATTAAAAAAGTTGACGGTTTACGTGCGACACTAGGTGCTGCACAAAATAAACTTGAATCAACTGTTAGAAATATTTCAGTTACTCAGGTAAATGTAACAGCAGCAGAATCACAGATACGTGATGTAGACTTTGCAGCAGAATCTGCGAAATTTGCAAAACACAATATCTTAGCTCAATCAGGCTCTTATGCCATGAGTCAAGCTAATGCTGTTCAACAAAATGTTCTTAGATTACTTCAATAAGTAAATTTATAGTATTTTAATTCCGTGCTTGTCACGGAGTTAATAATTAAGCTTTTTTTGTAAAATCAACATTTATTATAACTAATGGTTACATATTGGAACACTTTTTGCTAATATCTATAAAAATATCCAAACAAAGGATTTATTATGGGTTTTAGGATTAACACAAATATAGCAGCCAAGAATGCACACAGAAATGCTGCCATGAATAATGTTGGACTAGATAAAAGTCTTAATGCGTTAAGTTCAGGTCTTAGGATCAATAAGGCAGCCGATGATGCAGCCGGTCTTTCAATCGCAAATAAACTTTCAGCACAATCACAAGGTTTAGGTCAAGCTATCCGTAATGCAAATGACGGTATCGGTCTTATTCAAACTGCAGATGGTGCTATGGAAGAGTACGGAAACATTATGAAAAGAATTCGTACACTATCTATTCAAGCAGCCAATGATACTCAAGATACTACTTCTCGTGGATATATTAAGCTAGAGATTAATGCTTTATTAGAAGAAGCTAGTGATATAGCGGGGACTACTAAGTTCAATGGACTTAAAATACTTGACGGTACGTATAATTCCGGTGTATTTATATTTCATACAGGTGCATACTCAAATGAAACTCAAACACTGACTATTGGTGATGCTGACTTAACTGTAATGGCATCTGGAGCTAGTAGCGTTGCTACACAAACAGCTGCTGAGGAGACTATATCAGCTATGGAAGATGCTATATTAGCTGTTGATGCTCTTCGTGCAACGCTTGGTGCTGCACAAAATAAACTTGAATCGACAATTCGTAATATATCTGTAACTGAGGTAAATGTTGCAGCGGCAGAATCACAGATACGTGATGTTGATTTTGCGTCAGAATCTGCAAACTTCGCAAAACATAATATCTTAGCTCAATCAGGTTCATATGCCATGAGTCAGGCTAATGCTGTTCAACAAAATGTTTTAAGATTATTACAATAGTAATAATCTTTAGCAGGTTTAGAGTCTATAATAAAGTATTTATTCGAAAAAAGTATCTATTTCTTTAATATAAAGATTTAATATATTATCAGCACCCCTTATAAACATTTCATCAACTATTTTTAGATGCTTCATAATTTGTGTTACTTCTTTAGTATTTATAATATCCATAATATACGGCATAGTATATTGAAAATAAGATGAATATACCAAGGCAAGGTTATTTCCCTCTCTGCCTTGAAGTTTTAGTGTGTCTGATACTATTCCAAGCATATCATAAAGATACTGGTTTGTATTGCTAAATTCCTTTTTGGAGTATTTAGCAAAGCCTTGTTTTACTTTTTTAGCATTATCTTGTCGTTTTTTTAGTGATTTTAAATCATTTTCTTTTAGTTGAGCTCTTGAATTGTTTTGTAAAATATTGTATAAATCATCACTGAGTAAATTTTTGTTAAACTCATTATATTTTATCGGACTGATATCTGTGATATGTAAAGGCGTTGTATCTTTAAAGTATGCTCCATCATTAAGATTATATATTGTCTGAGATTCATCTTTTATGGAAGGTATATTTTTAAACAACGACTGGACAGAGATATGAAAAATAGGTGTTGAGTATACTATTTGTCTAAAGTTTCCTTTTATTGGGATTAGATTGTTTCTTAGTGAAATAGTATAATCAATCTCATCAGAGTTTTTTAAATTATGAGTAGCATTGTACTTATGTTCTCCTGAGTGCGTCTCTCCGGTCTCTTGATCTAGTGCTAAGTCTACACCCAAAATATACATCTCTTTTACATTTAACCAAAGAGCCAATAGCATTGATGTTGAACCTATGCAAGGTGATGATAAAGTACCAAAATTCTCATGGTAAAAGGTGAAACTCTCAAAGAAAAATATATGATCTTTATTTAGAATTTTTAATAATTCGTCAGGTGCGTGTGGGCCAAAAATAAACATTGTATCTTTTAAGAAATCTGCTACATCAAACCCTTCATAGTGAACCATACAGCTATTACCTTCTTTAACTATACCGTCTATATGCGTTACAATATCAGGTGTTATATCATTATCGTGCAGAGTTTTTAAGATTGCTGATACGGCTATTATGATGTATTTATTTTTATTAGACTTTATCCATTGAAGATTTTTTTTCATAGATGGACCAGCTGCCAATAATAATACAGGCTTTTGACTAAGTATAGAATTAGGAAATTTACTAGATATGTTTATAGTCTTATAGCCATTTTTAATCCTTTTTAGAGGTCGTAAATACTTGTCTAGTTGTACATCGTATGGAAAGGTGAGATGTGTTTGAGAAGCAAGGTTGTTTTGTATGAGCTTTAACTTATTGCTAGAATGACTTGGAAAATAATTGTACTTTATATATCTATTGTTATAAAAAGACCCTTCTAAAAAGGCAGCCATTTCATTTGTAAAGTCATTTTCTCCCTGGGATATTGAAAAAAACAGATTGGCATCTGAAGCAATCTTATAATATGGTGTTACAAAAAGAGATAATCTGAATAGTTCTAAATCATCTTCTATGATTAGATATTCCGTTGATTTTATTTTTTCGTCTATTGCTGTGATATGAGTACCAAGTCCCGTACCTACAAAGATAAACTTATCTATTGCCTTCATTGTGCTTGTTTTTGGAGCAATCTTTAAAGCATAATGCATAATAGGAAGGACATCTTTTATGCCGCTTTGTTTTAGCTCTTTTGTGTTGCTTATCTCTTTGATAGCCTCCTCAGACATATTATAATCAATGATAGCATTGAATAAATAAGACTGTTTGCTGTAGTTAATTGAATCCGCAACATCCTTAGCATACTTTAGAGAGTCTTTTTGATATAGGTATTGGTTCTCTTTTAGGTTCTTGACGTCAAAATAGCCGTCTTTATATTCAAGGTCGTATTTTACCTTTATTAGTTCGTCTGCTTCTCCAAGGTCAAATAGCTGAAGTTTTTTGAAGACATTCGGATGTGAAGCGGATATATAGTTTAAATTTTGTTCATATAGCTGTACAGCCTGTAATTCAATATCTTGCATAGTTGTTCCTAGTTTTTGGATGTCGTATCTATTTCATTGATATAGCTATCTACTATCCTTAATAGTTGAGCACATAATAGATGATTTATAATATTGGCATGTTTATATTTATCGTTTAATTCTTTTGAGTTGAAAAAGTCGAAAATGAAAGTACTTATTAGTCTAAAGTATTCTTGATATATTAGTGCCAAATCATATCCATACTTTGAGTCGTTTATTATAAGTTCTTGTATGAGTTTCACTAGTGAATCAAGGTATTCTTCATATATCAAGAATGTAAAGTTTTGCTGATTTAATATCAACTCTTTTGTTTTCAAAGCATTCTCAAATCTTTTTTGTACAGATGTTAGTTCATCTTTAGTAGGTGTAGATGAACTATTTGACTTGAAATCATTATGAATCTCTTTTTTTAGAATATTCTTATCAATCTTATCCATAGAATCTATATCTATGTATTCTATTTTTTTTGAAATAGTATTTTTAAAATGAGCACCGTCATTTAGGTTGTATACATTCTGATACTCTTTTTTAAACCCTAAAGACGTAGAATCTATAGAATCAATGGATAATAAAAAATTCGGTGTCGTATATACACTGTCTTTAAAGTTTCCAATAGTGCTTATAACGCTGTTTTTAAATACAAGCTTATCCTCATGTACGGTTGATGTCTCCAAGTCTAAATCTTGTCCGTATTCATGTCCTTGGGCATGTGTAGAACCAGTTTTAGAATCAAGTGCAAGGTCTAGACCAAGTAAGTACAACTCTTTAACACCAAGTGCTAACAGTAATAGGTAGGATGTAGCACCTATACACGGTGCTGATAGATTACCAAAACTTGGCTTGTAGGATGTTCCGTTTTCAAAAAAGAAAATATTTTCTTTATTTAGCTTTTTTACTATTTCTATTTGGGTACGGGCTGAGATAATAAAGCTTGTATCTTTCAAAAAATCATAAGAGTTTATTTTTTCAAAATGTACAAAGCTCTCTTTTAGTCCATCAAGGTGGGTTACTATATCCGGTGATATTCCTTCTCTCTCCAGTATCCTTAGAGTTGCAGAAAATGCTACAGTAATAAATCTATTATGGTTTTGTTTAAGCCATTTTAAATTATGGTGTAGTGAAGGTCCTGGAGCAAGGACTAATACAGGTTTATTTCCAAGTGCCGAATCTGTATAAGGTCTTAAAATATTTAAAAAATTATATCCATTTTTTAGATAATAAATTGGTCGTAAGTATTGTTCAAGAATTGCATTATAATAAAAAAGATTATGTGATTGCGATGTTATTTTTAGATGAAACTGTTTTAGTTTTTCATCATCATGGCTTAACATATGAAAATATTTTATATAATGATTATCTTGAAAATCTGTATCCAAAAATACAGAAGCAGGGTGTGCAAATTCTTGGTTTGTATCAAAAACTGAAAATAGAAGTTTACTCGTTTGAGCCAGCTTATAGTACGGAGCAGTAAAAAGAGAAAGTCTGAACAGTTCTAAATCATCTTCTATTATTAGGTATATATTGGCATTGATTTTCTCATCAATACTAAGTATATGTCCACCTAAACCTGCTCCGAAAAATATGAATTTTCTAATCTTTTGTAAGTCGGAATCTTGTATTTTATGGATATTTATATAATCTAGTATAGGAGCCAAACCACTGAGATTATTCTGCATGATATCCACTTGTGCATATTTGTCTAAATCTTGATGATTAATATCTATACTTCTAAAACATTCAAATAGATTAGAATCCCTTTTTAAATCTATACTCATACGTGCTTTTTCGGCATACTCTTTTGAGTTTGAACCGTAGAGATAATTACCACTAGAGAGTTCTAATACGTCAAAATAATCATCACTGATAACTAAATCATACTTATTGTGATAATGTCCGTTGTCAACAGCAGACTCATAAGCAGCAAGTTTATCATATATATTTTTTTGAGACTTCTCAAGATATGTTAAGTTCTTTTTATATGTATGAAGTGCTAATTCTTCCAGACTTTTAGACATCTTATACACCCTCTTTATAGCTATTTAAAAATTGTTCTAGACTAAGCTCATATTTTTGTATGATTTTTGAAAGTCCGTTTGTTAAGTTTGTGTCTAGAGATTTTAGGTGTCTTTGTTCATGTTTCAATTCTTTTGTATTTAACATGTCAAAGATAAAAGGTAATGTATATTCAAAGTAAGAATATAAAACATAACTAAGACTAGATGAGCTCTTAGATTTAAGTGTGAGCTCTTTTAAAAGCCCTAGCATCTCGTAAAGATAATTGTTTGTACTGGTATACGTTATCATACTTTTATAATTCTCTAAAATTTTTATAGTGCTTTTTGTATGAGCTAGTCTATTTTTTATAGTCTCAAAGTCTTTTTTTGATATCTCTGACACTGAATTGTTTTTAAAAAGTGAATTTATGCTTTTAAATATTTTATCTTTATCAATAGTTTCAAAAGATTTGCTTTTTATAGAAGTTAAGTTTGTGGGAATTGTTTTGGGAAAGTGCGCTCCTAAACTTAAGTTGTATATATTTTGAGCTTTGTCTTTGTATATAGGGAGCATACTATACATGACCTGCACAGATAAATGAAGCATAGGGGTAGTCAAAACTGTATCTGTGAAGTTTCCTTTTACGGTTATAATATTATCTGTCAGAGAAATATTCTCATTTAATTGGGAAGTGTCAGAGAGATCATGCTGTTTATTGTATGTATGCTCATCTGAGTGTGTCTCACCGGTTTCTTGATCAAGAGCCAGATCAAGTCCTAAAAGATATAAGTCTTTAGTGTTAAATATCAACATAAGAGCTAAGGTTGTGGTTCCTACACATGGAGCTGAGAGTGATCCAAAACCACTAAAGTAGTTCTCTCCATCTTGATAAAGAAATATATTGTCTTTACTAAACATATCTCTTAATGCCTTTGGTGTGAATGGACCAAAAAGTAGGTTAGTGTCTTTTAAAAATTCTTTTGCATCAAAGCCGTCATAATGAACCATACAGCTATTTGCTTTTGATTCAATACCATCAATATGCGAAACTATATCGGGTTTAATCCCATACTTATGTAATGTTTTAAGTGTAGCACTGACACAGGCTATGATGAACTTGTTCTTATTCTCTTTTACAAATTCTATATTTTTGTTTAATGATGGTCCTGCCCCTAGTACTAAGACAGGTTTGTGTGAGAAGATAGATTTTTCATATCTTTTAGATATATCTAAAATATTAAAGCTATTTCCCATATACTCTAATGGCTTTGTAAATTTATCTAGTGCCATAGAATATGGGAAAACAAGATGAGACTGTGTAGCTATTGCATTTTGAATATGTTTTATTTTATTTTTCGTATGTATAGGGAAGTGTAGGTATTTTATATATCTGTTATTATAAAAAGTAGTTGATAAAAAGCTTCTCATTGTAGTCAAAAACATATTATCGTCTTGTGCCACCGCAAAACTTAGGGATGCTTTTGTTGATATTTGTTTATACGAAGTTGTAAATAAAGAAAGTTTAAACAGCTCCAAATCATCTTCAATAATCAAAAATTCATCTATATCTAGGTTTTTTTGCAACTCTGTTATTTGCATACCTAAACCTGTACCGATAATAATAAACTTATTTATTTTTATCATATCCATCTTATCGTTTGTGTTGTCTTTTACATAAGACATTATTGGCAATACTTCCGCTATTATTTTATCGGCATCTTTTTGAAAGGCTTCATCATCATTTAGATTGCAGTCAAGGGTGGCCTCAAATAGGTTTAAATCTTTTTTATAGTTTATATCTTTAATGAGGTCTTTTGAATACTCTTTTGAATTGGTACCATAAAAGAGTTTCTTGTTTTTGTTGTCTATGATATCAAAGTAGTTATCAGAGGTATATTCTAAATCGTAATTTGAAGAGTAATCACCGTTATCAATTGCTGTATTAAAATATTCCAACAATTTATATAGTTCTGGTTGTTCACCAAGAAAATATTGAATATTTTCTTGATATGTTTGCACTGCTATCTCTTCAATATTTGACATTCATATACCCTACTCTAAAGCTTCGCCATTAGCGAGATAAGTGGTTTTGACTCTTTGTTGTATGTAAGCAATAAATATTCCTTAGAGTCTTACAGGCAATCCTGCTTCTTTTAGTTCTTCTTTGATGTTATTTGGAGTGTATTGGCTAAAGTGAAAGATAGATGCTGCTGCTACTGCATCTGCTCCGGCATTAACAGCCTTAACAGCATCTTTTGGAGTTGCTGCTCCACCATTTGCTATGACAGGTATGTTTACTTCTTTTGATATTAAAGATATGAGTTTAACATCATATCCACACTCAAGACCGTCATTGTCTACACTTGTGACGAGTAACTCGCCAGCACCTAAATTCTCACATCTTTTGACCCATTTTACTAGATCTAAATCTTTTATAATCCCAAGATTTTTATTAAAAACTCTATAGCTGTCTTTAGTTTTTATCACATCTATACTTATAACTATACATTGTGAACCAAATTTAGAACTTGCCTCTTTTATAAAATTTGGATTCTCTAGGGCAATAGTATTTAGTGAAACCTTATCTGCACCTATAGCTAATAGTTTATTTATATCTTCAAGTGATCTGATACCTCCGCCAAGTGTTAGGGGCATAAAACATTCATGTGATATGTCAGATAGAGTTTTAAAGTTAATTCCAGATTTTGCAGAACTGGCATCAATATCCAAAACAATCAATTCATCCACATTACGTTTGTTGTAAATTTTTGCAGTAACTTTTGGATGACCTATTGTACGAAATGTATCAAACTTTACACTTTTTGTAAGTTGCCAGTCTTTTAAAAGTACACAAGGTATTATTCTATGTTTTAACATCTAAATATCACCAAAATTTTTTAGGATTTCTAAGCCGTATTTTTGGCTTTTCTCAGGATGAAACTGAACTCCAAAGATATTGTCTTTTTCTATAGAAGATGTGAATTTGTATCCATAATCTACTACTGAATTTTTCTCATCTATATTTTCATCAAAGTGGTATGAATGGACAAAATAAAAATCACTATGATTAGGTATGTTTTTAAAGAGAATAGAATCTTTTTTTACTATTTGTATATCGTTCCAACCGACATGTGGAACTTTTAAGTTACAGTCAAATTTCTTACACTCTGTATCTATAAATCTAAAACCTTTTTTATCAACACTCTCTTGAGATGAGTTTGCAAGAAGCTGCATGCCAAGACAAATGCCCAGAATCGGCTTTTTCTTTACAAGGACTAATTCTTGAAGTTCATTAAAAAGCCTAAGTTCATGAAGTGCATCAACAGCATTAGCATAAGCGCCTACCCCTGGGATGAGAAGCTTATCTGACTTTCTAATCTCATCGAAAGAGGAGGTTATATTGCACTTGATATTTAAAAAATCAAAAGCTTTTTTAACAGATGCAGAGTTACCCATCCCGTAGTCAATAATACTAATCATCAAACTAAGACATACTCACTATTTTTAACTAAAGAACCATCTATATCTTTTATAAAATTTCCATTTTTATCTTGAGCGAACACTTTTCTATTTGTAAAAATATCTACAGTCTCATCAAATTCTTCTTTATTCATCTCAGTGTACTCACAAAATTCATGTACTGCTTCATGTGGATATTTACCATCATAACGGTTTGCAAGTCTTACACCTGCTTGTCGGTCTATATCACCGTTTCTAATGTCTAGACAAGCATGGTCAGTTGCTCTTCCAAAGCCGTATTTTACATACTTTAAGTAGTCATGGATAGTCATAGAATGACAGTCAAGATTCTCAAAGTTTGTGTAAGTAGTCTCAACATGACGAGGAGCTACTTCAAATCCATGTGCTATAGATACATCAGTTTGCCTTCTTGTATCCCAAGGAAAGTAGTAACCTAAAAATACACCGGTAACTCCAACTCTGTCAATCTCTTCATCACTTGGATATGTATACAGATACAGGTCTTTTTGCGTTATTCCGTCTACACCTATCATATCCTCAACTCTGTAACCGTGAAGACCGCCAAACTCTTCTAGCCATCTTCTGTTTAGATGTTTACTGTCTTGAGAAGCTGCGGGTCCTCCATATTCAAACTGAGAGTTTTCTCCCCATAAAAGTAAAGGAATATTAAATTTGACTGCAAAATGAGCGGGGATAGTAAATATGCCTAAATGGTCAGGCCATTCATTATCACCTAAGGTCTTAAAACCCTCAATCACCATACTTTTAAAAACCTTAGGGTCTTTTTTTACAAGGATTAGATCAACACCCAAGTTTTGCAGGTTATCAAGGTTTCTTTTACCAAGTTTTGTAGGAATAGTCGGTTCAAAGCATACACAAAGAGGTTTCAGGCCTAGTTCAAGTGCTTTTATTACCTGATAAGTAGAATCTTTACCACCGCTTACAGGGACTAAAATATCATAACCGTCACTTTTATGATTTGCTTTTACAATCTTGAAAAATTCCTTTTCTCTTTGTTCCCAGTCAATGTCATCAACTTTTCTCTCATGAGCCCTACAAGCATTACATACAAATTCCTCATCAAAAGTCAGTTCAGGCTTTGTATCGGGCATCACGCATTTAGTACAATATTTCATTGTTTTTCCTCATTGGGCAAAGTTATTAATGGAGTTCCTCTAGTATAGTCTTTATCGGCAGTTTTGCCCAAAACTTTATCTATATACTTTGGTGCCAGTCCAAAAGCAGGACGAATAATACGTATATTTTTTTCTGTGAAAATTTCACCTTTTTTTATATCCTCTGTAACAAAAAGACTTCTTGAGAATTCACGTGATTTTAGTTTTTTTGCTGTCATCTCATAAGATATTTTTCCGAGTAGTTTCTCAGTGTCACGAACAGCTGTAACCATCTCTTTAAATTCATCTATATCAAGTGAGAACTTAGAATCTACTCCACCCATAGCTTTATTCAGTATAAAGTGCTTCTCTATAACCTTTGCACCGAGTGCCACGGCTGTAATGGGTGCTGTTATCCCTAAGGTATGGTCAGAAAAACCAATATCCACTCCAAACCTATCTTTCATGTCCCGCATAGTTAAAAGGTTTGCATCTTCAAGAGAAGCAGGATAGGCTGAGGTACATTTTAATAATATTATTTGCTCATTATCTTCATCCCTACATACTTTCACAGCCTCCTCTATATCTTCTAGTGAGGCTATCCCTGTTGAGATGATTATTGGTTTTTGCTTTTTTGCTACATACCTTATAAGTGGTAAATCTGTAATCTCAAAAGAAGCGATTTTATAGGCACTTACATCCATTGATTCTAAAAAATCAACCGAGGTTTTATCAAAGGGTGTTGAAAAAAGTATGATTCCAAGCTTATCGGCATATTTTTTCAGTTTAGGCTGCCACTCCCAAGGTGTATAAGCTTCCTTGTATAAATCATGAAGATTCCTTCCATCCCAAATAGTGTCTTGTTTGATTGTGAAATATTCATTATCTACATCAAGAGTCATTGTATCAGCTGTATAAGTTTGTAACTTTACAGCGTCAGCACCTGCATCTTTTGCTGCCTTTATCATACTTTTTGCTACAGCATAATCTTGATTGTGATTTGCAGAGACTTCAGCAATGATAAATGTCTTATTTTTTCCTATCTCAAAATTGTCTATTTTCAATTAAAATTCTTTATCTACTGAACGGACAAGTGTGAAGTTCTCACTATATTTTAGTCCGACTCTAACACCATTATATGAAGCCATCTCTTTAATAAACTCTAGACTTCTTGGGTGTGGGTACTCGCATAATTCAGATTTGTATTCAGCCATTGCTTCTACTTTTTTGTCAATTGTGGAGCTGACATCTATAAAAGTATTTGGAACAAATAGGTTCTTACGTGAATAAGAGTTCCACTCAGTTGAAGATGCTATCTCAAAGGTATATATCTCTTTTACAGATTGACCGACCATAGGTCTAGTAGCTGTAAGAACAGCTTTATTTGTTATTTGATGATCTATGTTCAGGTCTCCATCATGATGAGTAAATATAGTATCTGGCTGAATTGACAACAAGAGTGTCTCAATCTCTTTTACAATATCTAACAGGTCAACACTATCAAAACGGTTATCAGCAAAATTTGCACGAAAAACTTTCTTCACACCCAAGGTCTCGTTTGCTTTAAGCATCTCAATATTTAGTTCATCTATACTTTGTCCATCATCTCTAGAAGTCTTTCCCTCTCCTAAAATAAAAGTGTAAACTTCATGACCGTCTTGTATAAGTTTTGCACAAGTGGCTCCACAGCCTAGAATTTCATCATCCGGATGTGCACAAACAATCAGAACTTTTTTACTCATTTTGAACCTTTTTTAGTAATGGTGGTTTTACATTCTATTATATCGCCTTTTATCTCGGCATCTTTAAATTCAATCTTAAAGTTTAGTGTTTCTATAAATGCATGGGGGTAAGACGGTGCATCAAGCATACGGATATAATCATAAACTTTTTGTATTGAATCAAGCTTAGATATATCGCTTTGCTCAGCTGTTCTTCTTTTAAATGAGGTTATATCGCCAACTTGTGCTGTAGGTATAGGTGTTGTATTTAGAATAATTTTTATCATATTATCAAAGATGATGTCTGAGGCTCGTTCATATATGTCTTGAGCTCTTCCATCAAGAGATAAAGGCATTTTCATATAAATATCTCCAGCATCTAATTCTTTTGTAGCTTTAAGTGCAGATATCTTAGTTTCTTTTTCACCCATTACTATCAGGTTTTGCAAAGGTGAACCGCCACGTCCGAATGGTAAGTCTGTCATATGAAATATGATGCACTCATAGTTTTCATAGACCTCTTTTGGAATTATCCATGACCAGTGTGGAAAAAATATGAAAGATGGGTTTAACTCTTTTACTTTTTTAATGTTTAGTTCATCTTTATCTGTGATTAATTCGGATACATAATCATCTTTGATATATTTATGGTAGTTGTCTATGTTATGTTGCTTTGTAGTGGCAATAAGTATCATACTTTTACCTTGTAGAATGAGATATCTTTACACTCTTTTACTTTTTTGAACCCAGATGATAGAAATAAAGATTTAGATGCCTCATTTGAATTTTTTACATAAGCTAAAATATTGATATTGTTTACTGTCTTTAAAAGTTCAAGAAGCATTGCCTTAGCTATGCCCTGTCCTCTATTTATTTTGATTACAGATATGTCAATATTGAAAAATATCCCTTTTTTATCCAGTCTTATCTGACCTATTTTTTGTTTATTTTTTTCATAAATATACATTTTTGAAGTTGAGTTTTTAATCTCAGTGAGTTTTTTTAAAAACCATTTCTTATGAGTTTCTATGTCAATTACATCTTGATTCATAGAGTTTTTTCTAACTTCTGATTCATTTGCTAGGGATAACAGGAATTCCATATCATTTTCTTTTACTTTTCTAAGCATGTTTTATACTTTTGATTAAATTAGATACTTTCTTTTTTAACTCTTTTTTGTTAAATCTTTTCAAAACTAAAAGGTTTTTGCTTTTTAAATATTTATACATCTCATTTTGATTCTGAGCTGTTTTGATGGCAATGAACGGTAATTTCATATAGTATGCTTCATTCGCGCTTACACTTGGACTGATTATAGCAAAATCACTTTGTCTCATAAGTTTAGCTATGTTACTAGAATCAACATGTAGAGTTAAGCACTTCTTGCTTTTAATGTAGCTCTTTAAATGCTTTAAATTTTTATTTGAGGAACTTGTTACTATATTTACTTTTATGTTTTTAAAATTATCTAATGTTTTTAAAATCTTTACATTGATATTACTATGGTCAGTCCCTCCCATAGTAACTAAGATTTTTTTGATTTTTTTCACCTCTCTGGGTTTTATTTTTTTTGACTGTATATGAAACTCATCTCTTAAAAGTGTATAGTCTGAACCACATAAAAGTTCACATTTTTTAGGCACTAGCTTTTTATATCTTTTCTCATCAGCATAGATATTATGATTGATGAGTATGTCACAATTATGTTTTTCATATGTGTCATCTATGCACATTATACTCGCAGATGTGTTTTTCTTGATATAACTTTCATATGTATGATTGATTTCGTAATGGTCAATTATTAGAAGGTCACATTCTAGTTCGTTTATCAGCTTTAGTAAATCTTCTTTTTTATTTGACTGCAGTACCTTTAAAGCATAGCCATTTTCTAAAATTTTATGGTTTATGTTTCCTTTTAGATTAAGTGAAGCAAAGGTTATATTGGACTTTTTAAAAAAAGTCGCTAAAACAAGGCTTCTCATTATATGTCCAATACCTATTTTAGATGAGCTGTCGGCACGAATAAGGATATTAGTCATTTTTTTTCTTTAGTTTATTTATCACAGTCTCATACATCAGTTCAGCCCTGTCCCAATCTTCTAAGGTATCGATGTCTTGTACTAGATACCTTGGAAGTATAATAGGTATACTGTCTTTACCAAACATAATTTCATCACTGTGTATGCCAATTTTATCCCAGTAAAACTGTCCGGCATCTTGATAGGACTCCTCTAAGTCTTGACTCCTAGTATTATAAAACTCAGGTGTAAACATTAGGCATCTACCGCTATTATCTATTTTAAAAGCTCTCTGAATGGGATATGGCATAGTTGTAGCACTAAATGTATGAACTGCATCTGAATTTTTCAATTTTTCAAAACCTTCTATAAGGTACTCTTTTTGAAGAAGAGGGGCAGTAGCATAGATTGTACACGCATAATCATATTTATGACCTCTGTTTTTAAAAAAATTTACAGCATGAGATGTGACATCTGCTGTACCTGTAAAATCATCACTTAGCTCACTTGGACGTATAAATGGAACCTCTGCACCATACTCTTTTGCAATTTTAGATATTTCTTCATCATCGGTTGATACAATAACCTTATCAAAGAGTTTTGATTCAAGAGCAGTTTCTATTGAATAAGCAATAAGCGGTTTGTTAAAAAAATCTTTGATATTTTTTTTATAAATTCTTTTACTGCCGCCACGAGCAGGGATAATTGCTATTGTTTTCATTAAAAACTGCATCCTTTGTGAGAGTATTTATCTAAAATATCCAAAAGTGTATCTGCAACAAATTTTGCATCATCTATATTCATCTTATGATGGCATGGTATGGAAAGTTCTGAACGATAGAAATCGTTGGCAACACTTAGTGATATTTCACCGAATTTATTTTTGTAAAAGCTATTTTGATATATCGGTTTATAGTGAACTTGTACACCTATACCTGAATTTTGAAGAGCTTGATATATATCTTCTTTTGGACATTGAAGCTGAGGGATTAAAACAATGGGATATAGATGTCTTGAAGTGATTGTATTTTTTTCTATTTTAGGTGTAAAAAATAGCTTGTTTTCTCTAAATCTTTCATCATAATATGTGGCAATCTTATTTCGTGTTTCTATAAAGCCGTCTAACTTTTTAAGCTGAGAGATTCCGAGTGCAGCCGCAATCTCTGTGAGTCTGAAGTTATGCCCCATGCTTGTCATGTCAGAATTCCAAAAAGCTTTTTTAACTATACCGTGTGAACGAAAAAGTCTAAGTTTATTTGCAAATTCCTCATTATTTGTTAGAATAGCCCCACCTTCACCGGTTGTAATAGGTTTTATAGCATGAAAACTAAATATAGTCATATCAGAAAATGAACCTATCTTTTGTCCATTTATACTTGAACCAAGAGCATGTGCTGCATCTTCAATCACAAGCAAGTCATGTTTTTTAGCAATGTCGTTGATTTTTTTTAGCTCAACAGGATTACCTGCGAAATGAACAGGTACTATAACTTTTGTTTTGTTAGTTATAAGTTTTTCTATAAGCCTATCATCTATGTTTCCGTCGAGCTTGACGTCACACCAGACAGGTTTTGCACCAACATTTACTAACATATTTGAGGTTGCAACAAAACTTATGGGACTTGTTATAACTTCATCTTCGTCTTTTAGTCCGCAAACTGTGTATGACGCTAGAAGGGCAGATGTAGCTGAATTAAAGGTGATGGCGTATTTTGAGCCTGTATATTCACATAAAGCATCTTCAAATTCTTCAACTTTTTTACCCTGTGTAAGAAATGGACTCTTTAGAACTTGGACAACTGAATCTATATCGTCTTGGTCTATAAGCTGAGTTGAATATGATAACATCTATTTTTCTTCATATTTTGTTTGTTGAAGTTTTTCCAGTAATTCTTTATGAGTTAACCAGCTTGTATTATCTCTTGAGTTATACTCAAAGCCAGTATTTACGTTCATACCTTTTTCATTTATTTTATTAACTGAATAGTCAATTGGTGTGTTAAATCTTATGCTGGGCTTTATCACGTAATGGTCATGAAACTCTAAAGTAATATGAGAATCGTCAGTAGGGCACATTAGTTCATGCAACTTTTCTCCCGGTCTTATGCCTATAACTTCTTGAGGAAGATGAGGTGCTATAGCGCTAGCTAACTCTGTCATTTTCATTGAAGGGATTTTTGGAACAAATATCTCTCCGCCTTGCATGCGTAAAAAGTTTTTTAGGACAAAATCTACTCCATCTTGTAGGGTTATCCAAAACCTTGTCATATTTGGTTCGGTTATGGGAAGTGAAGTCGCACCGTCTTTTATGAGTTTTTCAAAATATGGAATCACAGATCCACGTGAACCTAAAACATTGCCGTATCTAACTACGGAGAATTTGATCTGATGTGTACCTGTTAGATTGTTTGCTGCTACAAAAAGTTTGTCAGACACAAGCTTAGATGCTCCGTAAAGATTAGCCGGAGAAGCTGCCTTATCCGTTGAGAGAGCTATAGTGTGGCTTATATTGTTTGCAATACAGGAATCGATTACATTTTGTGCACCCATAACATTTGTCTTTATGCACTCCATAGGGTTATATTCAGCTATTGGGACATGTTTTAAAGCCGCTGCATGAACAACTATGTCTACCCCGTTCATAGCTTTTTGAAGCCTTGGCAAGTCTCTTATATCACCTATGAAGTATCTCATACATTCAGCATTGTATTTTTGTGCCATTTCAAATTGTTTTAATTCATCTCGAGAATAAATTATGATCTTATTAGGTTTATACCTTTTTAGTATAGTACGGACAAATTGTTTTCCAAAGCTGCCTGTTCCCCCAGTAATAAGTATATTCTTTCCATCTAGCATTTAGATTCCTAGTATATATTTTACATTAACAAGCAAAAATAGTACCATTGAAAAGTGTTATGATTAGGTATCTGGTATTGTTATTGCTTTTTTTGTATACTAGAATAAATAAATAACAGAATTAGCCGATACTAGTTCTAATGAAAGATTATTTTAAAAAGGATTTATCATGGGTATATCTTCTGTAGGTGTAGGTTCGGGAATTTTAACACAGAATGTATTGGACCAATTAAGAGCCGCTGATGAAGCAGGACAGATACAACCGATTGATTTTTCCATAGCAAATGAAAATGATAAAAAGGATGCTTTAGCCCTTGTTGATGCCTCAATGAAGAATTTTATTGATAGTATAACTGAGATAAAGAGTCATGGTCTTTATGATGCAAGAAGCACTACATTAAGCGGTACGTCGGTAGAGGTGACAGCAACAGCAGGTACGGATATTCAGGACTTTAACATAAACGTATCAAACTTAGCTACCAAACAGATTGAGCAATCGGGGTCTTTCACGGCAGAAACAGATTTAATTGCCAGTGGAGTTGGTAGTATTAACCTCAATATTAACTCTACTGACTATACCATAAATTATGATGCTACAACAACTTTAAAAGATTTAAAGACACTTATAAACGATGTCGCAGGTGCAGGAGTTGATGCTACTATAGTACAAGTAAATTCGGGTGACTTTAGGCTTTTTGTTAGTTCTGCAAATACCGGTGCATCACAAGATGTTACCATAACGGATAATAGTGCAAGTTTACTTGGTAATCAAATAACAACAGGTTTAACTGCTATTCAAACTGGAGTAGATGCAAACTTTACTTTTAACGGACAGGCTATATCAAGACAGAGTAATACAGTTAGTGATTTAATAACAGGCTTGAGTGTTACTCTTAAAGAAACAGGTTCAACAGATGTGAGTATTAAGCAGGACCGTGTTGGTATCTTGGAAAAAATGGATAGTTTTGTTACAAAATATAATGCCACTATTTCAGAATTAAACAAGCTTACAAAATCTAGTACAGATGCGGCAGAAAAAGGAATTTTTTCCGGAGAGAGCACCATAAAAAATATGAAAAGAACTATAGAGGACTTAGTCTCTACTATAGGTGGTGGTGTAGGTACAATGTATGATTACGGTTTTGATGTTGATAAAGACGGAGTGATGACAATTGACAAGACTGCTTTTGAAGCAAAGTTAGATGCCGACCCTGCAAATGTTGAAGCATTCCTTGCCGGAGGTACGTATACTAACGCTGACTTAACCCAGGTTGAATTAACCGGTGCTTTTGCAGATTTTGCTACTGGCGTTGAAGCTTATACAAAATTTAATGCCACATTGGATCAATTTAAAAATTCTATTACGGATACTATAAGCTCTTTAGAAGATAGAAAAACATCTGCTACTGAACGTTTAGATTCTAGATACGCTATACTTAAAAAACAGTTTATCGCATATGATTCTTTGATAAGTAAAATCAACACAGCTTCTAATATATTTACACAATTGGCTAATGCACAAAGTGCTGCTGCAAATGGGTAAATTTAAGACGATATAACTACAAAAATCTGTATAAAGGTCGATGTATTTATTATGAAGAAAATTAATAATGATAGTGAAAAAGGGTCTACTATGCATGGAAATTTAGCACATAATATTTACGCAGAAAATAATGTAGGAGTTGAGTCTCCTGCAAAACTTATAGAGATGTTATATGAGGGTATCCTTCGTTTTAATGCACAGGCAAAAAAAGCTATAAAAGACGGTGATGTTGAAAAAAGAGTTTATTGGATTAACCGTTCTACTGCAATTATAACAGAATTGATTTCTATTTTGGATAAAGAGCAAGGTGATGTATCTGAATATCTTCAAGGTCTTTATAATTATGAGATTCAACTTCTAGCATCGGCAAGTGCTTTTAACAATACTGATGAGATAGATGAGGTCAGTAATGTATTTAAATCTCTTTTAGAAGCATGGAGAGAAACTACAAATGTGGCTAACTAAGCTAAAAGCAGCCTTAGTAGAAAAAAATACAGATGCCATAAATATGCTTTTGGATGATATACCAACACTTAATACAGAGGATGAGGTTCAACAGGCTTTACATCTTCTTAGTGAAGCGTCAAAACTTGTAGAGACTTTAAAGGACGAGACTGTACTTTCTATGACTCAAATAAAAAAGAATATATCTTTTTTACATTCTACTAAAGAAAACGCTAAATCCTCTTTAGATATTATTTCATGACTTTTTTTTTGTTAGTCCAAATGAAGAACTTCTAATCGTATAGTCACTTACAACCACTCCTTTTCTCATCTTAAGTATATGTTCTACTGCATCTGCTATATCGTCTGCTTGTAGTTTTTCATCATGTTTTTGTGATACGTCAAATCTTAGTTCATCGTAAAAGCCGGTCTCAGTCATATCAGGATTTATATTTGTAACACTGAGATTACTTTTTCTTGTTTCTTCAAAGAGTGAATCGCCAAAGGCTTTTAAACCGGCTTTTGACGCACTGTATACCCCTGCAAATTTGCTTGCTCGAACAGCTTCTATAGAATTAATATTTATAAGGTAACCATCGTTTTTTTTAAGGCTTCTTAGGGTTGCAGAAGTTAAAAGCATAGCAGATGTTAAGTTTAAAAAAGTCATTTCCATTATTGTTTTGGCACTAAGTTCTTCATGGGGTTCAAATCTTCCAAATCCCGCGCAGTTAACGAGCATAAACAGGTTTTCTTTTTTAAGCTTTTGACAAACTTCCAATGTTTCTTTTTCATTAGATAAATCAGCATTTAAAACAATAAAATTAGGATGATTAAATGTATCCTTGTCTAAATTTCTGCTTATACCGATGACCTCAAAACCCAGTTTCAACAATCTATTGGATATAGCTTTACCAATACCACTGCTAGCTCCTGATATAACAACTTTTTTCACGTGTTTTCCTTTGTAACTGCATCTATAATGTCTTCAATAGTATTAAATATTAATGTTTTTGTTTTTTGTTTTGTAACAAGTTCAGGTCTAAAGTTATCACTTACTACTTTGAAGATTCTAACATTTTTTACTCCCTTTGTTGCTTGATAGAAACCAAATGATTCCATATCTACAATATCAAAAGTATCATTAGTTGCTTCATTATCAAGACAGTTAATCAAGTTCTTTTCATTGTCATTTATTATTACTGTCTTATTCATATACTTAATTGAACTAATCTCAATAAGTTCGCCAATAGTGTAGCAGGTATTTGCACCACAAATCCCAATATTTAGATAAGTGTCATCTTCATTTTTTTTGAAGTGTTTTAAGATTTGCCCTGTCGCATTATTTGAGTTAATAATTCCTATACCGCTTATGATAAGAGTAATCTTCTCATTATTAAATATAGTATAGCTGTTAAGTTTGTCTTTTTTTAGTTTGTATTTATCCACAATACCTTGAGCTTCTGACTTTAAAGCGGCTATGATATAAATCATAAAAAAATCCTTTATATAAAATTTATTTATTATTATGATACAATTGTACAAAAAAATAGGAAACTTTATGCCAATATTAAATGCTGATTATTCTAATTTAGATCATATTGAGATGGCAATGGAAATAGGACTTAAAGCGAAACATATGCCGATGCTCATTAGTAGTTTTATAGAAGAATCTGCTTCTGTTATGGAAAAGTTAAGAAACTCCATAGAACTAAAGGATTTCGATAATATAAGAGCTTATGCTCATTCACTAAAGGGAAGCACGGGGAATTTAAAATTAAATGAACTTTATGAAATGGCAAAAGAGATTGAAATATCAGCAATGGAATCCAAGTCAGATTTTGATTATGATGGATACTATCAAGCTATGTACTCTGCTATATTAACAATAAAGTAATTATATATTTTGTAATTTAATATTTTTTAGATATACTTCCAATTCTTCTCTTTAGACCTGTGCAATAGTGTTTCAAGATACTGTGTCAGGGTAGGAATACAGCAGCACACCTTGTTCTATTATGTGCCGCAGGTATCTGGAGAGAAGTCCTTCATAAATAACTTCACAAAAACTTCATCAATCCAAGAAAATTATAAATTGTGTCTCAAAAGTAACAATCTTGTACTATAATAAGTAATTAAAATAAAACCTAAGGTATTTATATGCAAAATCGTTCAAGAAAAGCATTTTCTTTAATAGAGTTAATGATTGTTATTGTCATCCTCGGACTTCTAGCGGCAATGGTAATGCCTAGTCTTACAGGGAAGGGAGAAGAGGCCAAGAGAAACTTAGTCTGTGTTCAGATGAAGAGTATATATAATGGTGCTCTTGATATGTTTAAGATTAATAACAGTACCTATCCGTCTACAGAAGAAGGGCTTGAGGCTTTAGTTAAAAATCCAGATCCTGAGAAATACCCAAACTATTCAACCAGCGGATACTTTAAAGATTCAAAATTGCCAAAAGATTCTTGGGCAAATAACTTTATTTATATTAACAGTGACGGCTCAATTGAGATTATATCTCTTGGAGGAGACAGAAAAGAAGGCGGTAAAGATGAGGCTTCTGACATAAAGATGAGCGAGTGTAAATAAGTTTGAAGCTTTTTTCTCGCCAAAGACACAACTTTAGTGAGAGGGATTTGTATATGGATATACCGTACAAAAAAGAAAAATACAGAGCTGCTTTCTCTTTGATTGAACTTTTAATCGTTATTGTGATTATAGGCGTAGTTTATACTTTGTCTATAGGAAAATTTCAAAAATTAGGTTCTACAAACGTACGAGTTGATTTACAAAATCTGAAACAGTATTTGAAAAATGTTCCAAAGCAAAGTGGAATAGATACTTATAAAATGGTTAGATTGTTGTGTTTAGATGATTGTTCAAGTTGTGATGTTTTAGTGGACGGTAAAAAAGTCAGTGAAGATAATCATTTCACTGACTTTTTAGATTCTAGTGTTAAAGTTTATCGGTACGATATTGCTACAGGAACAACTGAAGTCCCTCAAAAGGTTTATTTTAACAGTGAGGGCATAGAAGAAAATGTTTGTTTTTCCTATGGGATAAATAAAAATGGGGTTGGTGATCAAGTGATAATTGAGTATAAAAATAAAGTATATGATTATTCTGTTTACTTAGAAAAAACACAAGTTTATTCTTCTTTACAAAAGCTGATAAATATGAAAGAAAAACTGTTTCAAGAAGTAGTAAGATGATTTATAAATATAACGGTATTGATGAATTTGGTTCAAAAGTTAAGGACAAGGTTGAGGCTTCAAGCTTGCAAGAAGCAAAAAGTAAGTTAAAAGCCAAAAAGATAATATATCAAAATATATCTGAAGATTCTCCAGCCTTTTATGAAAACATAAATTTTGGTACAAAATACAAGATACCAGCAAAAGAACTTTCATCACTTTCTCGTGAGCTTTCCATGTATATTCGTTCCGGTGTAAGTATTGTGTCGGCACTTAAAATCGTGCAGACACATTATGAAAACAATAAAAAAATGAAACTTTTTTTGACTACTGTCAGCACTCACTTGGATGAGGGAAAAAACTTTTATACTGCATTAGAATCACAGAGCGTTGTAATACTGCCTGAGTTCTTTAAGCAGTCTATCAAGGTAAGTGAAAGTGGCGGTATCCTTGATGAAGTATTATTAGAGTTATCAAGGTTTTTAAAAGAGCAGGAAAAAATAAATAAAGAGATAAAAGGTGCATTTGCCTATCCAACTTTTATGATAGTTATCTCACTTTTAATGATATCATTTATGCTTGCGTTTGTCGTACCGCAGATAACCGGTATTTTTGAGAGTATGGATCAGGAATTACCTGTTCCAACTCAATATGTAATAGCGCTAGGAGACTTTTTCAGTAATAATTTTACGACAATTTTAGCCCTGATATTTATATCTGTAACAGTCTTTGTTATTATGATGAATAAGAGCAGGTCTTTTGCTTATTTAATTCATAAACTTATATTGAAAATGCCTCTGTTCGGGCAGATAGCACTTAAAAGTGAGCTTGCAAGGTTTTCATATATAGCCTCATTACTTGTTCGGTCAGGATTGTCTTTTGTCGAGACGATAAACCTAAGTGCAAACATTTTAAATAATCTGGTTTTAAAAGAGTTGTTTTCAGGAGCTGCGAAAGAAGTAGTTGAAGGTAAACTCCTCTCAAGTGCTTTGAACTCTTCTAAGATAAAAATAGACCATGCCTTTATACAGTCTATAGCATTGGGTGAGGAGACATCACAAGTGGAAAATGTCTTGTCAAATATTTCTGAGCTTTATTTTGAAGAAAATAGAGATAAGATTAGTCTACTTTTAACCTTGCTTGAACCTGCACTTATGCTTTTTGTCGGGGGTAGTATAGGTTTTATCGTAGCTGCAATGCTATTACCAATCTTCTCAATGAGTATTAGTTAAGAATGTTTGTTTTAAATAAAAGAAGAGGTATAGCTCTGCTAATTACACTTCTTTTTATTATTGCTATAACAGTTAGTGTCGGTATAGGTCTAAAGTATCTCAATACAGCATCTAATGAAGTCCAAAAAGAAAAATTTATAATTCAAACAAGGACAGCTATATCAGATATTTTGAAAATTTTACAAAAGTCTAAAGAGATAGATTATATTGTAAAAAATAACTCAGCTGAGGCGCTGTACATATTTTTGTCTCAAAGTTCTTTTATCCCCTTTGAAAATGCAGGTGTAAGAATGATATTGCAAATAAAAAGTGCAAGGTCAAAGTTCAATCCAAATATGATTATGGATAAAAATATTACAATACAGGAACAAAGAGCTGAAAATTTAAAAGAGTATATAAGCAATAATGACATAAACCCTGTATTTGTTGATATAATGCTTGATACTATGGGTGGAATTAAAGAAGATTTAGTTTATAATAGTGACATATTTTATGAAAAACCTGAATTATTTAGAGATAGACTTGTTTCATTGGAGCATTTCAATGAGATAAAAGATTTTTTTGAGTTGACTTATCATGAGAACAGTTTGAAAAATATAGACTTTGATAATTTATTTTACTTTTCAAAAGATAAAAATTTAAAAATAGATTTAAACTATGCTACTGCCGAAGTTTTGGAAATGATTTTGGGTGTAGATAAGTTAAGAGCAAAAGAGATAGCACAAAATAAAATCACATATACGAAGCTTGATGATATGGAGTTGTCAGAAGATGAAAAGGATATGCTATCTAGGTTCAAAACAAGCTTCTTTGAACCTTATTTAGATGTTAAAATTGAAATTATTCAAGATGACAACAGTGCTAAAATAGAGTTTGAGTATGATTTAAAAGCAAGAAAAGGGATGAACTTTAGTTATGACATTTAACAAAAAGTATAAAACACTATTTTTAGATATAGATTCACCCGCAGTGGAAGTAGAAGAGAAGGTGAACATAGTCTTATCTCCATCTATATACTGGGTTAAAAAGCTGACTTTATTGGTTAAGTATACCAGAGATGTTAAAAAGCTATTACCTTCTATTTTTGAGGATACATTACCTGAGGGTAATTATAATTATAGTGCTTATAAAAATCCAAATGTACCAAATGATGATTCAGAGTATTTTGTTTTTGCATACGAAGACAAGAAAATTATTGATCTTTTAGCAAAGAAAAATATCTCTATGGCTAATGTGGCTAGTATACACTTTGCTCAAAGTGAGATGTACAATCTAGAGGATACATATGAGCTAGATGAGCATAAGAGTATATATGTAAAAGATGGTATTGTTGTCTTAGTCCCATCCGTATGGGCAAGTCATACCAAAGAGATGGATTTGTCTGAACTTACCTTGTCAAAACATAAGATTGTTTTACAACAGTTTGGACATATAGTCGATAACAAAAGTCTTTTCAAGATTGCTTCAGTACTTATTGTATTGATGTTTTTGGTTCTTGGGGAATACTTTATAACAAGCCAAAAAACAGCAGAAGTAGCAATGCTTAAAGATAAACTTTTTAGTAAAAATAATCTTAAATCAACCATGTTTCAAAATAAAGCTTTGTTAAATAAGTACAAGACAATGAATAAAAAACAAACAAAATTAAGAAAGTATACAGCACACATACTAGCTTTAAAATTACAAAAGGATGAAAGATTATCACTTCTTGTATTTAAGAACAAGTCTTTGATAGCAAATTTTAGTGGAGTCAAAAAAGGGAATGATGCTAAGATAGAAAAAAAGATAAGAACTATTTTAAGTAAAAATGAAAAGTTGAAAAAAAGTTACTCTAATGAGATACTACATTTGGAGATAAGTCTTTGAATCAAATAAATCCGATATACCTTGCCTTGTTATTAGTAGTGTTGTTGTTTTTGTCTATATTTAAATTAGATAGTCAAAGAATGAGCTTAGTAGAAGAAAAGCAAAATTTTAAATCAACTCAAAAACTTACAAATGAGTTAGTTGATTTAAAAGATGCATATTCTAATGGTGTAAAAATTAAAAAAGAACTTCAAAGAATTTTAAATAATCCTTCATTAAGAGCATCAAAATTGGTAAAAGACTTTAAGAAGTCTAGTGTGAAGATTAATACACAAAGTATGGATATAGCTTCAATAAATAAACTAATGGGTAAGGTCTTAAACGGATCATATAATGTAACAAACCTAAAAATCAAAAGGTTGAGCGATACAAGAGTAAGCCTCTTTATGGAGATAAAATGGTAAAGATGATGAAGTTTTTTTCGTATTCGATTTTTTTTATTGTAATGCTTATCTATTTTATGCCAAAGGTAAACGCTTATTATTTTTTAGAGAATGAATTAAAAAAACATGAAGTAATAATAAGTGGAGAAGAGTTTACGGATACAGGGTACAGCCTTGTTATAAATCATCCAACCTTATCCTTAAAATCAATTGACACTGCTAAAGCAGGAGTTGTTGATGTTAAGATATATGCATTATATAACAGTATAAATATCAGCGAGATATACCTTTCTTCAATGGCTAGTACATTTATACCACTAAAGATTCAAAATCTAAATATATCATATAGCATCATTGACCCATTAAATATTAATGGAGTTGCTTATGGTGAGTTTGGTGAGATTAGAGCTAAGTTTGATCTAATGAAAATGGCTGCGAGAGTTATACTTAGTCCGTCTAAATTGATGTTAAAAAAGTATACAAAGACATTGAGAAATTTTAAAAAATCTAAAAGTGGAGAATATATTTATGAAAAAAATATCTAATTCTTCATTATTGGCAATTATTACGAGGTTGCTTGTTTTACTGGTAGTCGCAAAGTTCATTATGGTTGGTCTTTGGTGGTATTTGCCAAGTGATTCTATAGAATTAAAAACAAAAAATAATTTTATTCAGGCGTATAAACGTATAGACTTTTCTAATATGATAAAAAAAGACAAGGTAAAAGAAGTAGTTAAACCAAAGGTAGTAAGTACGGATGTTAGTATAACGAGCATGCTTTTAAAAGGTTTATACGGCTCTAAAAAGAAGGGTTACATAATCGTTGCAATGAAAAGAAAACCTAAAAGTACATCAATTATTGGAATCGGTGAAGTATTTCAAGGATATACCTTGAAATCTATTCTAAAACAAAGTGCTGTTTTTACAAGAGGCGGAAAAAACTTTGTTTTAGAGTTTAAGAAGATGAAAAAGGGTAGTTATATAAAGCCTGTTAGACGAAGCAATAAAAATAAGATGAAAGCAGTACCATCCATACCAAACAGAGTTTCAAAAAAAGATATCTCAGATTATTCTAAAGATCCGAGTAAGATATGGAGAGAAATCTCCATATCTGAAGTCAAAGAAGGTAAAAAAATTAAAGGCTTTAAGATTAACCGTATTAAAGCAGGATCAAAATTTGCTGTATTGGGTCTAAGGCAGGGTGACCTTATTATTAAGGCAAATAATGTTAGACTAGAGTCTTACAGAGATGCTATGAATATATATAAAAATATAAATAAACTAGATGCTATAGAGATTGTAGTGTTAAGAAATAATCAAGAAGTGGAGTTAGTGTATGAGATTAATTAAAGTTGTCTTTTTAACAATTATTTTAGTGCTGTCTTTAAATGCAAAAGAACAGGTTAACGTAAATTTTTCTGATTTGGAAATAAAGGATTTTATTAAACTCGTCTCAAAGATTACAAATAAAAATATTTTGATTAACCATAAGATAAACGGAACTGTAAATCTAATCAGTAACGCACCAATATACAAGACTGAACTGATAGGACTATTAATCACGGTATTAGAATCAAAGGGTTTCACATTGGTTCAAAATGATTCTATCATAGAGGTTGTTCGTTCAGTAGATGTAGCCAAGCGTAATGTTAAGTTTATGAAAAAGGGTGAAAAACCAAAAGGTTCTTTTATGGTCACCCACTCTATTAAAATTGAGGGTGAAAATGTTGATGTTATTGCTGCTAAAATAAGGTACTTGATCTCTAAAACGGCAAAACTAATGACAATGAAAGAATCAAATACTATTTTGATAACTGATTATCCTAAGAATATACAAACTATTAAAAAAGTTATAAAAGATTTAAGTTTTAACTCAAAAACAATTGTAAAAATTGTACCTATACAGCATGCAGAGCTTAAAAAGTTACAGGCACGTTTACTAGATATTGCAAAGTCACTGTTTAATATCAAGATATCAAACGAGGCAGTAAAGGTCATTATGGATGATAATGTTAATGCTATCATAATAGTCGGTAATCCAAAAAATGTAAAAAGAATGGAATCATTGATTGAAAAACTTGATGTAGAATCTAATATAAGCAAGACAGTAAAAATCTTTAATCTTAAAAACTCTGATGTAAAACTTGTACTTAAAAGCCTGACAGACATAATCTCAAAACAAACTTATACAGACCCGGCATTAAAACCAAATATATCTATGAGTGAAGAAATAAATGCTATTATAGCTATAGGTGAACCAATAATCATAAAAGGCATAAAGCTTATTATAGATGAGTTGGATAAAGAGAAATATCAGGTTTATGTGCAGGCGAGAATAATAGAGATTAATCAGAAGAATGCTGATTCTTTAGGTATCAAATATGGCTTTGCAGGTGGTGACGTATCTGCATCCGGTTTATATGCTATGAGTGCCAACTTTGGATCTGCAGCTTTAACCGGTACAGCTGCAAGTAGTGTCTTAAGTTATCTTGGCGGTATTGGAAGTGGAGAAAAAAGTGCCTTTGCTTTAGGGGCTACTATTGACTTTTTAGAAAGTAACGGTGCTTCAGAATCTATCTCAAATCCATCGATTTTATGTGTAAATAATAAACAATCATCTATATATGTAGGTAAAACATTATCTATTTCATCAGGACAAACCTCTGTAGCAGGTAGTACTACGGCATCATTTAAAAGAGAAGATGTAGGTCTTACTCTTAGAATCAAGCCTCGCGTATCATCATCGGACAAGGTCACTTTAGATGTAGAAGCTATTTTAGAAAATATCTTGGATGACGGTACTAACAGTCCATCAGGTCAACCTGTAACATCAAAGCAAGAAGTTAGAACTCAAGCAATCCTCCGTCATGGAGAGGCAATAGTAATCGGTGGTCTTGTAAAGAGTTACGACAGTGAATCAAAAAGTAAAGTACCCTTATTTGGAGACATACCTTTGATTGGTGATTATCTATTTTCATCAACATCTACAAGTCTTGAACAAGATGATTTGGTGGTTATCTTAACACCGTATATAATCGATAAAAGTGAAGAACTATCAAGGTTGCAAAAAAACTTAGGAAAATTGGCAGAGCTTCAAAAAGAGTATAACAATAAAATATTTAAAGAAATTAAAGACGGTAAGTTAATAAAAGAAAAAGAAAAAGAAAAAGAAGTAGAGGTTATAGAGTAATGTTAGACTTAGAGCCTCTACATGATATTAAGTTGGAGGTATATGAACCTACTGAACTTCAAACAGATGTATCAGTTAAAAATTTTCTTCTCTTTAGTGAAATTGATGAAGAAGTTCATGCTCTAACATGTGAAAGATATTTAGTAGAGGCTAGTAATTATTACACAAAGCTGGAAAATAAATATCCTTTTCAGATCTTGAGTGAAGATTCTTTTGACAGACTATATAATCGTTTTTTGGAACTAAGAACAGATAAAGCTATAGAAAGTATGCAAGAAGATTCTGATGAAGATGAAGATTCTGATGATATTTCATTGACAGATTTTTTACGTACATCGTCTGATATTTTAACTAGTGAAGAATCTGCACCAATCATTAAGTTTGTAAATGCATTATTTTATCAGGCTATTAAAAAAAGAGCATCTGATATTCACATAGAAGTTCAGGAAAAACGTGGGGAAGTTCGTTTTAGAATTGATGGGATGCTTACTAAAAATGCAGACTTAGAGAAAAAAATAGTCAATCTTATAGTTTCGCGTATAAAAGTTATATCTAATCTCGATATATCGGAAAAAAGAATACCACAAGATGGGCGTACACAGATAAAAATTGCGGGGGAAACATTAGATATCCGTGTATCTGTTTTGCCTACATTTTATGGTGAGAGAGTTGTTATGAGGTTATTGATGCAGAGTTCACAAATACCTCAGATAAATGAGCTAGGGTTTAATGATGATCTTATCGACGATGTGAAAAAGCTACTCAGGTCTTCACATGGAATAATTTTGGTTACAGGACCTACAGGAAGTGGTAAAACAACATCTTTGCATTCATTTTTACGTGAAGTGGAAGAACCTGAAAAAAATCTAATCACTGTTGAGGATCCGGTTGAGTATAAAAGTGACAATATCGCCCAGATACAAGTGAATGAAAAAGTAGGTCTAACTTTTGCTGCAGCACTGCGCTCTATTTTAAGACAAGATCCTGATGTTATAATGATTGGTGAGATTAGGGATGAGGAAACTGCAAATATAGCTATTAGAGCTGCTCTAACCGGACACTTAGTGTTTTCAACTCTTCATACTAATTCAGCTGCTGCAACAATTTCAAGACTTGCAGATATGGGAGTAGAACCGTTTTTGATTTCATCGTCACTTTTGGGAATTCTTGCCCAACGACTGGTACGTGTACTTTGTGAAGAATGTAAAGAAGAAGATGTGTTGGCTGAAAATTTTGCAGAAGATTATAACTTACCCAAAGATTCTACAATCTATAAGGCAAGTGGATGTAAGACTTGTAATTATAGTGGTTACTCAGGTCGTCGTTCAATCGGTGAACTTCTTGTAATGAATGACACAGTAAAAGATTTGTTAAAGACAACTACAGATGAACATACTATTAAAACCACTCTTGAGGCTGAGGGTTTAAAAACTATATCAAAACAATTGACAATGATGCTATTATGGGGAGAGACATCTTTGGATGAAGCTATTCGTATCGGTATAGGTCATGCTTAATGCCCATAGATTGACTGTAAGGAATATTTTTCACAGAAAAATGTTCACTGAAAGTCAAAATAAATCTATGGGTAGTTCTAATGGGGCGACTGCAAGGAATATTTTTCACAGAAAAATGTTCACTGGAAGTCAAAATAAATCTATGGGTAGTTCTAATGGGGCGACTGCAAGGAATATTTTTCACAGAAAAATGTTCACTGGAAGTCAAAATAAATCTGTGGGTAGTTCTGCATTTACACTTATTGAAGTTATGGTGGCTGTTATGATTATATCTGTTGTGATAGCTGCACTTTTACAAATGCGTGGAAACAGTACACATATTTTTATGCAATTAGATAAAAAATTAAAAATAAATCAATATATGTCTTTTTTAATATCAAACGAAAACTTTGGATTTGAGAATGACAATATATCATTAGACGAGATTGTATCAGAATTTGATTTAGAAGATGAACTCAGAAGAAAGCTTAAAGGTATCCATTCAGAAGTTGTTTATCAAGAGATAAGCACCATAGATATGAGTGAATTTGAAGCTAAGGAAGAAGATCCTCAAAACTATGACAACCAAGACGAAGAAAGTAAATCAGCTATGGTTTTTGAAGTAGGTAAGAGTATCTTAAAAACAAAAGATTCTTCAGCTGCAATTTTAAGGTTAAGACTACAATGACAAAGGCTAGGGAAGCATTTACTTTAATCGAACTTTTAATATCTGTTACTATACTCTCTATTATGATTATATTTTTGTATAAGAGTTATTCTTCACTTAATTATTCAAACAAAACTTATAAACAAGAATCTACTAAAATAAAAGACCATCAAATGAAGAAGAAAGTTATATTTTTAGATTTTTCTTTAAAGACAAGCAAAGACATAAATATTTCAAATCAAGATAAGCATAAAGATATTGTATTTTTTCAAAGTTCAAATTCTATACACAAGAGGTATAACCCACATATAGCATATATAGCTAAGGGTGAAAAACTCTATAGACTAGAATCATTAAAAAAACTTAATTATCCGCTATCTAGTGAGAGTATATTTGACGTTGATTATTTTGGTGAAATCAATGACTTTAGGGTGTATAAGGCTACAAATACTAATAAGGCTAGTGACGACGTTAATTCAACTGATGCTAACTCCACGGTTGTTAAGATAGTTAAGGGTGATGCCTACCTTGTGCATGTTGACTTTAAAAAAGAGGAAGATATTCTTTATAAGGTTTCACCTCTAGAGTAGTTATATCAGTCATCTCTATATTTTGATATACCGCAGGCTTGGTTTTGTTTAGGTGGGTTCTCTTTTAAATATGTTAAGTCTTGTAAAGTTTGGTCTAAAACTCTTTTTTGTTGTAACATAGGCAACATTATATTGTCTTTTTCATTTAGTGGGATGTCCCAGTTAAGAAGCAAAGCTTGTACTTCATCATCTAACTCTTTTAGTGCATTTTTTATATGTTTAATTGAATTCATAATCAAATTGTATCAAAATTTCAGAATATTTAGGTATAATTGCGCTCTCAAAGTACATTTTGTGCTTTAAAGAGAATTTTATGAAGGAGTCAACGATGCCAAAAATGAAATCAGTTAAAGGCGCTGTAAAGCGTTTAAAAGTTAAGAAAAATGGTTCAGTAAAACGCGGTACAGCTAACCGTAGCCATATTTTAACTAAACAAGATGCAGGCACTCGTCGTAAGCAAAATAGCCCAAAGGTTATTGCTAAAGCAGACGAGAAAAACATGAAGGCTATGATTAACTAATCATACTAAATGATAGTGAAGTTATAAATCTCCAGTTAAAAAACTGGGCAAGACCACCAGATGATGTGGCACCTTGATTGCAAAAAATGTGACTGGGTAAAGAAAAAGGAAAAAAATGCCAAGAGTAAAAACAGGTGTTGTTCGTAGAAGAAGACACAAAAAGATTTTAAAATTAGCGAAGGGTTTTTACAGCGGACGCCGTAAACACTTTCGTAAAGCAAAAGAACAGATTGAAAGATCATGGGTATATTCACACCGTGACCGTAAGCAAAAGAAACGTGACTTCCGTAAACTATGGATTATCCGTATCAATGCAGCTAGTCGTTTAAACGGTATGAACTATTCAACTTTCATGAATGGTCTTAAAAAATCTGGCATCGAGCTTGATCGTAAAATTCTTGCTGATATGGCGATGAATGATGCGGCTGCATTTACTGTAGTTGTTGAAGCTTCAAAAGCAGCATTAAACAAATAGATTTAAGGTTCCTTATGGAACCTAGTCTTGTGTATTGTTTATTTTATGTATATACAATACAGTATTCCCATCTTTATTATAATATATGCCATCCGAAGAATTTTTAGACACATACACACCTCTACCGTTAAAAGATACAGTACTCCTAAATATCTTACTCAATGTATTTGTATTAAATCCAACTCCCTGATCTGATATCTGTGTCAAAATATATGTACAACTAGAATATATAATCTTATATATGCTTACGGTAATTTTTTTATTACAGTTTATTTGTTTTTTTTCTATTGTTTCAAAGTATATATTTTCACTTATAAGCTTATGTTTAGTATCGGCATCTAATCCTAAACTACCATGTTCAAATGCATTCATAAATAACTCGGTAAATACTATACTGGCATTGTAAATGAGTTTGCAATCATCACACAGTCCGCTCCATATATCTGAATACCAATCATTGGCAAGCTCCAGAGTATCTAAAGAACTTTCAAAAACCTTATTTTCTATAAGGGAATCTCTTAGAGTGATTTTATTTAAAAATATAAAAGTTATGTCATCCTCTTGTTTATATATAGTGCGTAGTAGTTTATTTTTCATGTCTTCTTTTGTATAAGAAAGTAAGAAGTCATTTTCTATAAATTCTGCATATAGCTTTGAATCATAAACTGTACTGTTCTCTATAACGCCATCGCTGTAAAAAAGAAACTTATTTATATCTGTAGTATCATATGAAGATACTTTAAACTTACTGATATATCTACTTATAGGTTGATTATTTGATTTTAATCTTATTATTTCATCATCTTTTGTTTGCAGTAAAATGGACGGCATGGCAAATTTTGCATATTGCATTTCATTCTTTGTAGAATTTAGAGTGATAAAATCGATAGCTAACGCTTCTTCATCGAGTATTATCGGTTTTATATATTCTAATGAACTATCTATAAGCTTATATAGATCGAAGCAATTTTCTTTAAGCATAGTATTTATATTGTAGTTTATAAATGAGGTTACAAGTAAGGAACTTAGAGAAGCAGATAATCCTTTACCCATTCCATCTACGATTAGATATAGTGTTGTATATTGATCTATTTTTCTAACACTATAAGCATCACCGCTTACAATATCCAGCGGTTTATAAAAAAAGTCTATTAATGCTGTGCATTCCATATCAATCATTTGATAATAAAAATCATTTTTTAGAATATTTAGCTCTTTTAAAAATGCTAGTTTTTCTTGATAAGAATGATACTTGTCTTTCTTCTTCAGATTTTTGAGTTGTTTGTTTCTTTGTTCTTGAAGGTACTTATCAGCGATTAATAATTTAGTAGTATTCTCAATTGCCTGCATAAGATCATTTGTAAGTATAGGTTTTTTTAAGAAATTATTTACATTAAGTCTTAATGCTTTTGTAATGATATCCAAGTCTTCAATAATAGAAACCAAGATAATAGGTATGTTTTTGTCTAATGCTCTTATTTTTTCAATCATAATTAAACCATCTAGTTTAGGCATAGCATAGTCAGTAATTATCATATCAATATTGTTATTTAGATATTGGTTGTAGCCATCTTCTCCATTGTAGGCATAAAAAAGTTTCTTAGTGCTTTTGTGAAAAATATTTTTGTAGATTGACTGAGTTATAATATTGTCATCAACGCAGAGTATATTTAAGGTTTTTAAGTATACACTTACGCTTTCATCCATGGTATAGGTTTCATTACTCATTATATTGTGAATTTTTTTAACTCTTTTTGAAGCTCAGATGCATCGTTAGATAAGGTAGATGCCGTACTGTCTACATTTTCTCTTAATTGATTACTTTTATTAGAGATAAGGATAATCTCATCCATAGTAGAGATAAGCTCTTTGGTCTTGGTAGCTATATAAGTACTTTGATGCATTACATCTGTAGACTTGTCTTTTGTTATTAAAAGGTTACTTTTCGTATCTTGTGCGGAATTTATTAATTCATTCGCTGATTCGGCAATTTTATGCATATTTTGACTTGTATCATTAGTCTCTTGTGAGATCTCTACTACGTTTTGAGTTATAAGATTAACATTTGCACTAATCTCACTAAGTGATTTTTGAGTTCGCTCAGCAAGTTTTCTTACTTCATCTGCAACTACGGCAAATCCTCTACCATGTTCTCCCGCACGTGCTGCTTCAATGGCTGCATTAAGTGCAAGAAGATTTGTTTGGTCTGCTATGTCTGATATGATTTCTAAAACATCTTTTATATTTTTAGCCTGTTCAGTTAGGGATGAAACTTTTTGAACTAACTCTTGCTGGTTTTCATTACTTTGTCCAATGGAGCTCACAACTCCATCAAGTTCTGAGACAAAGTTATCAAGTACATTAAAGGTTTTACTAAGATCTTCCGTAACAGTTATAGAAGCTTCTTCAACTGCATCAAGCCTTTCTCCAACTTCTGATACTAATATATTTATATTTTCTATTTTGTTTGAGCTTTCATCTCCATTTTTTGTTAGTTCTAGTACTATGTCCCCTAGTTTTACACTTTGTTCAGAGGTGGAAACTGATACATGAACAGCCTTATGTACACTTTCTTTAAATGCGATAATCATTACATGAATAGCATTTGATATTTGCGATATTTCGTCTTTACCGTTAACTCTAACTTCACATGTTAAGTCTAGGTCGCTTGATACACACTCTATCTTTTGTAAAGAATCGTTTACGCTATAGTTTATTCCTTTTCCTATAAAATAAATGATTATAAACATCATAATTGAAAAAATTGTATAACTTAGAATTGTTATTATGGCTGTCATAGTGGATTCTGATTCTATAACTTTTAATATCTGATTGTTTTGTTTTGCTAATTCGTCATCAACCTGTTTTAACAGATTGATCTTTTTTGTGATTGTATTAAACCAAACAATACTGTCTATTCCAAAACCACCTGTTCCTTCTTTTTGTGTTGCAATTTTTCTCATATTGTTAACTTTGCTAATCACGTCAGAATTCATTTTGTTTTTGTAGAGTAGCTTTGAATTATCGCTTGCAAGTGAGAGAAACGAATCTAAATAACTGTCTTGTTCAGCTACTAGTTTAGTCCATTTTGAAAATATACCAGGAGCAAATTTATCGGCTCCAAAGGTAGCGCTTAATACAGCACGCTCTATGCCAGCTCTCTCTTTTGATTTTAAAAAGTTTGTATAAGAGCTAAGTGCTTTAACCAGTTCTGGAGAAGTTGAAAATTTCGCAGTTAATGAGACTATATTTAAGATATTTGTATTTATTTTACTATAAAAAGCCACTTCATCTTTTACGCTTATTTGCAAGCTGTCCACTTTCAGACGAATTTTTCCTATATCGTTAAACTTTGATTCAAAGGAGGATATTGCATTGTTTAATTCTGTAGTGAAATCAGATAGGTCAAGTTTGGACAAATAATCTTTTAGTCCTTTGTATTTGGAGTCTGTTAGGAGTCTTTGTTTTGGTATTATATCCTTAAATTTATGTCCGTTTGAACCGATAAAACCTGCGCTTGCCCCACGTTCTTTTTGAGTCTCGTGTATTAAAAGAGAAAGTTTTTGTGAAAGTGTATTTAAATTTTCTACTTTTTTTATGTCACTCCTCTGTACTAGTGCTTTATCTATAGCAAGACCAACTATCACTAAAGAGAATATTATTACAAGTATAGCTATCAGGTTTAATTTTTGTTTTATAGTCATGCTTGAGCCTTTTTGGCTTTAAATGTTGATGAAAGATTTAGGTCATCGAGAAGTTCTATTAATTGTATATTTCCAATATTCATACTTATATCTATGCCATCATTTAAAACAAGTTTATTGAGGTAACCAATTACCGAAGATGTTATTGATAAAGAATCTATTATATTGATTGTTATATATTTGTGTTTGTTTATGGTTGAATCTATACTTTCTTTTATACTTTGAAAATCATTGACGCTTTTGATATTGCCATCAATTGTGACTATGTTGTCTGATGTTGATATTTCCATGATTCAGTACTCCAAGGCTTGATAGGGATTTGGAAATATTCTATTACTATAAATGTTAATAATCGCTTAAAAAAGTTGCATTATTTAACCAATCCTTCATCTTTTTCTCATATCCAATATCTTTAAGTTCAATAAAGCTTAAGTTTTTTGATAGGTATGTTTGTTGAACATATCCTTCAAAGTCATGAGGATTTAAGTAGTTCACATTCTGTTGTGTTATATTGTTTGGTATATCAAGTAGAAGTCCATCTTTCACAGACGCCATAGCCTTATTTATAGCTAGGTATGATGAGTTTGATTTAGGGGATGCACATAGGTAGACTACAGCTTGTGCAAGTATGATTCTAGCCTCTGGAAAACCAATTTTAGACACACTTGTCATTGCAGATGTAGTCAGGGTTAATGCTTGTGGGTTTGCATTTCCTATATCTTCACTAGCAAGTATGACCAATCGTCTAGCAATGAAGTCGGCACTCTCTCCAGCTTCTATGAGTCGAGCTAAATAATATATACCTGCATTAACATCTGAGCCTCTAACAGACTTTATCAAGGCACTTGTCAAGTCATAGTGAACACCTGCTTCGCTACTTCCTGCTTGAAGTGCATTTGGGCGCAGAGACTGCAGAGTCTTTAAGTTTATATTTGTATCTATTTTTGAGGCAAATTCTAAAAGGTTTAGCATAGCACGGGCATCACCTCCACTGCTATTTATTAGGTATTGTTTTGCGTCATTTTCACAGATTAGATTTTTTTTGTCCAGTACTTTTTGAAGTAGTTCTTTAAGTGATTCGTTTTTTATAGGGAGAAGTTCAAAAAGCATAGATCTAGAACGAATAGCTGAAGTTAATGAAAAAAATGGATTTTCTGTAGATGCACCAATTACTAATATAGAGTTGTTTTCCATGACGGGAAGTAAGACTTCTTGTTGGTTTTTTGCCAACCTATGGACTTCATCTATAAATATCAATGGTTTTTGCAGGGCATTTTTATATTGATCAAAAATTTTACGGAGTTGCTCAATTTTTATTGAAGTAGCATTAAACTCATAAAAAGGCATATCCATAGTTTTAGCTATGATTCTAGCAATTGAAGTTTTTCCACATCCAGCAGGACCAAAGAAAAAACTATGCCCAAGAGCATTTTTTTCACATAAAATTCTAAGAGGAGAGCTTTTAGAACTTAGATGTTCTTGCCCAATTAAATCATCAAAGTTCTCTGGTCTCACGCTTTACTTTTCTGACTAGTTCTCACGCTCAGCGTGAGAACTAGGTTTATAGTTTGATTTCTTTACTTCTTTCATGAACTTACCTAAGGCTGAGTACTCACTTCTACTTAGAAATCTTACTTTTCCAGTTGGAAGGTTATTTAACTCAATCTCTGCAAATGAAAGTCTTTTAAGATCAGTTACATCTGCGCCAAAGTGAGCGAAAAATCTTCTAAGTTCACGGTTTTTACCCTCAGAAATAGCCACTTTTAAAATAGAATAATTTGGAGTGTTCTTTTGAATTTTATAACCTAAAAATGGTTTAAATGTCATGCTTGTAACTTTAGAATATTCATGTCCACCGGCACTGGCATCATCAAGAGTCATTCCCTTAAGCATAGCGTCTTCCATATCAGGAGTTATTTCTCCTTTAATCTTTATTTTGTAAATACGCTCTAAGTCAGAGTTCATTAAAGCTGTGGCTACTTTAGATGCATCAGTAAGAAGCAGTAAACCCTCAGATGCATAATCCAGTCTTCCAATTGGAATATAGTGTTTGTATTGTTTTTCTAAGCCGTCATATATAGTTCTTCTGTCACGTGGATCAGTTTTAGAAACTATCTCACCTTTTGGTTTATTATACACGATAACAGTGTATTTATCTCTAACTGCTACTTGTTTTCCGCTAACGTAAACTATACTTACGCCTTCTTCAACCTGAGTGGCAGGATTATCTTGAACTTCTCCGTCAACTCTTACGTAGCCGTCTTGTATGGCCTTGTCAGCTTCTCTTCTTGAGTAGCTTGAATGGTGTGCGATGTATTTGTTTAATCTCACAATTAATTCCTTTTATTTTACTTCATAAAATGAAAGGAAACCTTTCACTTATTTTCACGATGTTGGAAGTAATTCCATCATCTACGATAGCTCTAGGTTTCCTTTGGCAGGGGACCAGTTACACATGTGTAAGCTTATTTTATGCCTTGTTCTATCAAAGTATGGATGTGTAATACACCTTTTACTTTACTATCTTTATCTGTTACAACTAAAAGCTGTATCTTCATCTCTTCAATAATGATAAGTGCTTCGCTAGCGAGCATACTTTCATCATCTATTGTTCTTGGGTTTTTAGTAGCATATTTTAAAACATCATCTTCAAGTGAAAAACTTTCACTTAAAAGGGCACGACGGATATCTCCATCACTAACGAGTGCTATAAGTGAGTTCTTTTCATCAGTAACTAGTACAGTACCAAGTCGTCCTTCACTTATTTTTACAATTGCATCTTTAACTTTTGTATCTTGTTTTATGATTGGTAAGTTGTCTTTTCTCATCAAGTCACTTACTTTTACAAAAAGTTGTTTTCCTAAAGCACCACCAGGGTGAAAAGAGGCAAAATCACTCTTTTGGAAATCTCTTGCCTTCATCAAACAAATAGCTAGAGCATCACCTAGGGCCAAGGTAAGAGTTGTTGAACTAGTTGGTGCAATATCAAGAGGACAAGCCTCTTTTTGCACAACTACATCAATAAGCAAATCACTATATCTTCCTAGGGTGGACTTGTCATTTCTAGTCATCCCTATTAACGGAATATCAAATCTTTTAATATGGGGAAGTATTGAACTAAGCTCTTCACTCTCTCCACTATAGCTTATAGCGATTACTGCGTCTTCCTTACCAATCATACCTAGGTCACCGTGCAAGGCTTCTGTAGGATGTAAAAAGAAAGAGGGTGTACCTGTTGAGGCAAATGTCGCAGCCATCTTTGCACCGATTAGACCAGATTTACCAACACCTGTAATGACAAGTTTACCCTTGCATGCAAGTATAATCTCAACTGCTTTATCAAATTCGTCTTGAATATTTTTTGCAGATTGTAAAAGCGTGTTGGCTTCTATCTCTAAAGTCTCTTGTGCTATTTGTTTGTAATTCATAATGCAATTATACCTTATTTGCTATAATTTATTTACGAGGATTTTATGATGCAAAAACTATTTGACGAAGTTGGCACTTTAGATACAAGATGTTATGATAAATTTGGGCTTAGTGAAGATATTTTGATGGAGCATGCTGCCAATGGAATCTCTAAATACATTCGTGATAATTTTCCTAGAAACTCTAAGGTGATTATAGCTTGTGGGAGCGGTAATAACGGAGCAGATGGACTGGCTTGTGGAAGACTTCTATACGGAGATTATGATGTGTCCATCTTTTATGCAAAAAAACCAAAATCTAATATGGCACTACTTCAGCAAAAAAGAGTTGAAAGTTTGAATATTCCTGAGTGCACAAAGATAATAAGTTGTGATGTACTAGTTGATGCAGTATTGGGGACTGGATTTAGCGGCGAATTTAATCAAGATATATCAAGTATCATGAAAGATTTAAATAGTCTAGAGGCATTTAAAGTTGCTTGCGATGTTCCGTCTGGTTTAAGACAAAACGGTGTTTGCACCGAGAACACTTTTGTAGCTGATGTTTCACTTACTATGGGTGCTTTAAAAAAGAGTATGTATTTGGATATGGCAAAAGACTTTGTAGGAAAGATACAAGTCATAGACTTGGGTGTCTCAAGAGAAGTATATGAAAAAGAATCATCTTGGAATTTACTTGATTTAGATGACTTAAGACTACCGTACAGGACGCTAAAAAATTCACATAAAGGTTCGTACGGTCATCTCGCATTGGCATGTGGAGAAAAGAGTGGAGCTAGTGTTATGAGTGCTAAAACTGCACTTAGATTTGGAAGTGGTTTAGTTACACTTATAGGTTATGAAGATATAAATATTCCTAACTCTATAATGTATTCGCATGAATTGCCTAAATCTACTACAGCATTAGCTTTAGGGATGGGTTTAGGTGATGAGTTTAGCGATTTAGAGATAGATAGGTTTTTAGATAATTCATACCCTATGGTTATAGATGCAGACATATTTAAAAACAGAAAAATTCTTGATATGTTAAAAAGAGAAAAACTTGTCTTAACTCCACATCCAAAAGAGTTTACTTCTCTTTTAAAAATATTAGACATTGCACACATAAGTGTAAAGGAATTACAATATGATAGATTTAAATATGTAGAGATGTTTTGTACTAAATATCCTAATATTACACTACTTTTAAAAGGTTCAAATGTGATAGTAGGAAAGGATAGAGAGTTTTTTATAAACCCTCACGGAACATCTGTTTTAGCTAAAGGTGGAAGTGGTGATGTGTTAAGCGGATTGATTGGCTCACTTTTAGCTCAGGGCTATGGGTGCTTAGAATCAGCTATTAATGCTTCATTGACACATACCAGATTGGCTATAAACTATAAGGGAGCTGATTTTTCACTTACTCCTGAGGATTTGATAGATGGGATAGGCAATTTATAAGATTGCTTATGTTATAAATCAACAATTAAAATAATTTAGGGAAATCATAAGATGGATAATAAACTAAAAATTGGAAAGTATGAACTAGGTTCTCGCTTAATTGTAGGTAGTGGAAAATATGATTCTTTTGAGACTACAAAAGAGGCTACTCTAGCTTCAGGAAGTGAACTCATTACAGTTGCAGTTCGTCGTTTAAATATTACAGATCCGGATAAAGAAAATCTTCGTGATACTTTTGCAGGGACAAATGTTAAGTTTTTACCAAACTCTGCAGGATGTGTAACTGCTGAAGAGGCTATTACAACTTTTCGTTTAACTCGTGAAGCTACCGGTATTGACCTGATTAAACTTGAGGTTATCGGTGATACTCAAAAAACTCTTTATCCTGATGTATTAGAGACGATTAAAGCTTGTGAAGTTTTAGCAAAAGATGGTTTTACTATCATGGCTTATACTTCAGATGATCCGATAATGGCAAAAAGACTTGAAGATGCTGGTGCTCATGCTATTATGCCATTAGCTGCACCTATTGGCTCTGGTTTAGGGATTCAAAACCCTTACAACATTGTTTTCATTCGCGAAGCTGTAAGTGTACCTGTAATCGTTGATGCCGGTATTGGTTGTGCAAGTGATGCTGCTTATGCTATGGAACTTGGGGCTGAAGGTGTTTTAACAAATACTGCTATTGCTCAGGCTCAAAACCCTATGTTTATGGCTGAGGCTATGAAACATGCAGTTATGGCTGGACGTATGTCTTACCTTGCTGGAAGGATACCTAAGCGTCCTTACGCAACTGCATCATCTCCAATAGATGGAATGATACAGTTTTAATATAAGGCAAGGGGAAGTAATTCCTCTTGCTACACTTTTAGCCTCGGAGTTAGAGTTTATATATAAGCTTTTATTTAATTACTACTTTGTTTCTACCACTATCTTTTGCTTCATATAAAGCTTCATCAACTCTTTTTAGAAAACTTTCTTCTGTCTCATTGTGTTTGAACTCTGTCACACCTAGAGATATCGTTATTTTACCTGCATCTTGAAAACTATAGTTTTCAACTTTAAGCCTTAACTTTTCAGCTAATTTAGAAGCAGATTCTAAATCTGTAGATTGTAGTGCAATCATAAACTCTTCACCACCCCATCTAGCAATAAAGTCGCCTTTACGTGTTGTATTTGTGATGATATTTGCTAGCTCTATTAAAACAACATCTCCAACATCATGCCCGAGTGTATCGTTTATTATTTTAAAATGATCTATGTCTAAAAATATGATAGAAAGAGGAGATGGTGTAGCGAATGATAGCTCCATCTCTTTTTGTAAGACAGAATCTAGCTTTCTTCTGTTAAAGAGTTTTGTCAGAGGGTCTGTCAGGGCTTGAGTCTCTAGCTTTTGTATAGTTGTGTATTCATGCGTTATATTATCAAATGTGATGAGGTATAGTGTTTTTTCGTCTATTTGTATCTCTTTTGCGTGAGGCCTAAAATAGGTTGGCTTATCATCTTTTTTTACAAGAACTTTTAAGTCTCTATTGTGCTGTTCTCTTATCAGGTATGCTATCCAGTGAAGTCCATCGATACTTGCTCTTAAAAAGTTTTCATCATCAACTTCTTCAAATTTGTCTGATATGTGTTTGTGTTCATTTTTAAAATCATCAAGTGAAGTGAATCCGGCAAAGTCTAAGATTGTTTTGTTTGCAAATATTATCTCTCTACCGTCCGAAACAAGGACGAAGCTTTTATCAGCATCAAGAATGCTTTGTAATAACCTCTCTGTTGATTTTAGTTTTATCGTCTTTTCATATATGTCATGAGATAGTTTTTCATTGTATTGAAACTGCTTTCTAAGTAAAAGTACAATTACGGACAAAAAGAAAACTATTGATAACTTTATGATTGTTGCTTCATTTTGGATTGCTCTAAGCATTTGAGCATATTCATCGGAATGTAAGGTAATACTTACTCCACCACTTCTAGTACCTGCTTTATAGTTTTGTTGTTGATGACAAGATATACATGACTTAGTTATCTCTGTAGCGCCCATATAGTTGAGCTCTCCGCTGTTGTCTAATTCAAAGTACTCTTTCTTGTCAGTATTTTGAAATATATCTATTGCTCTTTTATCAAATGCTGACGGTGAATTTTCAGGGTTTATAGGATTTTCATCTGTTATACGAAAACTATAATTTTTTAGTTTTGATATCTCAGAGAGTTGACGTGACATCCATGCTGGATTAATCTTTATGAGAGTAAGGTTGTCATCAATTTTTAATGTTGAATCTTTTAAGTATGGGTTTGCTTTTTGACCTGGGAGAGGTTTTACGTATACCCCACCATACATAGAGTTCCACTTTCTGATATTTACTTGATTTTCATAAAGTGTCTTAGCTTCTTTTAAAAGCATATGTTTATGATCTAGTATACTTTTTTTATGAAAATTGTCAATTATTTGGAATAATCCTAATGCTATAATTGCAAAAACTATATAGAGTAGTATGTATTTATATATGATTTTCATGATTATAGAGTATATCTAATGTATAGCAAATATGTATAAAATCTATATTTTTTTTGAGAGCTGTGTCATAAGTAGTAATTGACCCATACTTTCGAAAAAATTATTAATTCCTACTTCCTTAGCCTCTACGGCCTTTAGTAAGGCTTTCATAAATACATCTTGTGATTCTTCAGAAGCTTGCATAAAAGTATCTATAATATATTCAAAAGATAAGGTGTGTACTTTTTTATTCACGTCAAAATCTATTTCAGACAATAAATCTATATTGTTTTCTTTTAGTATTTGTTTGCATTTTTGATTTACCGTATTCATCTTATAGCTTCTTCGTCAAGTTCACCACTTTTTAGTTTGAGTAAGTAAGCATCAAGTTGTTTTTTTACATCCCCGCCAAGTATAAATAGTCCAAATATATTTGGTAAAGCCATTGCTAACATAAGCATAAAGCTAAAGTCAACCATTACTCCGGTACTGACTATAGTAGCAATAACAGATAGCGATAAAAACATCATTTTATAAACTATTGAATAACGTGAACCAAAAATGTAAACCCAAGCTCTTTCTCCATAGTAAGCCCATGATATCATTGTAGAAAATGCAAACAGAGCTATACTTACGGACAATACGGATGGAAACCAGGAAAGAACAGTTCCATAAGCTGCACTGGTAAGAGCTGCCCCCTCTTTAGCTGCTATTAGGTCAGTATATCCTCCATCGGGAGTGTATACACCTGTGATGATGATTACTAAAGCGGTCATTGTACAAATAACAACAGTGTCTATAAACGGTTCATAAAGAGCTACAAACCCTTGTCTTACAGGATATTTTGTTTTAACGGGTGCATGTGCAACCGGTGATGAACCAAGACCAGCTTCACTAGAAAATACTGCGCGTTGAAAACCTTGCATAACAGCACCTAGCACCCCTCCGTAAACAGCACTTGTATTAAATGCTTCAGTAAATATGAGAGCAAATGCATCATCTATCTTGTCATAAAATGAGCCTAAAATCCATAATGATGCAGCTAGGTAGATTACAACCATTATTGGAACAAGTCTCTCTGTAATACAAGCTATACGTTTAACCCCTCCAATGATAACTATCCCTGTTAAAAAAGCTAAAATAAAACCAAAAACTAAAGGATAGTCTGCGAAAAAGACTATCTCATGTGAAATGGCACTGTATGCTTGAGAAACTTGAAAAGTGTTGCCTCCACCAATGGCTCCACCAATCATCAAAAATGCAAAAACTATTGATAGTACCTTTCCTAGTTTAGCAAAACCTTTTTCAGCTAGACCACGTGAAAGGTACTCCATGGCTCCACCCATTATAGTACCATCTTTTAAAAATTCTCTGTGTTGAAGGGAAAGTGTTACTTCTGTAAACTTAAGACTCATACCAAGGAATCCGGCAACAATCATCCAAAATGTAGCCCCTGGACCACCTATTGCAACAGCAAGTGCCACACCTGCGATATTTCCTAGACCAACTGTAGCACTAAGTGCAGTCGTAAGAGCTCCAAATGGTGATATGAGCCCTTTGTCATCTTTAGTTACGTATTTACCTCTCACAATATCAAAAGAGTGTTTAAATGCCCTTATATTTATAAAGCGTGTTAAAAATGTAAGATAAACACCACCGCTTATTAACCATATGACTAAAAATGGAAGGCTAACACCATCTACACTACCGAATAAAATATCAAAAAATAAAATTGTTTCTAAAAAAGAGTTTATGCTTATAAAAAATTCACTCAAAAATCACCCCTAAAAATGTTATAAAAGAATTGTAACAAACTAATCTTAATCTCATTTTGTACCAATGACAGAAAAGATTTTAAATTGGAACATAAAACTATTGACATTTTAAATATAATTGACTATAATTTCGCCTCATTAATCAGCTATGTGCTTGATTTTTGTAGCAGGTCGGGGTGTAGCTCAGTATGGTTAGAGTACTTGGTTTGGGACCAAGGGGCCGAAGGTTCGAGTCCTTTCACCCCGACCACTTTTTTATATTTAAACAATGACATGGTGAGATTAGCTCAGTTGGTTAGAGCACTGGTTTGTGGTGCCGGGGGTCGCGGGTTCGAATCCCGTATCTCACCCCATGATTTAAATATAAAATATTAATAACAAATGAATGATAAGCGTTCGTGGCTCAACTGGATAGAGTTTCGGATTTCGGCTCCGAGGGTTATAGGTTCGAATCCTATCGGGCGTACCACTCTTTAAGCTAAAAATGCGTCCTTAGCTCAGCTGGATAGAGCAATGCCCTTCTAAGGCATCGGTCACACGTTCGAATCGTGTAGGGCGTACCACTATCTGAATGTAAAATTCAGGTTTGTTTGATATAATGTCGAACTCTTTTAACAATGTTAAAAATCACATGCGGATGTGGTGAAATTGGTATACACGCCAGACTTAGGATCTGGTGCCGCAAGGCGTGAAGGTTCAAGTCCTTTCATCCGCACCATCCACAAAGCCTATATTTAGGCACTTTCAAACTTTAAGAATTAATCAAAGTACAAATAAAGATACAAAATGGATATTATTTAGACTTTATAAAAAAGTGTATTCATCTATATCAAGAGGATGGAATGTCCCCTATAAACCAGACAATATTAATTACTAATTAACAAAATAATCACAATCAATAAAACCAAAGAAACACTTTTCCAAAAAACTACAGGGTTTCGTTCTAGCAATGGTGGTCTAGTTTTATTTAAGTACTTTATATTTGGATTTCTAAGATCAAATAAAAATTCTGACAGTTCACCATAGCGATTATAAGGATCCGGTTGCAGTGCTTTTTTTAGTGTTTCATCTATCCATATTGGAATCTCGTTAGTATCCGAATATAATGAGGCGTATTTTAGTTTTTTTTGTGCAGTCCTAGTTGTTGATTTTGCTACTTGTGTACCATATGGGAGCTTGCCTGAGATCATCTGGTAGACAATAACTCCAAGTGAAAAAAGATCAGAACGTGATGAGCCGATCTCTCCGAGAAAATACTCAGGTGCAGAGTATTGCATAGTTCCTAGTAAAGATTCTTCTTCAACAAGTGTATTTATATCTGAAATCCCCTCGACTCTAGTTGAACCAAAGTCTATGATTTTTACGGTTGCATTAGAATCTATCATTATATTATCAGGTCTTAAGTCTTGATGTATCATCTCTTGTCTATGAAGAGCTAACAACCCTCTGGCAATTTGTTCTGTTATACCTCGCACTGTTTCTAGCTTGGGTTTTGGATTATCAGTCATCCACTGAGTTAGAGTTTGTCCGTCTATATATTCAGTAACGTTATATAGATAATTACGTTTTCTAGTTTGCATATAAGATTTTACTAAATGTGCACTATTAAGACGAATAGCCACCCATTCTTCCATCAAAAAGCGTTCTAGATAATCCTTATTGCTTTGTAAATCTATAGAGGGTGTTTTTAAAACAACTTTTATGTCAGTGTCACCATCAAGTGCAAGGTATACATGACTTCTACTGCTTCCGCTTAACTCACGTATAATCTTATACCCGTCAAACAACATCCTTGATTCTAGTATAGGCGGTAAAGGCTTTTGTATGAGTTGCTTGTGAATCTCACTAACATGCTTATTTGGTAAACTATCTACTTTTACTATTTGAACGGTTAAGTTGTCTGTACTGCCTTGCTCATATGCTCTTTGTGCGATTAGTTTCGCTGCTGCGTTAAAATCATCTCCATTTTGTTTTATTGTACTGAGGATAACATCCGAGCTGACACACTCATAAACACCGTCTGTCATAAATAAAAAGATATCATCAACTTCTAGTTGTAAAGTATTATAGTCAATATTAACTTCTGAATCAGCACCCAAAGCACGACCTAAGTAGCTTTTGTCCTGTGAGATCCACACTCTATGATCTTGAGTCAACTGCTCTATAGTGCTATCTCTAAATCTATATATACGTGTGTCACCAACATGGAATATATATGCTGTAGTTGATCTAAGTATCATAGCACTAAAGGTACAGACATAACCTTTGTTCTTATCATAACTGTACTTGCTTTGTTTGCTTTGTGAGTATAACCAAGAGTTTGTAGCAGCCATAACACGTCGTGCTGATTTTTTTACGGACCATGATTCCGGGGTACTGAAATAATCCATTAAAAAGGAAGTAACTGATGCCTTACTGGCAACTTGACTTACTTCACTACTGCTTATACCGTCTGCTAAGGCAATCGCTATGCCCTTGCTTGTCAACTGAGGTTCTTTAGGTATGCGAATATCGTGAAAGTCTTGATTTATTTCTTTACGACCCTTATCAGAATATTCCCCGATAGATACTTGTAGTTTCTCTTGCATATATTAAGCAACCTTGAGTAGCATCTACGGTAAGGCAGAAGCTTATTGTTCTTGTGTATAAATAGTTGATTTTACCATGATTTATAAGGTAAAAATTTACCGTTCATTGTGATTACAACTCTATCACCAAGTGGATTTTTTTCTTTTTCTATATCCATGGAAAAATCTATTGCACTCATTATACCATCACCAAACTTTTCACCAATTATCTCTTTAATAGTATCACCATATACACCTACAACTTCATAAAAACGATAGACTAAAGGGTCTTGAGGTATTGTAAAGTCCCATGTCTTATTTGGGTACTCTTGTAGAGCTGTTGCTATTTCCTCTGGTAAATCTAAAATCTTACAAAGTTTTTTTGCAGGCTTACTAAGCAAACTGTTTTTTCCAAGACACGCAGATGTTAAAAAGACCGGCGATATTCCAACTTTTTTGGCTAATTCTTCCCAAGTTATATCGGCCTTTTTTCTTGCCAAGATAATATCTTCTGTCATTTGTATTTTTGTCATAATGCTATTCCTTTATTATTTAATTATGAGAATATTTTATAAATACTCATATAATTAAATATCCATCCCATATAAGAGATGGATATTAGTTCATTACTTTAAATTTCTTTTTGCGCCTGTCTTAACATGCGTAGCATATAAAGTTAATCCGGTAAATGCTATACCGCCTACTAAGTTACCAAGAGCAGTTGGAATTTCATTCCAAACTAAATAATCAGTAACTGTGAAACCACCACCCATAATCATTGAAAAAGGGAATAAAAACATATTTACAATAGAGTGTTCAAAACCCATAAAGAAGAAGAGCATAATTGGCATCCACATTGCAATTGCCTTTCCGCTTACAGAGGTTGATACCATAGCACCGACAACACCCATAGACACCATCCAGTTACATAACATACCACGTATAAAGATTGTTAACCATCCACCAACTCCATGTGCTTGGTAACCCAAAGTCCTTGCTTCACCAATCTTGGAGACCTTTGCCGCAATAGCCCCGCCATCTGCGGTAAAGCCATACGTAAATATGAAGGCCATCATAAATGCAACCAGTAAAGCACCACCCAAGTTACCCGTAAAAACAAGACCCCAGTTTCTAAGAACCTGATTAACAGTAACTCCAGGTCTTTTATCAATTAATGCTAGTGGTACTAACATAAAGACTCCCGTGAGCAAATCAAACTGCATTAGGTATAGCATTATAAATCCAACAGGAAAGAGTACTGCACCAAGCAGTGCGGAGCCTGTTTTCATCGCAACCGTAATTGCGAATATTGCAGCAAGTGCTAAAATAGCACCAGCCATGAAAGCACGGATTAGAGTGTCTTTAGTAGACATATAAACTTTTGATTCACCAGAATCAACCATTTTAGTAACAAATTCCGTAGGCACTAGATAAGACATAAAAAATTCTCCTCTTTGATAAATTGTTTTAGCATTTTGACTCCTTGATTTAATAGAAATATTTACACAAACAAAAATCTTAAACTTCCAGTAGATTTTTATTTGTACGTCATTATAAGACAAGAAGTCGTCATTAGTAGACATTTTTTTGTATAAATATTAATCATATAATGATTTGTTATAATAAATTTAGATTTAAAAACGATTACTTAGCTTCATATATGTCAAATAATCCTATAGTATCAGCAAATAGTGTTTGTACTTATTCTTTATAGATAGGATATAATACATCATTAATAAGGGGTTAAAATGTTATATAAAGTTTCTGCAAACTTTCATAAAAATCTATTAGCCGAGTTTTTTGCAAAACTTACAGATGGAAGCATTCAAAATCAAGAACCAGATGGTTCAACCATGGTGAGTGCTATGAAAGAAGCCAAAATAACTAAAGAGCATGAGTTGTTATGGTATGAGGAATGTTATTGTTCTACACCTTTTGCTCATGAAAGAAAGACAGTTTATGATACATACTTATATGACTTGAAGACGCAGTTAGTGACTGAGCTTAAAGATGATATAAGCGGAGATTCTTTTTGGGAATACATGAAAAAACTATGAGTACAGAGATACCTAGATATGAACTAATAGACAATGAACAAGTAAGAGTGTCTAGGTTGGAAGAAAAACATGTGGAAAAATACTTTCCGACGCATAGACATAAATACTATGAGATAGTGATTATCACTTCATGTGTAGAGGGTACTTTTTCACATAGTATTGATTTCGTCTCTCATCCGCTTAAAGCAGGGCGTATATATTTTATTGCCCCAAATCAAGCACACTCTTGGAATATTAAAACATATAACAAAGAGTATAAAGGTTACCTTATAACATTTAATGAGGCGTTTATCCTAACAGGCAGTCTTAACTTGGAGAGACAGTTGCATAAACTTTTTAATCCACTTGATATAAAACCATACTTGGACTATGACCCTGAGATGTTCATGGATGCTTTCCCGATAATGAGTATATTAGAAGATGAATATAATAAAGAAAGCTCCGACTATTTTTTATTACGTTCACTTTTAGAGACCCTATTATATTATATGTCTAAGCTTAAGTTAGAATCTGTAGCTAAGACAGGTATTGACTGTCAACGTATGGTGGAGATTAGAAAATATATAGAAATGTACCACAAGTCAGAAAAATCAGTTGATTTTTATGCGCGTAAGATGGAACTCTCTGCTAAGAGATTAAATGAGATAACAAGAAAGGTTACAGGAGAGACTGTAACGCAAATCTTACATAGAAGATTATTGCTTGAATCTAAACGTGAAATAGTCTCGCAGAGTAAAACAATCCAAACCATATCTGATGAGTTGGGATTTGAAAATCCATCTTATTTTGCAAGATTTTTTAAGAAGCTAGAAGGTGTTTCTCCTTCTGAATTTTCAAGTAAATTGTTCAAATAGTATCAGATAGTGTTCAAATTATCTCTTTTCATATTTTTTTTCAGCAGTTATACTTTTCCCACATATTAACCAAAAGGATAAAGAGATGAAAAAACTACTAAGAATAGATTCAAGCACAAGAGGGGATGATTCTCATTCACGAAGTTTAGCAGATATGGTTGAAGCTAGTTGGAGGGAGAAGTACAAAGACTTACAAACAATAAGTAAGGACTTAAGTAAGATTGATATTCCTCACTTGAGTCAGGCATATATTGAAGCTACTTTTATTCCTGAGGAAGATAGAACCCCAGAGATAAATAAACTACTTTCCCTGTCTAATAACTTTATAGCTGAGATTAAAAGTGCTGATCTTGTAATTGTCAGTGTACCTATGTTTAACTTTAGTATTCCATCGAACTTAAAGGCATATATTGACTATATTTCCAGATCTGGAGAGACGGTTATTATAGATGAAACAGGATACAGAGGCTTACTAACAAACAAAAAGTTAGTTATAGCGTCTGCATATGCATCAGGACACACACAAAAGATTAAGGAGATGGATTTTGTTGGACCATACCTTAAGACTGTATTTGGTTTTTTAGGCTTTGATGATGTGAAGTACCTAGCTTTAGGAGGTACGGCAGTATTTAGTCCCAAAGAGTTACACGATAAAAAAATAGAATTAATAAAAGATCTGATTTAAATTATAACAAGTTCTATATTTGTTTTTAAGGATGTATAGAACTATGTTTTGAATTACACCTTTATTGTGAGTTATAAGATTTGATATAACAGCTTAAATGATACTTTCTTTCGGTTTAGCGAGGAAGAAGCCTTGAGAACGGTCTATATTTAGTTCATTTACCTTTTTAAATACAGTTTCATTGTGTACATACTCAGCAACTGTTAAAATATTCAGCCTTTTTGCAAAGTCGACTATTGTCTGAACTACCACCTGTGCATTTTTATCTGTATCTAGGTTTTTTATAAGTGTACCATCTATTTTAATATAGTCTACATTGAGTTGTAACAAGTGTTCAAAGTTTGAGTACCCTGAACCAAAATCATCTATGGCAATCCTACAACCGAGTTCTTTCATTTCATGTATAAACTGTGAAACTTCTTCATAGTTTTCTATACCCTCAGATTCTAGTATTTCGAAGACAACCTTATTTTCAACATTGTATTTTTTTATTTGCTTTTTGATATCATCTACGATTTCTGGATTAATCATATCTTCAACAGATAGATTAATAGAGAAATCACAATCAACATGTTCAAAATTTTGACAACTTTTTCGTACCATGATTCTTGTCAAAGTGTTGTAGAGTCTAGACTTTGAAGATATAGTCAAAAACTCAAAAGGACCGACTATATTGTCATTATCATCAATAAGTCGGATTAAACACTCATAGCTTATTATTTTATTGGATACATTATCATAAATAGGTTGGTAATATGGTACGATTTTATCTTCTATGATTGCTTTTTTAAGTTTTTTCACCCATTCCATATTGTCTTTATATTGTTTTTCTATATTTAACTTTTCATCATAAAGTAAAAATGATTTTTTTTGTTTCTTTGCCGATTTTAGTGCGATATCTGCTTTTTCAATAGCACCGTCAATCTGAAATGTCCCGCCTATTGTTACTCTTATAGCCAGTTCGTTATGCTCGTGATAAAATATCATTTTTTCTATATCTGTTACTAGTTTGTTAGAAATTTCAGTTAGGTATTGCACTGATGGGCTATCCATAAAGAGTAAGGCAAATTCATCACCAGAGAGGTGTTTTAGCTCAACTTCAGGATTGTCTTTAAACATGATTTTTAGTTTATGAGAGAAACTCACCAGTATGTTATCACCTACCAAATTACCGTAAAAGTCATTGATTTCCTTAAAATCATCAATATTAATAATAATTAGAGCACCATCTGCTATATTGTTTATGTCATTAAGTAAACTTAGTCTGTTTGGAAGACCTGTCAATGGATTTGAGTACAATTGCTTTCTTAACTCTAAGGTTTTTTTGTTAACTGTTTCTTCTAGATATCTATTTATATTTTTTTGTTTTTCTGAGTAATCGGTGATATTTAGCTGCATTTCATTTAAAGCACTGGAAATTAAGCCTATTTCATTGTTTTGTGATGAAAAAGGAATATGTATAGTCATATTTGGAGAATAGTCTTTTAATAAGCTTGATATAATTCTTAACGGGGATAAGAGTTTTTTGATATATAAAGTAAAAAGTAAAAACAGTACACTAAATGTTAAAAGTATACTAATAGTAAGTTTTCTATATTTACTTATTAGGTGTCTGTAGTGTTCACTTGAGTAGACTATAGTAAGAGTACCCATTTTCTTTTTTGAATTTGGTTGAAAGATAGTTTTTTCAATAGTAAAAGAATCATCAACATTACCTGCGTATTCTTTAGATTTTATTTCATTAATAACTGCATTGCCTTTATTTACTGTTACTGCCAATATATTTGGATTTTCTATAAGTTGAAGTACAATGTGCTTTACCTTATTATTCATATCTAGATAAATATTAAGAGCTATAAGCGGTTCAATGGTATCTGCGATTATAGTGGCTTTTTCAATCTCTATATTATAAAAGGCTTCTTTGTTCATTTTTTCAAAAATGGTAAAAATCACCAAAGTTAGAAATATTGACGTAATTGCAATAGAGAGTACAATTTTGCCAGAAAGAGATTTGACTTTTTTATTATTCATATAAACTCATAAATTTAATAGATTGTACTAGTATTTCAAGTAACTAATACTTTAACATATGTAACCTATGAATTTTCTGAGTTAATATATAAATGTGACTACTTAGTGTCTATAAACTTAACCATTTGTAACAACGAATCAACAAAATCAACCTTACTTTTTAACAAGTTCGCTCTATTTAGGTATAGAGTTATTGATTTTTCAATCATTAGAGAAAACAATAATCCATGTCTTAAGTTTTTAATATCGTAAGAAAATGTAGCAATGCCTTTCTCATTTGCAATTTTAGCAACTTTTTGAATTTTGTCATCAGAGTTTAGCGCATAAATAGCAGTCGCTTGGGTATCACTTGAGAGGTCTGAAAATTCTACAATGTTGATTTTATAAGCGTATTTATCTAAATGTTTCATATGCTTACTTTTTATTAATTCACTTATTTTTACAGCTGTATTATAGTCATTTTTATCATAGACTATCGTGTAAACTATTTTACCGTCTACTAGTTTTTCATCAAGTTTCTTATCTAGTAACAAGATTTTTGGAAAAATTGAAGCCTGTGCTTTTAGAGAGACATCGTCATAGTTAAATCCATAAACAATATTTACAAAAACTAAAAGAAAGAATATAGCTTTTTTCATCTAAAACTCTTTTGTGAACGTTAGCATGAAGTTTCTGCGTTCTTGTTCATAGTCTTGGATATATGTATTTGGTGTAGATGGATATGATACTCTTGAGTTAAATATATTTTTTACACTTATCCCAAGAGTGTAGTTATATACAGGGTCTTCATAGCGAATAGTGCTGTCTAGCGTCGTGTATGCTTTTACTTTTTTACGTGCATCGTCTAATACTCTGGACTTAGAACCTACGTATTTTGCCACACTGCTAAATGAAAAATTATTATCTATCTCGTAAAGGTAGTAAGCCTTAAGTATATGGTTAGCTACATTTGGAAGTTCCTCGTTAGTTCCCTCGTCAGTGATGTAAGACTTTCCATCCACATAAGAGTAGTTAAAGTAAACCTTATCTGAAGAGGTTATATTTCCTTTATATTCAAACTCAAAACCGTAAATATCAGTATCTACCACATTCCTATACAGAGGATTAGCAACTGAGTTGTATATCTGATTCTTGTTTAGCAGATAAAATAGATTGGCTTGTAAATGTGAATCATTAGAAAATTTCTTTACATAGGCTGCTTCAAAGGCATCTACACGCTCTGTATCGATTTTGGTATGACCAACTCTTGAACGGTTGTTTTTGGCAAACATCTCCTGCCATGAAGCATTTCTATGAGAACGGTTATACATAGCCTTAAGTATGTTGTTTGTATCTAGCTTGTACACCATAGACATACTTGGTTCAACACCTGCATCTTTATATGAGGTTTGTTCATAGTTTAGACCGTAGATAAAGCTAAGATTGTTACTTAGCTGATATTCATCTTGTAAGGATAGAATCATTGTGTTGCGTTTTGCATTTTTATCGAAAAACGGGTAGGAATCTGTGTAGTCAACAAGCTCTGCTGCACCGGTTGACCAGTTTGAGACCTTTGTTGTCATATCTATAGTTTTTTCTTGCGAAAACCTGTAACCTAACATAACCTTATGATTACATATACCGTTGTACCAAAAGTAAGAAGACTGATAAAGTGTCTGTTGTTTAGCTAAGTGCTCACCATATGCACCTTTAGTGAAGGTAATTAAAGAAATATCAGTAGGATCTTTACTAAACCTTGGTATATCTATTAAAACTAAGCCATCAGGAGCTAGCTTAGTTTTTGAATCAAATGTATCTTGTTTTATACCTACCTTTATATTAAGCTCATAATCTGTATTTTTCGTTTTATAACCTAGTTCTATATAATAGTTTGGTAGTCTTACTCTGTCGCTTTCTTGAGGTAATGCAAGGTTAATTCCATAGGCACTACCCTTGGTGTGTTTTAGAAGACGTGTGTTAAGATAAAAGTCTTTGTATTGTATATTTAGACCAAGTGAGTAGTCCTCCATCCAAAGTGGTGCATCACCTGATTGTGAAAGTGAGCTATTATCAATACCAGGAAGGCTAAGTGCACCCTGTGAGAGACCATCGGGACCTGCTGGAAGTTTTTTGTCATTTTTTTGGTAGAAAAAGTCTGTATAGATTTTAAAGTCCGATGTCTTAAAGTTTTTTATAAAGCCACCCATTTTATAGTCGTAAGAGCCATACTTAAACACCAGCTTATCCTTTGATTCAAAGCCTTTAAAATCTTCAGCGTAGGTTATGACATTTATTGAACCTGCATATGAGTTTAAGCCATTGTTCTTATTACTCGGTCCTCTAACTACTTCAATCCTCTTTACCATCTCTATAGGCAAGCTCAGATACTCAGAATAAGCATCGAAAAAGACATTATTAACAAGTGTACCGTCGATAAAAAGCTTTGACTGTCCAACAGCAAGCGGGTTAGAACCTCTAAAGATAGGAGTCTGAGTATTGAAGTTATCTGTAGCCATATCAACACCGGGAACTAAACTAAGAGCTTCTTTAAGGTCAGATATACCGAGTTTTTCCAACTCTTTACCATGAAAGACAGAGATTATATAGGGTTGGTAGTGTTCATTTTGCTTTGTTTTAGTTGCAACATCATTGAAGTGTTCCATATCACTAGATATTGAGGCTAGCAGGTCATCAGTCTTAGCATTTAGGTTAGTCAAGCCTGTTAGTAATAATACTGCATAAATAAAGTTATTTGTCTTATATAAAGTTTTATTTTTCACAAGATGTCCCATATAGTTTTATAAGTTCTGGATTGTCTAAACCCAGTTGCTTTGTATATAGTATGCACGGATAACGTGAACCAAAAAGTTCATGTCTTTGTTTCTCACCAATAACTTGATAGCACATTTTATAGATTTTGAGTAGTCTTAAAAAACTTTCTTCTAAGTAACCATAAGTGTATTCTATACCAAGTGTTCTCATCTTTTCATACATGACTTTTTTAACTTCTGCTATTATACGCTTAGTAGTCTTAATATTTCTATATTTAGGGTTTACAAATATTCTTGACATCTCACCTAGTTTATCTTCTTTAAACATAGAGTTATCAAATATAATATTATTTTCAGTAGGGTATCCTATGGGGGAGTTGTGTATCAACCTAACTGTAGCGGAGATTTCACCGTCTTCATCAAATGAGACAAACTGTGTAGAGAATTCATCATATTTGTCAAACTCTTTATTTTGAGTAAAGCCACTGCTTTTTATATACTCAGGGTATATTTCTAAAAATATCTTATATCTAAACTCGTATATCTTTTCTACTAAAGAGGCATCTTTAGCTTCTATGAATGTATAGTCCAAAATAATCTCTTTTATTAAATTTATTATTAAGAATAATACTTTAATTATTATTTAATATTAATATATAATAATCAAAATTTATAAAAAAGATAGTGAAAACCTGTAAATAATAATATTTTTAAATTTAAATAACTTAAATACAACTTATTAAAATATTTATTATTTTAAATTAATTTTATTAAACATAAAAGCGTATTTTATCTTAAGATACCTAATGTAAAGATTATTTAACATTTACCATATATGATATCTTAAAGTGTATAATTGCTAAAACAACATGTGTTTTTTGAATAATAGGGATATAAAAAATGATTAATGAAGTTGTTCTAAACTATATCTTACTTTTTATTTTATTTGAGGTTTATGAGGTGTTATGGCAAAGAGCAGAGACAATATTGGGTATGCTTGCCCGTATGCATTGGTACTATTCTAAGAGTGTGTTTTTATTTTTGATTATGCATCCTACCTTTTACTTTAGTATAGGTTTTTTGATGCTAAGTGACTACAATACTTATGCAGTAGTCTTGCTTTTGATTAAGACAATAGATATAGTACTAAAAATACTTTTAATAGAACAAGTCTTTGTAAAGAAAGAAATATCTCAAGAGCTAACTTTAATGTTGTTGACAAAGGTAAATAGCCTGTTTTTATACATAGGCTTACTTGTTTACCCTCCTCTTATTTTCTTGGCTCTTTAGGTCTAAAAGGTATGGTATGTTCAAAGTAAACAAAAAGTATATATTGCTTACATTTGTGAGTGTGATTATATTATTTACTTCAGGCTGTAGCAGTAAAAATTATTTTTTACAATCTGCTAAAAGACACAGTGTAAACGAACATACGCTCAGGGCAATAGCAGAAGTTGAAAGTAACAACAGATCAAATGTGGTTAATGTTAACTCATCTATCTTTAACATACAAAAAGGACCACATTACTTTAGTAGTTGGTTTACTGCAAACCTGTATATGGATACAATTTTAGATCCCTTATTTTTATCATATGATGTAGGAATATGCCAGATTAACGTAGAACATTTAAAAAACAACTCGCTAGATAATGAAGACTTACTGGATGATGAAACAAATATAGAATTAGCGGCAAAGATATTAAGATATAACTTAAACCTTTGTAGAGGGGACTATATATGTGCTTTAAGTATGTACAATACGGGTAAAAAGAATTCGTATACAGGTAAAAGGTATGCCAATAGAGTACTTAGGGCAAGAAAAAGGCTTTTTGGGTACTAGTTTAAATATCTTTATTGCAAGACATTTTATAATATGCTCGTCTTGCAGTAATCTTTCCAATCCAGAATATGTCTCCTAACTCAGCTTCTTTCATATGCCCTTCGTTATCAAAAGCAATTAAAATATCCAAAGGTTTATCCTCTTTGTCAAACGGAGTAACGTTTAGGTTACATATATTACCGATACCGCTTGAGAACTTTTCTGTTAGTTTAGTTTTTTGCATATCATCTAAAAGGGATAAACTAACATCTTTTTCATCATTATGTGCTCCAATTGCCTCTAAAGCATATTCTTTTTGTTTACCAAGATTGTTTGTAGTGTTTAAGAACGAACTTAACACATCGTTTGCATAGTACTTCTCAACTACGGAATTTTTCTTAGAACTCTCCATTACTTCTTTTTGGACTATTTTAAAGCTAATAGGGTCAAATTCACTATGAGTAACTAGTTTTTCTTTTTCTTCTAGTAGGCTTATCTCTTTTTTATCATGTTTAAAACGGTAAGTCATATGACTATACTTATAGTTAGTTTTTTTGATTTTAACAAATGAACTTGGAATATATACCTTATTAATAATTTTACCCTTACTGATATATGTCTCAACTCTGTTAGCTGTTAATGCTGCAGCTGCTCCCGTTGTTGTTGCAACCATAGTCATTATATAGGTGTCGGGTTTTTCATCTAAAGATATATCTATGTAGCCCACTTCTCCAAAAAGGCTAACATCTACATTGTAACGTGCAGAAAAGCTTGCTGACATAAGTGAACTAAATAGAAATAAAATTATTACAAACTGCTTCACACTTTTCTCCTTAATATATATAATTGAACTTTAATATAAAACAATAATACTACCTAGTAAATAAACTAGTACTTAAGAATATCAATTAGTTTTTTGTAAATAAATGTTTTCTTGAAAAATAATCCAATTTTTCCATGAATATAAACTCATTTTTAAAAGATGATTATTTTTTAATCATAAATCATAATAGTTTCACTGACTGAGACTACTTATGTATAATTATTATACAATAAAACGCTTCATAGGTCAACAGTTAGCTGTATACACTATATTACAATTATGCCATATTTTTAAAGTAAATTTAATAAAAGGAAGTTAGATGACTGATTCAGTTGATGTATTAGGTATGTTAAAAATTGTATATACAATATATACAATTTCAGTAATATCACTTATTGCTTGGTTTGCAAAGGGTGTTGTAAATGAAGCAGGTAAACCACGTATTGTAAAACCGACTACATTCTATACATATGTAGGAGTATTGATTACTATAGGAGTTGCGATACATATAGTGACATTTAATAAGATACCATGGGTTGAGATAGATTTTAAGAGAGACTCTATCAAACCTGCACAAGTAGTGAACATAACAGTTGAGAAGCATGAGTTTATATTGCCAAGTCCAAAGATAAATTTAGTATGTAATGAATACGTACTCTTTGATGTAGTGTCAAAGGATTTAACATATGGATTTGGTATCTTCAGACAAAACAATACAATGATTACTCAGATGCAGGTAGTACCTGGGAGTAGAAACGATTTGATGTGGAAATTTCATAAAAACGGCGTATATCACTTGAGGTCTACAGAATACTCAGGACCAAAGGGCGCACATATGTATATGAAAAATGTATTTGAAGTAAGCGGATGTGATGAAGATGATAAATATTCTCAACTTGGAGGTAAGTACTAATGGCATTTTTTAATACACTAATAAACGGAAACGAGGGTGGACTTAAAGCTGACGGTCTGACTCCAACTCAAAAGGTTACGTTAAGAGCTGTAATCGTAGGTGTCTTGTACTATGGACTCTCAGCCTTAGAAGGTATGATGATGAGGGCACATGCTATCTCGCCTTTACCTATGTTGGATGATGCACACTTTTTTTCAGTTATGACTGTGCATCCTATAGTTGGTATATTTGGATCAACTTACTTAGTCGTGTTTGGAGCATTTACTTTTCTTGTACCTTATCTTATGAAGAAGCCATTATATAGTATAAAGTTGGCAAACTATACATGGATAACTATAGCAATAGGTGCCTTGTCATCTTGGTTGGCTGGATTTATTTTTCATTATGCTCCATTATATACACTTTACTGGCCTTTGCCTGTGGATTTTTCACAGTTTGATGCTATAGGTGGACTTGTGTTTATTCTTGGAATAGCCTTGATTATGATAGGAACTTTAGGTTTTATATATAATATATTTGCAACTGTATTTTATACGGAAGAGGGGCATGAAAAACGTCCAATGAAACCATTGCTTATATCTGCTCTTGGTATTGACGGGTTTTTAAACATAATCTATAAGCTTAGTGGACGTGAACCTTACTCAAAAGAACCGGCTGTTTCTCTTCCTGTTGTTGCAATTTTTCGTGGAACTATAGATACATTTTTAGATGCCTTGGTAATTTTGACCTGTGGAATTTTAATCTTAGTATATATCATTGGTGACCTAACAGGTGCTGAGATGAGTTACTCAGCTGTTAATGCACTTTTATATAAAAACTTTTTCTGGTGGGGACTTGACTTAATTGCAGACGGTTTGGTGCTTATATATGTAGCAGGTTCTTGGTATTTACTTGCAATGTTAATCACAGGTAAAAAACTATTTATGCAAAATATAGCTCGTGCAGCCTTACTTTTAGAACTAGTAGTATCTTGGGCTGTTTGGTCACATCATTTACTTGGTGACCAAGGTCAAAGTAATATGATGAAATTAGTATCTGGTGAGATGGTGACAGCCTTTGAACTTGTAACACAAGGTATAGCAATATTTATTACACTAGTTACTCTATGGAGTGCGAAACCACTTAAAATGACTAATGAACTTAAGTTTTTACTTGCAGGTATCTTAGGTTTTATGTTAGCAGTACCAGCGGGTATTATACAAGCTGATATGGGTCTTAATAGAATACTGCACAACACTCAATGGGTAGCTGGGCCACACTTTCATGTTGCTATCTTGGTAGGACTTACAATGACACTTTACAGTGCTATTTATATTTTATGGCCAACACTTACAAACGGAGTAAAGCTGTATAGCCAGAAACTTGCAAACTATCATTTCTGGGGACAGTTGGTCGGTGGAATTGGTATGGGAGCATTTATGGGTATGGCAGCACTCGATGGTGCATTAAGAAGAACAGTATATATGGAGAATGAATATCAGACTTATATGATATTAGCAGGTATATGTGGTATTTTACTTTTAACGGCATGGATGGCATTTTTACTAAACACTGTTATGAGTATAGGAGTTAAAGGGCTGATTGGTATATATACAAAATCAAAACTAGATACAAAAGACTTAGTTCCTGCACCTGTGGAGGATAAATAGAAGAGTTTATTCTTCTATTTATAAAAAAAATGGTAAACCTAAAAAAAACATCTTATCAGATACTTAACGATGGACTTTATAATACTTTGCTTTATGAAATGAGTGAAAAGTTGGAAAATAAAAATCCAACACAGTCTGAACTTGAAGAGCTTTTGAAAATAAGTCCATCATATATAGCTGAATATAAAGAGATAAACAGGCATAGTGAGTTGTCAAGCGTACAAGTAAAAGAGTTGCTTATTAATGATGAGGATACACAAGAGGTAAAAAAAACAAAGCAAGATATTAACGATAACGTACAAAAATTAAAAAATTTAGAAAACTTTGAAGTTGATTCTAAGAACAGTGCTTATTCAATATGGATAGGAAGTGCAGGGGTAATGGTACTTTTTATGGCTCACAATATAATAGCACTCTTTACTGAACTATATAATACCCATCATACATTTGTATATTTGGGCTATGCTTTTATATTGTATCTGACTTATATTGCATATAAAAAGATGAAAAACTCACATGAAAACAAGCACTCAGTATATAAAGATATATATTCAACAACAAAAGCTATGATGAAAACAGGCTTGGAAAGTAAGTATTTTACTTATGATGAGTTGTATGTAAAATAGTAAAGTACTACTTTGATTTGCTATGAACTTTTTTGTAAAAAAGAGAAAGTCCTTTCTTGGATTTAGAATCTAGCTTATATGAAATATATGACAAGTAATGCAGTATATCTTTGTTTTTGATTTTTGTTCTTTTTGATGCCTGATTTAAAATATATTGAGGTATCTTTATAGGTTTCTTTAAAAAACTTTTCTCAATATTTTTATACAACCCTTTATCTTTATGAAAACAAAGCAGTGCAAAGACAAATGGAAGTTTATATTTGTCACTCCATTCCTTTGCCAAATCTATGTAAGGTTTGTTTTGTAAATGATACCTAAGTGCTTTGTCACCTATAAGTACTTCACCTTTTATATTTAACAATTTCGCTAAAGCATTTGAACTTGCAGATTCTATATCATCTTTATCTCTTTTACTTGGAATAACCAAGACACTCAAGACCTCTTTTTTTGCGATTATCCCTAAGTTTACATGCTTGTGTTTTTTAGCATTGATGCTTGATATAAAAGCCGCATCAACTGAACGTGATAAAAATTTTTTATTTATTGTTGCAGGTACACCTTTTTTGTATTGCATTATTTTATTTTGCTGGCTACTTTTGGTAAAGCGCTTCATAAATACATGAAAAGGTAAAAGATTAAGATATTCTATTTTGCCAAAAATCACAAAGATAACCTCTTTTAAATTTATTGATTGCAATTATACACGCCTTAGCTTATCTTTGATATAATTCCGTAAAATATCTCATAGAGATGGGTTTTGGTGATTATATAGCTCCAGACTCAGTCATTAGATGTGTTTTTCCCTTCATCTGATGAAATAAAATTAAGGATATACTTTTGGTAAGAGTAGAGTTTTTAGGTCCAATACAAAAAAAACCGTTAGAATTAAATATCACAAACCTGAATGAATTAGCAAAGATTTTGCAAGATGACAAAGAGATGCAGGAATGGTTGGAAAACTCCGCCGTAGCTGTCAATGATACACTTGTAAGCACTAGAGAATATGAGCTAAAAGATGGTGACAAAATTGCTTTATTACCACCTGTCTGTGGAGGTTAATAATGCTTTACTTATATGATGGTGCTTTGGATGTACCGATAATTTTAAAAGATTGGTATGAGCAAGAATCAAAGAGTAATTACGGAGCGTATGTCCCTTTTGTCGGAACAGTTAGAAGTGAAGATGATATAGATGGTTTAAGTTTTGATATTTATGAGCCTATCTTAGAATCATGGTTTAAAGCTTGGCAGGAAAAAGCAAAACAAAAAGGCGCAGTTATAAAGATGGCTCATTCCCGGGGTGACGTAATGCTTCATGAATCGTCTTATATAGCCGCCGTATTTTCACCTAAAAGAAGAGTGGCATTAGAGTTTATAGATGAATTTGTTGAAGATTTTAAAGCCTCAGCTCCAATTTGGAAATATGACTTAAGAGACGGTGAAAGAATTTATGCAGCTGATCGCTCAACTGCGATACACGGAAGTGGATTATTAGCTTAAGCCAATAAACCTTAGTCTCCATATAAAAAAATTAAGGATAATTTATCATGAAATTATTATCATATGAAACAAGCCAAAATATGTTGGACTTGCTACCTGTAAACTCACAAAGAGCTGAAAATGTACCTCTTAGTTCAGCTCTTGGTAGAATCTTGGCTGAGGATATTGTCGCACAGTTCAGTGATCCACAGTTTCCTACAGCATCTATGGATGGATATGCTGTTAAGTACTCTGATTTAGATAAAGATAGTATCCTCATACTTGGAAGTAATCCGGCTGGAAATGATGAAACCAGAACTGTAATGGATGGGGAGTGTATCAAGACTTTTACAGGTTCTATGATGCCAAATGGTTCAGATACATTAATACAGATAGAAAACGTAAGCGTTAATGAGGGAAAAATAAGTATCGATGAAAAAGTAGTGTTTGGTTCATCGGTTCGTCCTGTGGGTGAAGGCTATAAAGCGGGTGATATACTTATAAAAAAAGGTACAAAGATAGCTTATGCTCAGATCGGTGTAATGGCATCACTCAATACCGTAATGGTAAAAGTAGCACTAAAGCCTAGGGTTGCAGTTATCTCAACTGGTAGTGAAATTCTAGACCTTGGTGTTCACAGTGATAACCCTTCACAAATAAGAAGTTCAAACAATTATACATTAGCAGCTTTATTTGAGTCCTCCGGAGCTGAGGTTGTACAACTCGGAACAGTTGGCGATGATAAAGATTCTATAATGCAAACTTTTGAAAATGCCTTATCTTGTGCAGATATTCTAGTCAGTACCGGTGGGGTAAGTGTCGGAGACTTTGACTTTGTTAAGGATATAGTTCCACGACTTGGTTGTGAAGTTGCTTACAAAGGTGTAGCAATCAAGCCAGGAAAGCATATACTGGTAGCTCAAAGAGAAAGCAAGTTTGTTTTAGCTCTTCCCGGGTTTGCTTATTCATCAACCGTTACAGCTATCCTTTATGTACTCCCACTTATAGCAAAAATGCTTGGACGTAGCAATGCTTATAAAACTGTAGAAGCAAAATTAAGTGAAGATTTTACAAAAAGAAGTAAATTAACTGAGTTTACAGCTTGTAATGTACTAATTGAAGATGGTGAGTATTTTGTAAACTTTGATGGTAAAAAAATCGGAAGTTCGGCAATACTTACAAATATGCTTGATGAAAGTGCTCTTATGATATCCGGAGAGGAAGACGGAGACCTGAGTCAAGGTACTTTTGTAAATGTTATCTTGTTAGATAGTTTTTGATTTTTATATAAAATTTATATTAGTATAGTTATACTCGTACTTGATATTTAAATATTTAGGATTAACAATGAAAAAATTACTAATAATACTAACGGTTATGGTTGGCTTACTTAGAGCTGATGAAGATACGGTAAAACTTCTTCTGGATCTAACTACGTCTGATATAGGAAAGTTTGAAAGAACTATGTTAAAAGGTGTTGCGTTAAATAAAGCTTATTATCAAAGTAAGTTTAAAGATTTAGAAGTTGTTGCAATGATACATGGTGATGCATATAAGTTTTTTGTAAAGGATCTGTCTACTTCTCCATATAAAGATGATACAAAGCTTTTAAAGGTCTCTAAAGACTTTGCAGTAAGAATCAAATCACTCCATGATACATATAAGGTTAAATTTTTGATCTGTGAGGCTGGAATGAAGCATCGTTCAATCAAAAAAGACAATATATTTGACTTTGTAGAAGTGATACCAAATGCTATGATAGGCTTAATAGATGCACAAAATGACGGCGCTGCATATGTCCCTGTTAAATAGTTAAATTTAATATATGCTAAAAAAATTATTACCTATATTTACTTTTGTTATAGTTGTAATATTATTGATTATTTATATTAAGGGTACAATCAAAGAACAAAAAATTGATTATATCCTTGATAAATCACTTCTAACCTTAGAATCTCAGTTAAGAAATGAAAAAATAAATGCTCTGAAACTTGCAATCTCTTTGTCTAAAAACGATGCTCTTATCAATGCACTGGAAAATGATGATGAAGATTTGGGTTATAAAATACTCTCGGACATCACGCAGACTATTAAAAAAAACACTAATGTTCTTATTAGAGCACAGATAATTACTAGTGATTATACAATATTCTCTAGAAGTTGGGATAATATATATGTAGGTATGCCCTTAGAAAATTACAGAAGTGATCTTACATATTTTAAAACGCATAAAACCCCTAGAACATCAATAGAAGTCGGTAGAATGTTGAGTATTAAGACAACAGTACCTATTTATAAAGGCGATACTTTACTTGGCTTTGTGGAGATTATAAACTTTTTCGATTCAATAACAGACTTTTTTAAAAATATGGGTATAGAGCTATACGTTCTTATGGATGATAAGTATCTTGATATTTCCGTATTTATGCAAGAAAATATTGCAATAAATAAGTATATAGTTTCCAATAGGAACTATAATCATAACAATATTCAATTACTTAACAGCATTGACTTTAAGAAGCTAAACATAAATCGTGTATTATACAGGAATAACAAATATATATTTTATGAAAATATGAATAATGGGGATGGTAAGTCAATAGGAATGTTTCTCTTTGTCTTAGATAAAAAGTATATAGAGTATTTTAAAGAACCAAAAGATGATGTTTCCTTTTTTATAAATATAACCAGAAATAACTTATATAATATCACCAAAGAACATCAATATAAAGAAATTTTAAATGACAATATGGACATTAAGTCACTATTATCTCTAAAGTCGGTTATAGTAAAAGAAGATAAAAAGAAATATCTTGAGATAGCCCAAAGAAGGCTGGAGAGATATACTAAAGATGAGCTTATACAGATAATGCTAGAACAAAAAGTTGTTAATAAAATAAATGGAAAGATAAGATGAAAATTTTACTGTTAGAAGATGAATACTCATTAAGAGTTAGTGTTAAAGAGTTCTTAGAAGATATTGACTATGAAGTGGATGATTACGCAAATGGACTTGAAGCTTATGAAGCAATATATTCTAAGTCGTATGATTTACTATTATTAGATGTAAATGTGCCTTCAATGAATGGTTTTGAACTATTGAAAACTATACGAAAAGATGGTAACAAAGTTCCTGCAATATTTTTAACTTCCATGGTTGATATGAAAAACTTAAAAGAAGGATATGAAAAAGGTTGTTGTGATTACATTCGTAAACCTTTTGACCTGTTTGAGTTAGAGTTACGTATAAATCAAGCGTACAGAAGTTTTTATCTAGATGACAGTGAGCGAATAGATCTTAACGATACTATAGTCTACGATATGACAAAAGGTAAACTGTCAAATAATGATGAAGAAATAATTTTAAGAAAAGTTGAAAAAGATATTTTAGAACTGCTTATAAAAAATAAAAACAATGTAGTGTCTATGCAGATGTTTCAAGATGAGATTTGGGGTGAGTATGTAGAACCTGCTACTATCCGTGTACAGATAAACAACCTACGACAAAAGCTTCCGGAATCTTTAATTCAAAATAGAAGAGGATTGGGTTACATAATTGAACGATGACGGATACGGGTTAAAATATGCCTATATATACACTGCCCTCATAACAATTATCCTACTAGCACCATTATTTTTCTATGTTGTGCATATGAAAAATATATATGATATTCAAAATGAGTTACATCTAAAGAATAAGTCTTATTTAATAATTCAAATAATGCAGGGACACAATCAAAACGATGACTATTTTGAGTATCCAAGATTTAAGACATTTAAGTCCGGACTTTATGATTTTCAAGAAAAACCAATATTTACTTTAATAAATAAACCCATAAAATACTTTACATCCGGTTATTATGTAGATGATAATGAAGCTTTTTTAATTACAAAATTACCAGAAGCAAAATACTTTAATGCAAAATATTTAGTTGTCAATAATAAATTATCATATTATGAAGTATATGAAAAATCTATGTTTATCTTGTTATCAATTTCTATCTTAATATTTGGCTTGAGCTTATTATTTTTAAATAGATTTGCTAAACCTTTTAAGCGCGTTAATGAAAAATTAGATAATTTTATAAAAGATTCTATACATGAGATAAATACACCATTATCGATTATTAATGTAAACATAGATCTATATAACAGAAAGAATGAATCAAATAAATACTTACAAAGAATGAAAGCAGCTGCTAAAGTATTGTCAAATATATATAACGACATGGACTACTTAATCAAACATGACAGATTGGATTTTGAAAATGAAACAATCAATATGACATTGATTTTACAAGAAAGAATAGAATATTTTTCCGAGGTGGCACTTATGAAAAATATAACCTTGGTTAGTGATTTAAAAGAGAATATATATTTGAATATGAATTCCACTCAGTTTCAAAGGGTTGTTGACAACAATATATCTAATGCAATAAAGTACTCATACGAAGAAAATATTGTAGAAATAAATTTATATATGGAAAATGGCGTATGTTATCTGAACTTTAAAGATTACGGTATAGGTATAGAGGATGTTGATAAAATATTTAACCGCTATTATCGTGAGTATAATCAAACAGGTGGCTTTGGTATAGGACTTAACATAGTAAAGTCTATTATAGACAGAGCAAATATTGAACTTAGTATTAAGTCTGTTCCTAATGAAGGTAGTACATTTATATATAGGTTTCCTAGCGAGATTGTATCACTAAACTTAAAATAATTTTTTTATATATAAATTTATTCATATTTTATATAAATTTTACATTCTAAAGATAGAATAATCCTTGAAACAATTGAGGAGGAATACAAATGAAGAAACATATGATGATGTCATTATGTCTGGGGGCTTCACTTTTCGCTACAGATTATAGCAGTGTAATAGAATCTCCTGATGCAACGAAGATGATCGAAAAAGATCGATTAGCTCCAGCAACAGTGTATGAAATGCCATCGGGTTGTATAACAACTGATCCTAAGGCTATTTCCAGAGGAGCTTTTATATTTCATAATCTAAATGGAAAAAAAGCTAAGATGAATCCACCAGAGGGATTAAGCAGAAAAAATGCCAAGGGTAAGAACAAGCAATATGGAAACTGTATAGCATGTCACAATATAGAAGGTGCAAAAGGTGCTGGTAATATTGGTCCTGATTTAACTAACTATCACGGTACGTATATGGCTAGCAAAGTTAGAAACAATCAGTTTGTATATCAAAAGATAGCTGATCCGCGTATTGATAACAAAAACACGCACATGACTGTAAACTTGACTACTAAACTATTCAATGAAAGAGAAATATGTGATATTACATCATATATTGTATCTCCAAAATAAAAGAAGGAAACAAACAATGCAAAGAAGAGATTTTTTTAAAAAACTAGGTGTAGTTGCAGCTGCAACCGCTGTTGCTCCAGCGATGAGTTATGCTGCTGATGCTAAAAAGAAGCCGCAAGGTCCAAACGCATTTTCATATAAACAAGCTGTAGATGTAGTAACTGGCGGTAAACCTGTTAAAACTTCATCTAAGATTCAAATGAAAGTTCCAGAAATTGCTGAAAATGGTGCTGTTGTTCCTGTTACAGTAACAGTTGACAGTCCTATGACTGATGCAGATTATGTAAAAGCTATACATGTTTTTGCTGCTAAAAATGGTAATGCACGTTGTGTAGATGTTAATTTAACTCCTGCTAACGGTAAAGCTATGTTCGCTACACGTATTAAACTAGGTCAAACTCAAGAAGTTGTAGCTTTAGTTGAATTAAGTGATGGAACTTTTTTAACAGCTGCTCAAAGAGTTAAAGTAACAATCGGTGGATGTGGTTGATATAGCGTAGCTCTATCAAATATATAATATAAAAAAAGGATTAAAAATGGGAAAAAGAAAATCACTAATAAAAATAAAGCCAAAAAAATATAAAGACGGAGAAATCGTTAAAGTAAGTTTTATGGTTATGCATCCAATGGAAACTGGTATGCGTAAAAATAAAAAAACTAAAAAGATAATTCCTGCTTTATATATCAATAATGTTAAATTTGAGTATAACGGTAAAGTTATCACAACTATGAAAGTATGGGAGACATTATCAGTTAATCCTGTATTTACAACATATATGAAGATTAACGGAAGCGGTACTTTAAAAGTTACTTATACTGATAGTAGCGGCGAAGTTAATGAGAAAAGTAAAAAGATTAAACCAAAAGGATAATCGATGAAATTAGGAACTAAAATAGTATTATCGTTAGCACTTTTTTCATCATTGTCTTTTGCTTCTGAGCAATTTGCTATGAGTGATGCAGATCGTGCTATGTATAAGGAAATGCTGGAGAATAATCCAGCGGATATCATGGTTGAAAATGGTGCTGAGCTACTAGAGTATATGGGCGGAGATGCTGGACTTGCAAAGTATCTTGGTGTTACTGAGAAAGAATTACCGAAGTTTATAGCTGGTTTTCCAAGGTATATTAAAAAGTTTGACATGGTTGTAGGGATTGATCAAGTTTTACAAGCAATGATGAGTGATGGTGGTCATAAGCCGTTAAAACTTAAAAGTGGAAACATGTTTGATATGCTTGCATATGTAAAATCAATAGCAAATGATGAGAAAATCAATATTGATGTTAATGCAAATAAACATATGAAAGAAGCTTACGTACTAGGTAAAAAAACTTTTGAAACTAAAAGAGGTGGAAGAGGTTTAGCTTGTTTGAGTTGTCATAGTGCTGATATTATTGGTGGAGTTCTTAGAACACAGCCATTACCAGATCTAAGCTCAAAAGGCGTGGCTGTTGCTGCTACATGGCCTGCGTACAGAATGACTAAATCTTCGTTAAGAACATTACAACGTCGTTTTCAGGGTTGTATGAAAAATGCACTTTTAAAAGTTATTCCTATCGGATCAAAAGAGATGGTGGCGATGGAAGTGTATTTAACAGATAGAGCTAAGGGTACGAAAATCGCTATTCCTGGGCTAAAAAGGTAGGTATAAAGAATGGAAATTTCTAGAAGAGATTTTATGCACATAGCAGCTATATTTGGGCTAGGTGCAGCTACTGCCGGTTGTTCTAAAACAAAGCAACCGACAGAAATATCATTAGATGATATTTATGATTTTAAGGCTAAAGGTAATTTTTCATTACTTCATATGTGTGATTTACATGCACATATTAAGCCTCTATATTGGAGAGAGCCGTCAACATTGATTTCTGCTCCAAACTTGGTTGGAACACCTGGTTTCTTATGTGGAGAAGCTTTCGCAAAACACTATGGTCTAGAACCAAGTTCATTGGATGCTTACTTTGATACATATATGGATTTTGAAGCTTTAGCTGAAAAATTTGGTAAGATGGGTGGAATAGCTCATATAAAAACTGTGTTAGAACATATCAGAAAAGAAAGAGGAAAAGACAATGTTTTATTCCTTGATTCTGGAGATACTTGGCAAGGTACAGGTGTAGCATTAAAAACTGGTGGTGAAGCAATTGTAAAAGCGCAGAACTATCTAGGTGTTGATGTCATGGTTGGACACTGGGAGTTTACTTACGGAAAAGAACGTGTACGTGAACTAATAAAAATGTTAGATGCTAAATTTATTTCTCAAAATGTTGTCGGTAATGATTCTTTTGCTGATGATTATGAAGAATTAATATTTGAACCATATACAATTGAGGAAAAAGGTGGAGCTAAGATAGGTATCATAGGTCAATCTTTTCCTTTTACATCAACTGCTAATCCTAAAGAGTTTACAGAAGGCTGGAGTTTTGGTTTAAGACTAGAAACACTTCAGGGTTATGTAGATGAACTTAAAAAAGAGCATAAAGTTGATTGTGTAGTTGTTCTTTCACATGATGGTTTCAGTGTTGATCAAGAAGTAGCTAGACAAGTTCATGGTATAGATTTTATTTTAAGTGGACATACTCATGACCCTTCTCCTAAGCCTATTACTGTAAATGGAACAGTTATTGTTATTGCTGGTAGTCATGGTAAATATATAGGTCGTTTAGATGTTGATGCAAAAGACGGTAAGGTAATTGATTATGAGTATAAACTTATTCCGATTGCTTCAAATATGATTCCTGCTGATCCAGCAGGTGTAAAATTAGTAGATGAATTGTATGCACCATTTGCTAAAGAATTTAACGAAGTGTTGGGTAAAACAAAAAATACTCTTTATAAGAGAGATACATTTTTCTCAACTTTTGATCAACTAATAAATGATGCTATTATGGATGAGATGAAATGTGATATCTCATTTACACCTGGCTATAGATGGGGAACAACAGTTCTTGCAGGTGATGATATATTGATGGACAATGTATATGAAATGTGTGGTATTACATATCCTAATGTATATACGTTTGAGTTAAGCGGTAAGAAAATAGCTACTCTTTTAGAAGATATTGCTGATAATGTATTTAATGCAAATCCTCTTTACCAACAAGGTGGAGATATGAGTAGGTTAGGTGGAGTTACATACAGTATTGCTGTTGCAAACAAAGCCGGAGAAAGAATTTCTAAACTTACAATAGGGGGTAAACCTATAGACTTAGAAAAGACTTATATTGTTTCATCGTGGGGTGGTAACTTACAAAATGCTGGTGATAATCTTCAAGAAGATAAAATCAGAGCAGTTTATGATGTTACTAGAGATTATATTAAAAGACAAAAAACGGTTGATGTAAGTAATGCGGGTAATGTTACTTTAGTCGATTATGATTGTGGTTGCCCAGTTAAGGGCTCAACTAGCTGTTAATCAGCTAATTTTATAAAGGGTTAATATGAATATTTCAAAATTAAGTATAGCGGCGTTTACTGCAATTGCTTTAGCTACATCAGCTCAGGCAACATTAAAATCAGAAAAAGTTACTTTAAAAGGTAACATGCAAGTTAAGTTTAATAAACTTCCGGCACCTGTAGATTCTTTCAAAAAAGCATTCAGTGAAGGTATGTTTTATGGTCGTATCAGAACAAATATGTTTTATTGGGATTGGGATAATGAGAGTTCTAAAGCGCAAGATAACAGAAATATGGGTATCGGTGCTTCTTTAGTATATAAATCTGCTCCATATAAAGGTTTCAGTGGTACTGTAGGTCTATATACATCACAAAATCCTGGTTTTAGAATGGATAAAGACAGAGTTGGTTTTGCAAAAGCTGGTAAAGATACATTTAGCCGTAATCAAGTTAAAAATGGTGGTTCATTCACTGGAGCATATGGTATGACTGTACTTGGTCAAGCATATTTACAGTATGACTTTAAAAAGACTACTTTTAAACTAGGTCGTCAAATGTTAGAGACAGTTTTTACTAAGTCTAATGACACTAAAATGATTCCGAATACTTTTGATGGTGTTACTGCTACTATAAAAGATATTCCGAAAACTAAAATAGTATTAGCTTACTTAGCAAAACAAAAACTTCGTGATCATACTTCTGCTCATGATGTGTTAGCATTTAACCCATCTGATTCATGGGATGAAAATGATGATTCAGCTATCAATAAATCTTTAACGGTTGATAAGATTGGTAATAGCAATGAGTTACTTATTGCATCTATTACTAACAAGTCAATCAAAAACTTGAAAGCTAACATTAGTTACGCTACTGTTCCTGATGTAATCAGCAACCTAACTTTAGAAGCTCATTATACTATCCCAGTAAGTGGTGATTGGAAAATTGCTCCGGGTATCAGATATATGGAACAAATGGATGATTTAAACTCTGCTACACCTGTCGCTTCTTTAAAAGGTGCAAGTAAAACATCTGGATATAATGATGTGAATAACTTAGATTCTAATCTTTTAGCTCTTAGATTAGATATTAAGAACAAAGCATTTTTAGGTCGTATAGGTTATTCAAAAATTGCTGATGAAGCAGATATCGTTGCTCCATGGAGAGGGTTCCCTACTGGTGGATTTACTCGTGCAATGGCACAGTATAACTGGTATGCAGATACAGAAACTATTATGTTTAGACTTGGATATGATTTTGGTAAAGCAAAAATGATTCCTGGTTTCAGTCTTATGGCTAGATATGCAATTCAAGATTTTGACGAAACTAAGTCAGCAGTAGCTGCAGATAGTAACGTTATTCATATTGATGCACGTCAAAACATAGGTAAAGACTTAGAAGTTAAACTAAGACTTGGTTTTGTTGATGCTGATGAAAAAGGCGGAAAAGATGCTTCATATAATGAGTATCGTCTTGAGTTAAACTACTTCTTTTAAGAAGTGGCTTAGCTAGGGTTACTTTTAATATTTTTTTACAATTCTCTCCTGTTTTGTTATATTAAGTTTAAAAAGTAACCCATTAATATGAATTTAAAAGCTTATATAGTATAATTTTTTTAATTTATATATAGACAGTTGAAAGTAAAGTGATGATAAAAATAGTAATCTCTTTATTATTGGGTTTTTTTAGTTTAAATGCACTAGAATGGCACTCGTATGATGAAGCTTTAGAGTTGCAAAAACAAAATTCTAAATTAATTATGATAGATGTCGTAAGGGCAGATTGTCAATATTGCATTAGAATGGATAAAAATGTCTTTAAAAATAAAGAGATGTCCAAATGGTTGAATGAACGTTTTATCCCTGTTAAGATAAACCTTGATATTGATAAAATGCCTTTAGATGTAGTAGTAAGTATGACACCTACTTTTTATTTTATTGATAAGAATATTAAAATAATAAAAATAATACACGGTTCTTGGAATATAGAAGATTTCAAGGATTTAACACAGAATATTAAAGGAATTAAATGATAAAATATATATGTTTATTGTTGCTTACAAGTTCTTTTATTTTTGGAGACACAGAGTTTGCAGAGCCAAAGCCTTCTATTGTAGAACCAAGAAAGATTGTATTTTCTATTAAGAGTGCTAATGATGAAGAGATAAATCATGTACTCAGTAGCGCAAACAATGTACTTAAGTTTTATGGTCCGGAAAACGTTCATATGAGAATTGTTGCTTATTATCATGGCATTAGAGCTTTGTTAAAAAGAGAGCATGATATTACAGTTCGTGTAGAAGCACTTATGCAGGTGGATGTAGAATTTGTTGCATGTGGAAACACTATGAGAACAAAAAAAATAAAAAAGAGTGAATTGGTAGACGGCGTAGAAATCGTTACGGCAGGTATTGTTGAAATGGTTGAACGTGTTAAGGACGGATGGATAAACATTGTCCCATGATTTTATATCTTCACTTTAACTAAAATAATAAAAGGAAATTAAATGAAAAAAATAGTTACTCTAATTGTTGCACTGTTTAGTGTTTCACTACTATCGGCTAAAGGTGATTTACACCTATTTGATGTAAATAATAAAGATGGATCTATCACAACAAAACAGATTGAAAAAGCATTTGTTGATGCAGGTTTTGGCATTGGTATTAACTCTAATATGAATAAACCGTATATGATTCAGTTTAAAGAAACTAGTTTTAAAATATATACATTATTAACTGTATATCATAATGAGAAGTCTTTTGAACTAGTTAAAAAACATCCAAACGCAGGTGTTTTTATGCCAATGGGTGTTGCTATCTATCAAAGTAAAAAAGAAGATACCTTGCATGTATCAGTGTTGACTTCTGAAGCTCAATCTAAGATAGTTGGTTTTGATGATAAACTACTAAAAAGTATAGAAAAGGATGTTTTAGCAGTTTTAAATAAAATTTTGCCAAAAGCAAATCATAAACTGAGTGAAGAAGCATTAAAAGAAGGTAAGCCACTTATTACAAAATATGAGATGGAACTAGACGGTGAAGATTGGAATGAATCAAGAGAGAACTTAATACTAAGTTTAGAGAATGGTTTTGAATTATATGGTTTTGTTGTTCCAAGTAAACTAACTGTAAATGATAAGATCAAAGGTGATAGTCCATATGATTTTTATCAAACTTACTCTATCTGTAAACTACCGGTAATATACACGGTATCTAAAGTTACTCCTGAAGCAGGTGCTTTTGCTCCATGTAGTCTTATGATATATAAGAAAAAGAAAGAAGATAAAATAGTTCTTGGCTTTCCTGCTGTACATAACTGGATGAGCAGTGCTAAAGTTCAAAATAAAGAAGCTACTGCAATTTTACTAAAAGCTCAAAAGCAATTTGAAGCTATATTAGAAGAAGCAATAGAGTAGAAATATTTATATTACTATCATAAAGCTATATGGGTGTTTACCCATATAGTGACTAAAATAAACTAGGCTCAAGTGCTTTGATCTTATAACTTCTTCTATGAATTTCACAATATCCATGTTTTTTAATCATTTCTATATGTAAAGCTGTTCCATATCCCTTATGTTTTTCAAATTGGTACTCAGGGTATTTTTTAGCTTCTAGTAAAATATCTCTATCATGAGTCACTTTAGCAATTATTGAAGCCGCACTTACCTCTGCTACTTTAGCATCAGCTTTTATCATAGTTTGAAGTTTTACTACCCCAAAGTTTGAGTTTCCATCAAAAAGGAATTCATCAGATTTTATAGTATCTAATATTTCTAAAAGTCCCTTCTTTATACATAGTGAAATTCCATCATCATCAATTTGTTTTGCAGAAAACTTTACTATATGATAAATAGAATCTTTTATAATAAGTTCATAAAGAGCTTCTCTTTTTTTTTCAGTAAGTTTCTTAGAATCATTTAGTCCATCAATTTTTTTTTGCAATACACAGCCAGCCATAACTAAATCACCTGCAATTGGACCACGACCAGCTTCATCTATACCACATAAATTACCAAACACTTCACTCATACTAATCCCCTATAGCCCAAATATCAAAAGGTATCATCTCAACCTTAGAGAGAGGATGTGATACACTACCTTCTCTACTCATAGTAACAGCAGTTATTTTTTGAATCTGATAAGTAAAGATAAATGCTTCAATAGCTTCTATTTTTTTAAATAAAACTCTTTCATCAGCAAATGCAATACCTAGAATAATTTCATCATTATCAGGAAGATAAAAATCTATGCCATCGTCATAGAAACATTTTATATTTGCTTTTAATAACTCTAAATATATCATATTTTCAAAGCGTCTGCTAAAATGTTTATCTGTTGTAAGTGCTAACCTTAGCGAAGTGTCACATAAATATGTCTTTTTAGTGGCTTTTGGATGATTTATCTTTTGTAGATGATGAATGTATCCCTTTGAACTAAGGTTTTCATATGATTTATATAACTTATCTTTTGATATTTTTCTATTTTGCTTAAGTCTTTCATATATAGAGTATGCCGATAGCTTTTGAGCCATCATTTTTGCACAAAATACCAATATATCAAACTCCATATCATCTAGGGTATATTTTAGTGTTTTTTGTATATATGTGACTCTTTCATCATTATTTACTTTGTGCATAGATGGAAAACCACCAAGTTGAAAGAAATGATTTAGTGCCGTAGAATCATATTTGTGCTCATAGGCTAGAAATTCTTCATAATCTAGTGGAAAGAGTTTAAGTGTATTTAAGTAATCTATTTCATAATGCAGTTCACTACAAATAATAAGTTGGGCTACATTAACAATTTTTATTTCATCTGTATAGTTATCCAAGACTAATGTATCTATTTTATGTTTATTACAAAATTTGGGTAGATTTTGATTTAGTTCATATATGTCTATTCTTGTATCATTACAATCTATATATAGATAAGAACTTTTTTTTAGTTCAAGAAGATAATTTTTAACAAGTTTGGTTTTTCCACTTTGGGATATTCCATTTATTTGATAACTTGAATTACCTAAAAATATCTTTCTATAGTTGAATTTATCTAAATTTATATCAGTTTTGTATAACTCTTCTAGTAATATTTCCATAACTAAATTATACAGTTTCCTTATTAAAAGGAAATAAATTTTCATTAAATCAAGAATTTATCCCCTAAATCCTTGAATATATTACTTGGTTTTGGTACAATTCGCGTTCACTAAATATAGTTAGGCATGACCTAACGAGTTCTTTAGAAGGAAATTTATGGAAAAAATTCGTTTAAAATTGAAAGCTTATGATCATCGTGTACTTGATAGATCTGTAGCATCAATCGTTGAGGCTGTTAAGCGTACAGGCGCGGTAATTCGTGGTCCAATACCTTTACCAACAAAGATTCGTAAATATACTGTTTTAAAATCAGTTCACGTTAATAAAAAAGCTCGTGAGCAATTTGAAATTCGTATGCACGCAAGAATGATAGATATCGTTTCTGCTACTCCAGAAACTGTAGATTCATTAATGAAGCTTGATCTTGCACCGGAAGTGGACGTTGAAGTTCGCTCTATGGATAAGTAAGGAGACGGCGTGGAATATATTGTTGAAAAAATCGGTATGAGCCGTACTATCACAGTACCTAGTAAACCTGTTACTCTATTAAGAGTATTAGATCAAAAAGTATGTGAAGTTAACGAAGGAACTGCAGTTGTATCTTACAATAGCGGTAAAAAAATGAATAAGTCAATAGAAGGTCAGCAAAAGAAATATAGCCTTTCATCTGAGTTTAACCGTTTTGTTACTTTAGAAGTAGCAAATACTGAAGCTGGAGATTTAGATTTAACTCCTTTAGCAGAAGCTAAAGTTCTAAAATCTACTTTCGATACTAAAGGTCGCGGTTTTTCTGGAGCAATGAAGCGTTGGAATTTCGGTGGTGGTCCTGCATCACACGGTCATAGATTTGGTCGTAGAACAGGTTCTATCGGTAATGCAGAATGGCCAGGTCGTGTTATGAAGGGTAAGAAAATGCCTGGACAATACGGAAATACACAAAATAGTGTTAAAAATGAAATCGTTTCTTACGATGCTGAAAACAAAATCATTGCGGTTTCTGGTTCAGTTTCTGGAGCTAACGGTTCTTTAGGTCGTGTAAAGGTAGCTAAATAATGAGCGCAATCGTTTTAAATGATAAAATGGAAAAAGCATCTGAGCTAGCATTACCGGAGAGTTTTTCTGGTATTAACGCTCACAACTTATACTTATACGTAAAGTCTGCTCAAGCTGCACAACGTGCAAATACAGCGACTACTAAAGGTAGAAGTGAAGTTCGTGGTGGTGGTAAGAAGCCATGGGCTCAAAAAGGTGGTGGTCGCGCTCGTGCTGGTTCACGTCGTTCTCCTATCTTTGTAGGTGGTGGTAAAGCATTTGGTTCTAAGAACAATCGTAATTATGACCTTAAAGTTAATAAAAAGCAAAAAAAACTTGCTCTTAACTTTGCTCTTAACGAGCATGCACAAAAAGGTAGTTTATTCATCGTTGATAACATTGAAATAGCATCTGGTAAAACAAAAGACGCTAATGCAATGTTCAAAGCATTAAACCAAAGAGATACACTTTTTGTAAAATCTCTTTTAGATGAAAAAACTTTTTTAGCGTTTGAAAATCTTCATCAAACATATGTTGTTGAAGCAAATGAATTAAATGCTTATTTAGCTGCGAATTATCGTTCAATTGTGATCGAGAAAGCGGTATGGGAAAATCTTGTAGGTGAGGCTAAATAATGGCAGATATTACAGATATTAAATCTATACTATATACAGAAAAGACTTTAGGTATGCAAGAAGATGGAATGATCGTTGTTCAAACATCTCCACGTATGACTAAAACAGGTCTTAAAGAGGTTTTTCGTGAGTACTTTGGAATTATTCCAACAAGAGTTAACTCACTTAATCAAAACGGAAAAACAAAAATGTTCCGTGGTGTAAAAGGTAAGCAAAATGACTTTAAAAAGTTCTATGTTAAATTACCTGAAGGTGCACAAATAGAAAGTTTGGCGGTATAAGATGGCAATTAAAACTTATAGACCGATAACTCCGTCTCGTCGTTTTTATACGAATGTTGACAGTAGTGATATCACTGCTAAAGCAAGTGTTCGTTCATTATTAAAGAAGCTTCCTGCTCACGCTGGTCGTAACTCTAATGGTCGTATCACATCTCGTCACCGTCAAGCTGGTGCTAAAAAACTTTACCGTATCATTGATTTCAAAAGAAATAAATTTGATATTCCTGCAACAGTAAGCGCAATAGAGTACGATCCATATCGTAACTGTCGTATTGCACTTGTAACTTATGCTGATGGTGAGAAGAAATATATTCTTCAAGCAAAAGGCTTAAGTGTAGGTGATACGATTTCTTCTGCTGAAACAGGTTTAGATGTTAAACCAGGTAATGCAATGAAACTTAAAAATATACCTGTTGGTACATTAATACATAACATAGAGCTTAAAACTGGTAAGGGTGGACAAATGTGTCGTGCTGCTGGAACTTCTGCTCAAATTATGGGTCGTGACGGTAAGTATGTATCACTTCGTATGCCTTCATCTGAAATGCGTTTAGTTTTAGGTGAATGTTTAGCTACGATTGGTTCAGTTGGTAACGAAGAGTTCGGTAACATAGTTATCGCAAAAGCTGGTCGTCAACGTCACTTAGGTATTCGTCCTCAAACTCGTGGTTCAGCAATGAATCCAATTGATCACCCGCATGGTGGTGGTGAAGGTAAAACGAACTCAGGTCGTCATCCGGTTACTCCTTGGGGTAAACCAACTAAGGGTTCTAAAACTCGTCGTAAAAAAGCTAGTGATAAGTTGATTATTACTCGTCGTAAACCAAATGCAAAAAGGGTAGGATAATATGGCTCGTTCAGTAAAAAAAGGTCCATTTGTTGATGACCATTTAATGAAAAAGATTACTACAGCTAAAGCTGAAGGTAACAAAAAACCTATTAAAACTTGGTCAAGAAGATCTATGGTTCTTCCTGATATGGTTGGTTTTACATTAAATGTTCACAACGGACGTCAATTTGTTCCTGTTCATGTATCAGAGAATCATATTGGATATAAACTTGGTGAATTTGCACCAACTCGTACATTTAAGGGCCATAAGGGCTCTGTTCAGAAGAAGGTGTAATCATGGCTAGAGCATTATTAAAATTTATCCGTGTATCACCAATTAAATCTCGTCTTATTGCAAGAGAGATTCAAGGTATGAACGCTGAAGAAGCATTAGCAGCTTTAGAGTTTACACCAAATAAAGCGGCAAAAATTATCTCTAAAGTACTTGCATCAGCAGTTGCTAATAGCGGTAATGAAGCTGAAGATTGTACAGTAACATCATGTCGCATAGATAATGGCCCAGTACTTAAAAGATTTCGTCCACGTGCTCGTGGTATGGCATCTGGTATTAGAAAGCCAACAGCACATATTTTAGTAGAAGTAGAGGGTAAATAATATGGGTCAAAAAGTTAATCCTATTGGTTTACGTCTTGGTATCAACCGCAACTGGGAAAGTCGTTGGTTTCCTAATTTTAAAACTGCAGCTGCAGATTTAGGTGAAGATCACAAGATTCGTACATATTTGAAAAAAGAACTTTACTATGCTGGTGTTTCTAACATCATTATAGAAAGAACAGTTAAAAGACTTCGTGTAACTATCGTTGCTGCTCGTCCTGGTATCATTATTGGTAAAAAAGGTGCAGACATAGAGAAGTTGAAAACTTCACTTCAGAATCTTATCGGTAAGAATATATCGGTAAATATTAAAGAAGAGAAAAAAGCTAATATTTCTGCGCAACTAGTTGCTGAGAATGTTGCTACTCAACTTGAGCGTCGTGTTGCATTTAGAAGAGCTATGAAGAAAGTTATGCAAAATGCACAACGTTCTGGTGCTAAAGGTATTAAGGTTTCTGTAAGTGGTCGTCTTGGTGGAGCTGAAATGGCTCGTACTGAGTGGTACTTAGAGGGACGTGTTCCTTTACATACACTTCGTGCTAAAATCGATTACGGTTTTGCTGAAGCTCATACTACTTATGGAATCATAGGTGTTAAAGTATGGATCTTTAAAGGTGAGGTACTTACAAAAGGTATCCCAGCTGAAGTAGCAGAAGATAAAAAAGAGCGCCCTCGTAAACGTGCTCCAAGACGTGAAAACGTAGAAAAGGCTGATTAATCATGTTAATGCCAAAAAGAACAAAATATCGTAAAGTAATGAAGGGTCGTAACCGTGGTTACGCTCGTTCGGGTTATACATTAGCATTTGGTGATATCGCTTTAAAAGCGGTTGAAGCAGGGCGTATTAACTCTCGTCAGATTGAGTCAGCTCGTATTTCTGCTACTCGTCACATTAAAAGAAATGGTAAGATTTGGATTCGTGTATTCCCTGCTAAACCATTAACTGCTAAGCCTCTTGAAACTCGTATGGGTAAAGGTAAGGGTGCAGTTGATCAATGGGTAATGAACATTAAACCAGGTCGTATCATATTTGAAATGGCTGGTGTACCAGAAGAAATTGCTCGTGAAGCATTAACTCTTGCTTTACACAAGCTTCCTTTCAAATGTAAAATCATTACAACGGAGATGAGCAATGAAATATTCTGATTTAGCAGATAAAAGCGTAGCAGAGCTTGAAGCAATGCTAAAAGAGAAAAAAACAGAGCTTTTTACTCTTAAGATTAAAAAACAAATGATGCAACTACAAAATACTAGCGAACTTAGAGTAGCTAAAAAAGATGTAGCAAAAATCAACACTGCACTTAGTGCAGCGAAATAAGGGCTAGCAATGACACATAAACGTGAAGTTCAAGGTAATGTAGTTAAAATTTCAGGCGACAAAACGGTATCTATCGTTGTTGAACGTCGTGTTATGCATCCACGTTACCACAAAGTTGTAAAGCGTTTCAAAAAGTACCTAGTACATGATGAGCGTAATGAAGTAAAAGTTGGAGATGAGATTATTGCAATTGAATGTCGTCCACTTTCTAAGACTAAATCTTTTAGACTTAAAACAGTAGTATCAGGAGCTAAGTAATGATACAAGGTTTTACTCGTTTAAATGTAGCTGATAACACAGGTGCTAAAGAGATTATGTGTATTAAGGTACTTGGCGGTTCTAAGCGTCGTTACGCTACAGTTGGTGATGTTATAGTTGCTTCTGTAAAAAAAGCGACTCCTACTGCTAAAGTTAAAAAAGGTAAAGTTGTAAAAGCTGTTATCGTTAGAGTAGCTAAAGAGGTTCACCGTGAAAATGGTTCTCTTATCCGTTTCGATGACAATGCAGCTGTAATACTTGATGACAAGAGAGAACCAATCGGTACTCGTATTTTCGGCCCTGTTGCTCGTGAAGTACGTTATTCTGGTTTTATGAAAATCGTATCTCTTGCACCGGAGGTTGTTTAATGGCAAAGTTTAATTTCAAAAAAGGCGATACTGTAGAAATTATCGCTGGTGATGATCGTGGAACTAAAGCTACTGTACTTGAAGTTTTATCTAAAAAGAACAAAGTAATAGTAGAGGGTTGTAAAATTGCTAAAAAAGCTATTAAACCTACAGAAGAAAACCCTAAAGGCGGACATATCAATAAAGAGATGCCTATAGATGTTTCAAATGTTCGTAAAGTGGAGGCATAATAGATGGCTCGTTTAAAAGAAAAATATTTAAGTTTAAAATCTGAATTACAAGCAGACTTAGAAATAAAAAATCCTATGCAGACTCCTGCATTAGAAAAGATTGTTATCTCTGTTGGTGCTGGTTTTGCAATGAAAGACAATAAACTTATACAAAATATCGAAGATACGATTACTAAAATTGCTGGTCAAAAAGCAAGTACGGTAATTGCTAAGAAATCAGTAGCTGGTTTTAAAGTTCGTGAAGGTATGCCAGTTGGTATACGTGTTACACTTCGTGGTGAAAATATGTATAATTTCTATGATCGTCTTGTTTCTATTGCACTTCCACGTGTAAAAGATTTCCGTGGTGTTCCTCGAAATGGTTTTGATGGTCGTGGTAACTATAACTTCGGTCTTCAAGAACAACTTATTTTCCCAGAAATTAGCTATGATTCAATCATGCAAATTCATGGTATGAATATCACAGTTGTTACAACTGCTGATTCGGATAAGGCAGGATTTGCTCTTTTAGAGAAAATGGGTATGCCTTTTACTAAAGGGAGTAACTAATGGCTAAGAAATCAATGATCGCAAAAGCGGCAAGAACTCCAAAGTTCAAGGTTCGTGGTTATACAAGATGTCAGATTTGTGGTCGTCCACACTCTGTTCTTCGTGACTTCGGTATCTGTCGTGTATGTTTTAGAAAAATGGCAAATGAGGGATTAATCCCAGGTGTTAGAAAGTCGAGTTGGTAATATTACGCTAGGTTCTCCTTAGCGGAGGACTAACGCAGCAGTGCGTTGAGTTAGCATTTACTGATTGGAAACTTCTAACAATTAGCAATCTATTTTATATAGATTAGCAAAAAAAGGAATTTATTCATGATAAATGATTTAGTATCGGATGCATTAACACGTATTCGTAATGCTGGTATGAGAAGATTACCTGTTACTACTTTAGTTCACTCTAAGAGTGTTGAAGCAATGGCAAAAATCTTAGTAGACAAAGGTTATGTTGAAAGTTGTAACGTTATCGAAGATGGCGTTAAAAAGACTATTAATGTAGTATTAAAGTATAATGAAAACGAGAAATCTGTTATCAATGAAATGAAAAGAATATCTAAGCCTGGTAGACGTGTTTACAAAGGTAAAGAAGATATCAAACGTTTCAAAAATGGTTACGGAACTATTATTGTAAGTACATCACACGGCGTACTACCAAATGACAAAGCTTATGAGCTTGGTATTGGTGGCGAAGTTATGTGTACGATTTGGTAGGGAGATAGCATGTCAAGAATTGGTAAACTACCTGTTGAATTTGTAGCTGACATCAAAGTTAGTTCAAATGGAAATGTTATAACTTTTGCTAAAGGCAAAAATAGTGTTGATTTAGATACAAAAGGAAATGTTGACTTCGCAATCGATGGTAATGTTTTAACTTTTGCTACAAAATCAGATGAACGTGAACATAGAGCTTTCTGGGGTACATATCGTGCACTAGCTGCTAATATTGTAACTGGTTTAACTACTGGGTATACTAAGCAACTAGAGATTAACGGTGTTGGTTATAGAGCAGCTGTAAAAGGTAAAATTCTTAATCTACAACTTGGTTTTTCACATGATATTAACTATGAATTACCAGCTGTAATAGAAGCTAGTGTTGAAAAAAATGTTATTACTTTAAAAAGTCATGACAAGCAAACACTTGGTCAAGTTGCTGCAGAGGTAAGAAGTTTTCGTCCACCAGAGCCTTACAAAGGTAAAGGTGTTAAATACATGGAAGAGCATATCGTGCGTAAAGCCGGTAAAACTGCTAAGAAGTAAGGGAGGGTATTAAAAAATGAATGCAAAAGTATTAAAAAGCAAAGTAGCTAATCGTTTAAAGCGTAAGCGTCGTATTCGTGCAAAAATATCTGGTTGTGCTTCACTTCCTCGTGTTTCTGTATTTCGTTCAAACCGTTATTTAAGTGTTCAAGCAATTGATGATGCAACAGCAACAACATTAGCGTCACTTAATTCAAAAGCTACTGGTCATAAATCTAACAAAGAAGGTGCAGCTGCACTTGGTGAAGCATTTGCTGCTACACTTAAAACAGCTAACATTTCTGAAGTTGTATTTGATCGTAATGGTTACCAATATCACGGTGTTATAGCTGCATTTGGTGACGCACTTCGTGCAAACGAAATTAAGTTCTAGGGGTTATAATGGAAATCAATAGAGAAGATTTTGAAGAATCAATTGTAAATATAGGTCGTGTAACAAAAGTTGTTAAAGGTGGACGTCGTTTTCGTTTTACTGCTTTAATCGTAGTTGGTAATAAAAACGGTACTATAGGTTATGGTATGGGAAAAGCGAAAGAAGTTCCTGATGCTATTAAAAAAGCAGTAGATAATGCTTTTAAAAACCTTACAACTGTTAGTATTAAAGGTACTACAATTGCACATGATATTGAGCATAAGTACAATGCAAGTCGTGTTTTATTGAAACCGGCATCTGAAGGTACAGGTGTTATCGCAGGTGGAGCAGCTCGTCCTGTTCTTGAACTTGCAGGTTTCCAAGACATACTTACAAAGTCAATTGGCTCTAACAATCCAAATACACTAGTTCGTGCTACAGTTGAAGCACTTTCTCGTTTAAAAGGTTAATTATGGGTATTGAAAATTTAACTCCGGCTGAAGGTTCAACAAGTAACCGTAAAAGAGTTGGTCGTGGACAAGGTTCTGGAACTGGTAAGACTGCTGCACGTGGTCAAAAAGGTCAGAAATCTCGTTCAGGTTACAAAAGAAAAAGAAACTTTGAGGGTGGACAGATGCAACTTGCTAAACGTCTTCCTAAAATTGGATTTACTTCTCGTGCTGTAAAACCATATGTTATCAATGTTGAAAAAATCAAAGCAGTTTCTGAGTTGGCTGAGATTACTATGGAAAGTATCCGTAGTGTTCATAAAGTTGCTTTATCTGTTACGAAGATCAAGTTGGTTGGTGCTACTGCAAAAGATTTAGCATCAAAAATTAAAGACGACAACGTTACTACTACAGGTAAATAGTCGTGAATAAAAATCTAGTTAATAAGATACTTATTACTATCGGTTTTTTATTTATCTACCGCCTACTGGCATATGTGCCGGTACCAGGCGTAGATACTGCTGTTATAGCTTCATTTTTTGACTCACATCAATCAGATGCACTTGGATTATTTAATATGTTCTCTGGTAATGCTGTTGAGAGACTTTCTATTATTTCACTTGGTATTATGCCATACATCACCGCTTCAATTATTATGGAACTTTTAGCTGCAACATTTCCAACTCTTGGTCAAATGAAAAAAGAGCGTGATGGAATGGTTAAGTATATGCAAATTATTCGTTATGCTACTATTGTTATTACCATAATACAAGCTATTGGTGTAAGTGTTGGACTTCAAAGTTTAACAGGACCAACAGGAAATAGTGCTATTTTAGCTGACCACAATACGTTTATAATGCTTTCTGCTCTTTCAATGTTGGCAGGTACAATGTTATTGATGTGGATTGGTGAACAAATAACTCAAAGTGGTATCGGTAACGGTATTTCACTTATTATCTTTGCAGGTATTGTCTCAGCAATTCCTAGTGCTATTGGTCAAACTATCACAATGGTAAATACTGGTGCAATGAGTTTCTTGACAGTTATAGCGATATTAGCTCTTATATTAGCTACTGTAGCAATTATTATTTATGTTGAGTTAGGCGAGCGTCGTGTTCCGATTACATATGCTAAAAAGATTATGATGCAAAACCAAAATAAAAGAGTAATGAACTATATACCTATTAAAGTAAATTTAGCCGGAGTTATTCCTGTTATTTTCGCTTCAGCTATATTAATGTTTCCTATGACAGTTTTATCATCTAGTACTAATCCAACTATTCAGGGTATTGCTGATTTATTAAATCCAAATAGTTACTTTTTTAACTTTCTGACTTTTGTCTTTGTTATTTTCTTCGCATTTTTTTATGCATCTATTACTTTCAATGCAAAAGATATCTCAGATAACTTAAAAAGACAAGGTGGATTTATTCCTGGTATTCGTACTGGTGAAGCTACAAAAGAGTTTTTAAATGAAACTGCTAGTAGATTAACTTTTACAGGTGCTTTATATCTTGGTTTAGTTGCTACTTTGCCATTTATGATTATCAAAGGGATGGGTGTACCTTTCTTCTTTGGTGGAACTGCGGTTTTAATCGTTGTTCAAGTAGCTCTAGATACTATGAGAAAAATTGAGGCTCAGGTTTACATGAGTAAGTATGAGACATTAAGTGCAGTTGGTCTGTAAATAATGGCCATTGCGCTTAGAAAACCTCAAGAGATTGAGAAACTACGGCTTGCCAACAAGATTGTTGGTGGTGCCTTGGAACTACTTCGTCAAAACACTAAGGTAGGTGCATCTTTAAAAGAACTTGATGCTATGGCAGAGGATTATATCCGCTCCAATGGTGCTAAGCCTTCTTTTAAAGGTCTCTACGGCTTTCCAAATTCTGTTTGTTGTTCTCTAAATGAAGTCATCATTCACGGCATACCGACAGATTATAAACTCCAAGAGGGTGATGTAATAGGTTATGATATTGGTACTGAACTTGATGGTTGGTTTGGCGACGCAGCTATTACGGTTGGAGTAGGTAAAATTAGTAATGAAGATGAAGCATTAATCGCATGTGCAAAAGATACTCTTTATGAAGCAATAGATGCAATAAAAGAGGGTATGAGATTTAAAGAGTTGTCTCAAATATTGGAAAACTCTATTAGATCTCGTGGTTATGTTCCTTTATACAACTTTTGCGGTCATGGTATTGGTAAAAAACCTCATGAAGAACCTGAGATACCAAACTACCTTGATGGAAAAAATGCAAAAGCCGGTCCAAAGATTAAAAATGGAATGGTTTTTTGTTTAGAACCTATGATTTGTCAAAAAGAATCAAAACCACATATTTTAGAAAATAAGTGGGATGTTGTTAGTGCCGATAGTTTACGCGGTTCACACTATGAGCATACTGTTGCAGTTATCAACGGTAAAGCTGAAATTTTATCTCTTGCTTAAGAGAAAGTTAAAGGATTAAAATGGCTAAATCAGATGTTATCGAAGTAGATGGCAAGATTATAGAGGCTTTGCCAAATGCAACATTTCGTGTTGAATTAGAAAATGGGCATATTATTTTATGTCATATCGCAGGTAAGATGCGTATGCACTATATTAAAATACTTCCAGGTGATAAAGTTAAACTAGAGTTAACACCATACAGTCTTGACAAAGGCCGTATTACTTACAGATACAAATAAACTAAAGCTATCTATGCTTTAGTTTATTTTACTGTTATAAATTAATCTGTTTGTTATTTCCTTCATTACCTCAATACTAATCTTAGGATTATCATAGATCAATTCCTTAAAATCTTTTGTTGAGAGTTTTAATGTACTGCACTTAGAAGTACACTTTACAGTAGCTGTTCTTTTTATATCGGCAATGATAGCAATTTCACCAAAATAATCACCATCATTTAAATTATTAACCTTTTTGTTATCTACGATAATTTCAACTTCACCGGATGTGAGTATATATAAAGAATCACCATATTCACCCTGCGTAATTATTCTTTTATTTATTGGAAAGCTTTTAACAATAGTTAATTCTGATAAGTTATAAAGTTCATTGTAACATATAGAACTAAATAATGGAATTTGATGCAGGTATGCCATTTTATCAAATATTGTACATCTATTGTCTTCGGTAATGACTTTTTTTGCTAGAGATATTATATACTCATTATCGCATTCTAAAAATCTTTTAAAATCAATATCTTCATATAAGGCTGATGGATAGTTCTTTATACATAACAAAGCAGAAATTGCGATAGTTAAGGAGGAATGATTCAATAACTCCTTTATGCTGGAGAGATTGTTGTCTGTTTGTGAATACTCTGAAGTTTTCATAAGTTCAAGATTTAAGTCAAGTACAATCTGTCTCGTTTGTTCATCCATAAAATCAAGTATATTTTCATTACAGGTGATAACAAAGTCAACTTCATTATATCGAAGAATATTTTTAAATATATTCAAGTGTTCATTAAATTCAACATATACGATATCAAGCAATGTAAATAGTTCATCTGATAATAGATTAAATTCATGTCTTATAGTGAATTGTAAAAAATCACTTTCTTTTGTATAATCGTTATATATACTTCTATGTAGAGTAGCTAGTTTATACATGTTTTGAAGTAGAAAAGTTATATGTGATTTCTGATCAACTATTTTATCTGCAGATATGTTGTCGTGTATTTCATGTTGGCTTTCATTTTTAGATGAGATATGTAGTTTTTTTGCTAATTCTTGAAAAATGTTAAACTTCATTATTTAACCTTAATTTATTCCCATTTAAACCTAACAGTTGGATTGTTTTTAGTATCAAAATATTCTAAAAGAGATGCCTCATATATTTTAACTTGTTTAAATTTCATAACTTTATACAGCAAATACCATTCCATTGAAGCTTTAAAAACATCATCGGCATATATAATGATATCTTGGTTTTGTTTTAAATCAAATCCAATGTAGTAAATATCATTAAGTTCGTTTTTCTCTCTTAAAGTGCCGTCAACTAAAAATTTATCCCCATAGTAACTGCTTTTAGCACTTTTTATATGACCGAATTTTTGAGTATTGTTTGATTTATGTGTACCGTAATAATATTTTGATTCTCTTGCATCCAGAATAGCTGTCTTGGAAATATTGTCTAAAACATATTTTTTATCAACTATAATGTCTGTATTTTTACTCGGAATAAAATTGCCGTCATCCTTGCCTTTAGATGACTTTGAAGAGACTAGACGTTCATTTTCAAATACCCAAGACATGAAGCCTCCGTCTAAAATACTAACATTTTCAAAACCAAATGTGATAAGTATAAAAGCCAAATAACTAGAATTCAAATTTCCATATTCTGTATTATGTGAATATATAACAACCTTAGAATCTTCATTTATACCAAGGTCTATTATCTTATCTTTTATTGTATTATCAGACTTCATAAGTTTGTAAGGATTTTGTTCTATGCGCAAGAAACTAGATATATCAACATGGATTGCTCCATTGATATGACCTTTATTATATGCTGCTAATTTATCTACATCTAATACTATAGTATTTTTATTATTAAGCACTTTAGCTAACTCCTTAGGAGTTACAAAAGCCTCCATGGCAAGTAAGTTAAAACTAAAAGTTAGTATAATAAATATATATTTCATATCGATTTAAAATGTTTCTGCATTTCTGAACTCAGATATTTCAGTTTCAACCATTTCATCTATCATTATGGTGAAAAGTTCTGAAATCATATTTGGTGATACATCAGCTTTGATAGCGCAATGACGTACTTTTTGTAATATAAATTCCACCCTATCTTGTGCTTTGACTTCATCAACACTGTTCTTGAACGAAGCAGCTTGACGAATTAAGTGACTTCTTTGAGAAATTAATTCAACTATCTTATCATCAATTAGGTCTATCTCTTCTCTTACTTCTTCTAAAGTATTACACTGTTTAATATCTGACATGTAGTATCTCCATATTTATAATTATATATACTATCAAAAAATAGATAAAAGTTTAGTTTTTTATAGTGTATAATATTATTCGATAATGCTATAGATAGTTTTGGAGTGTAATATGCAAGATATTTATTTAATAATAGCAAAACAAATCATAGATGAAGCGGGTAAGATTATTAAACAAGCACGCTTAACCAATACCTTTGGATTCAGTTTCAAAGATGATAATACTCCAATAACAAATATAGATAAGCAGGTACAACAATATATCAGTAAAAGGTTGTTGGATAATTTTGATATACAGGTTATGGGAGAAGAGGGCAATACGGTTATTGATAATACTAAACCTTATTGGGCTATAGATCCAATTGACGGCACATGGGCATTTATAACTCATGAAAATACTTCTGCAATAAATCTTTCTTTGATAAATAACAAAGAAGTAATGCTGGGTATAGTTTTTAATCCTTTTACGGATGAGTTCTTTGTTTCAGAAAAAGAAAGTTCATCATATATTGGAATGTTAAAATTACCGCTTCGTGAAAATAAAAATATTACGGTGGTAAACTTTAAACCGGAACGTGCACATCCAATTGTAAAAAGCCTAAATAGGCTTTTTAAAGAAGATAAGGTTAAAAAATTGGTATCAATAGGTGGTTCGGTTACATATTCTATGTGTATGGTGGCAAAAGGAGCATTTAGTAACTATATAGCATATTTTAATGGATATTCAAATGCATGGGATTTGTCAGCTGCGGTAATAATTGTGAGAAATGCAGGAGGCTTCGTAACCGACTTAGAAGGAAATGATATAGATGCGGTTAGTCATAGAGGGTATATTGTAGTAAGTGCAAATAAAGTTGTAAAAGAAGAGTTCTTGGATATGATAAGTGATATGGAAAAATTGATCTAGTATACGGTATCACTACTTCTCTATGTTATACAAAACTGCTTTTTATAATTTTCTTCCAATGATAAAGTCCTGTCTTTGAAGTCAATGATATTACCAATCTCTACCTCTATTGTTCTATGTTCTTTAGAATCTTTTATGGCAGATTTTAAAACCTCGTTGGCTTTTGAACGAATATATACAGGAAGAATAGGTAACTTGTTCTTAACAGCGATGATTTGAGATCCATCTTTAAATTCGCTAATAGGCTTATCTGTTTTATTTCTAGTACCTTCTGGAAAGATGTATATAGAATCTCCATTTTTTACACACTCTTTTATTTCTTTAAAAAAACCACTCATTTGTGAAGCTTCACGGTCAAGTAGAATACTTCCGCCGTTTCTTACAAACTTTCCAAAAAATATTGAATTATATAATTCTTTTTTTGCTATCCAATGACCATATATTTTACTGTTTTGTGTAGCAATTTCTATTATGAGTGGATCGAGTATAGTTCCGTGATTTGAGCACAGAAGATACTGACCGTCAAGTGGCATTCTGTCTTCATTTATAATTTTAATATCAATGTTTAGTTTTACAAGCATTTTCTTAGCGTACTCGATTCTAAGTCTTTTTTTATCAGCTGATTTTTTCATTTTTGTAAGTTTGAAGCCATATAAGTTTGTTAGAAATATCGAATATATAGCCATTTTAATCTTGTTAAAAGTCAAAGTTTGTCCTATAGTATATTAGTTTGCTTTAATAAGTTTTTTTGCTTCTTTTGTAAGGTGAGCGAAAGGGATGTTTCTCATGCCTACCTTTTCTCCATCTTCAAAAACCATAACATCCAATGTCATTTGTGATGGAAAAAATCTAATAACTTTATATAAAGATCTATCAATCTCAAAAGATATTTTCTTATCAGACATTTCTATACTTTTTTTCTTTTTCCCCACGCTTAACCTTTTATGTAAATATCTATATCTTTTATATCAATTGTATTATGCTTGTTCTGTAAGATATATGCCCGTGTCTTTGACAATAATCTTGTTTGTTTCTTGGAGGGTTGTTAAAGAGCGTTTAAAAGCTTTTTTACTCAGTCCAAAAACCTCTGTTATAAGATCGGCATCACTTTTATAGTTATATGGCATGATCCCCTTATTGGCTTTTAGCAATTCTAGTACTTTATCAGAATCTGAATTTTTTTGTTTTGCTCCGCCTGATTGTAGCTTAAGGTCTATATTTCCATCTTTACGCGTAGTCTTAACAAAAGCAGTTCTTTCATCACCTATATTTATATTTTCAAATATTTCATTATGATAAATTAAACCTTCATATTTACCCTCAACTATACATTTAAAGCCAAGTGGAGTTTTTGATATAACTATGATTTTTACCTCTTGGTGAGGTTTGATGTCTTTTACTTTTTTTTCAAAAAAACTTGCTGTTTTTTCCGTCCCTACAAGTCTGTGAGTCTTTTCGTCATATACAACTTTTAGAAATCTTTTATCCCCAATTTTGAATGGCTCTCTTTGAAACATATTTGGAACTAATAAGTCTTTACTTAATCCCCAGTCCATAAAAGCACCAAACGGTGCAACATCAATACATTCAAAAAAAGCAAATTCATCTAGTTTTGCCTTTGGTGTAAGTGTAGTTGCAACTAGTCTGTCTTCAGAATCAGTATATAGAAAAACATCTATTAGAGTTCCCTCTTTCATCTCGTTTGTTAGGTATGGTCCTGGAAGTAAGACGTCATTTCCATCTTGAGCCATTAAGTAAGCCCCCGGTGTTGTTAGTCTGTCTATTAGTAGTGTATTTATCAAGCCAAGTTCTAAAAAGTCACTTTGTCGTTTATATTCTTCTTGCATGGTATATCCGTCGTTTTATAATTTAACGACATTATATCTAGTGTCTTATGTGTATCTGATTAAGATAAATAATTTGTTTTGTGATATTATTATAAAAAATTTATAATTAGGATTTTTAATGAAAAAAAGAACGAAGATATTAGCTACTATCGGTCCGGCATCAGATTCATTAGAATCTATAGAATCATTGATAAGAGCCGGTGTAAATGTATATAGGCTAAACTTCAGCCATGGGACTTATGAATACCATAAAGATGTTCTTTTGAAAATCCGCAAAGTTATGAAAAAAACAGGACTTGTAGTAGGTGTGCTTCAAGATATAAGTGGACCAAAAATCAGAATAGGAAACTTAGAACATGATTTTGAACTTAAAGAAAATGATAAAATAGTTTTTCATAAAGATATGATTACCGGCAAGCAGACTTCAACGGATAGTTTTGAAGTATCTATAAATTATCCAGAGATTTTAACACAGCTAAATATTGATGATTATATATATCTTTATGACGGAATTATACGTACTAAAGTGATAAGTATTAGCGATACCGGAGTTGAAGTTATTGTAGAGAACAATGGAGTTTTATCGTCAAAAAAAGGTGTAAACTTTCCTAATACTTCTTTAGGGTTAGATGTTTTGACAGATAAGGATCGCAGAGACATAAAGTGGGGTGTGGAAAATGGTGTAGACTTTATGGCTATATCTTTTGTGCAAGATTCTACAGATATGAAAAATGCCAAAGAACTAGTTAGAAGTCTAGGCGGTAAACAGATGCTTATCGCTAAAATAGAGAAATTTGATGCAATACAAAACATAGATTCAATTCTAGAAGAATCAGATGGTCTTATGGTGGCTCGTGGAGATTTGGGAATAGAAGTTCCTTACTACGAAGTTCCAAACTTGCAAAAAATATTAATCTCTAAAGCAAATAAAGCAGCAAAGCCGGTTATAACAGCTACACAGATGTTGCTTTCTATGACACACTCTCAAAGGGCAACTAGAGCAGAGATTAGTGATATTTCAAATGCTGTAATCGATGGAACAGATGCAGTGATGCTCTCAGAAGAGAGTGCAGTAGGGAAATATCCGACTCTTGCAGTACAAACTATGTTTGAGACGATTAGAGAAACAGAAAAAAAATATAAGTACTTTCAGTTTGATGAAATTAAGTGTAACGATGCGACTAATGCTATAGATGAATCAGCTGTAAGATTGGCAGAAAACTTACACGTAGACGGGATTTTGTCCATAACAGCATCAGGAAACTCAGCTAGAAAGTTAGCAAAATATCGTCCTTCTAATGTGATATATGCAGTTACACATGATGATAGAGTCAGGCATCAACTTACTTTGACTTGGGGCGTAATCCCTGCTTTTAGTGTTGAAAATTCATCTTTTGGTAAAACTATCAGAGATGTTATGAAAAAAGGCTTAGACAATAAAGTTTTAGATCGAAAAAAATCTTATATATTAACAGCTGGTGATCCAATAGGTATCAGCGGATCAACAAATATAATAAGATTGCTTAGGGAAAAAGAGATGGAGTTTTTTAGAAACCTGCAGATTAACCCTAATCCAAATTAAATAATGATATATTATGTATTATACAAAAGGAAAATATGATGATTAGAAATTTTGTTAGTAGTTGTATATTTTTATCTACCGTTTTATTTACGTCTACGGGCTGTTCTACAAAGGAAAATAAGGTGTTAAAGCCGGATATTGTCAATAAAAATGTAAATTCTTTAAATATTTCAGCTATACAAACTGCACAGGTTTCTTATAAAGAAGCGAAAAAAGTTGAAGCTGATTATTTTGCACCGATTACATTTGCGTTAGCAGATAAAGAACTTAAAAAAGCAGTAGAAATAATTGAAACCGATTATTCAAAAAGCAAAGAGATTAGCGATTATGCTTTACAAGCAAATGAAAACTATCAAAAAGCAATCCGTATCGCTCAGATGTCTAAAGATTTTGAGAAAAAAGATTTTGCAAATGAGGATTATATCTTATGGTATTGGGAACAACTAAAAAATATAAATTCTCCGACAAAAACAAAACTAGACCTTAGTAAAGAGAATAATATTATTGTTGGTACTATCAGGGAAAATATCGCTACCCTATCTCAATCATTAGAAGAATCTCAAAATGATTATGTTAAGTTGACTCAGGATTATGCAGCTTTAAAAAAGTTAAAAGTTGAAAAAGAAAAAAAAGTAGAACTATATGATTTTGCAAAAGAAGTATTGACTTCTGATGAAGCTATTGTCAGTAAAAAAGACGGTGGTATTTTACTTTTTGTAACCGGATTTCATTTTTCAAATAAAGAGGCAGAACTCGGTTCGGAAAATATTGAACTAATAAACAAGATTACAAAAATCATTACAAGAGAAGCAAGCTCAACAGTAGATATAATAGCACATACCGATTCCATAGGAACAGTGATGCAAAACCAGAAACTTTCTCAGGCAAGAGCTGAAAATATTTTAAAGTCTTTAGCTAAATTTGGCTCTATTGATACGTCAAAAGTAACTATAAAGGCTATGGGAGAATCAAGTCCTGTAGTAAGCAATATGTTAAAAGCCGGACGTGCAAAAAACAGAAGAATAGAGATATATATACATAAATAAGTCTTAAAAGACTTATTTATGTTAGTGAAAGTAATACTACTAAAAGTACTGGTGGTGTGACTATAAGTCCAAATTTAGAGTATGACCAGAAGTTAATACTCACACCTTTTTTCTCCAAAGAATGAAGCCACAGCAGTGTTGCTAAAGAACCAAAGGGTGTCATTTTAGGTCCTAAGTTACAGCCTATGATATTTGCGTATATCATTGCATCATTTTTTATACCCTCTAAGGCTATATCCATAACCATAATAGTAGGCATGTTATTCATAACTGCTGATAGTACAGCCGCCAAAAAACCAGTTCCAACAACTGCTATAGTTTCACTTTGAGTGTTGAGGTATACAAGCACCTCCGCTATATAATCAGTTAAACCTGCATTTTTAAGACCGTATACTACTATATATAATCCTAAAGAGAACCATACAACCTGCCATGGTGCTTCTTTTATAATGTGACGGGGTTCAACTGTTTTCATTAGTGAAGCAATTATTAAAAAGATAACTCCTCCGCCTAGTGCAAAAACAGATACCGGAATGTTGTAAGAATCACCTATGAAATAACCGCTTAATAAAAGTGCCAAAAAGAACCAGCTAAAGTTAAACAGGCTTTTATTTTTTATAACATCTTGTGGGTTTTTTAAGAGATCTATATCTACCGTAGAAGGTATGTCTTTTCTTAATATAGTCCATAAGACTATCATACTCATAGTTACACTTACAAAATAAGGCAGAATCATATTTGAGATAAACTCTGAGAAGCCTATATCGAAGTAGTTAGCTGTCACGATGTTTGTAAGATTTGAAAATACAAAAGGCAAAGAGGCACTATCACTAATAAATCCGCCTGCTAGTAAAAATGCCAAGATAGTTTTAGTATTTAGACGAAGTATATTCATTTTTGCTAATAAAATAGGAGTTAAAATCAGAGCTGCTCCATCATTAGCAAATAGTGCAGATACTATAGAGCCAAGGATAATTGAATAGAAGAACATTTTGTGTCCACTTCCGTTTGAGAGCTTAGCCATCTTAAGTGCAGCCCACTCAAAGAAACCTATCTCATCTAAGACCATAGACAGAATAATAATTCCAATAAATGCTAAGGTAGCATCCCAAATAATATCAAATACTATTACAACATCACTGAAGCTAACCACACCTGCTATTAAAGCAACTACAGCACCTATTACAGCAGTAGTCCCGATTTGAAGACCGCGAGGCTGCCATATGACAAAGATAAGTGTTATAAGAAAGATTATAGATGCCAGAATCATAATAAACCTAACTCTTGTTTTACTATAACTATAAGTTCCATTTTGATAAGTTTTAAAGTTTTAAGAAATGCTGAATAATTTTTTCCATCCGGATCTTCATAACCGACATGTATAACTTTAGTATGCCCTGGAAATACAGGACAGCTCTCTTTAGCATTATCACAAACAGTCACCACTAGATCAAAATCTATATCCATAACCTTGTCTATGGTCTTTGAATGATATTTCTCATCCCAAGAACCGTCCTTTATAAGCACTTCTTTCGCATTTGGATTTACTTTCCCGCTTGCTTTAACTCCAGAGCTGTAAGCTTCCACACCTTTAACATATTTATTTAGCACAGCTTCAGCTATGATAGAACGACAACTGTTCCCTGTACATAATATAAGAACTTTTTTATTCATTTATCAACCTTTATTTAATATTGGTGTTTCTATATTTAAACAGTCTATCTCTTTTAAAATAGACTGTCTAAATTCATCTAGAGGATTTCTTATACTATAAAATGCCCAACGACTCCGTCTGTCAACTTTTAAAAATCCGGCATCTTTTAAAATTTTAAGATGTCTTGAGACTCTTGACTGAATCATTTTAAATGTCTTTTCTATATCACACACACAAACTTCATCGTTTTTATAAATAAAATGAAGAATTTTTATTCTTGATTCATCATTTATTGAACCTACAGTCTTAAGAAATATATCCATGATACAACCTACCTTTAATAGTACTGACATTGTAACTAAAATAAATTTATATATCAAGATATCTTGATATATAATAAACTTACCCCATACTTAATAAATACTTTTTAAATCTATGGCTAATTATTTAAAAAGCACAATAGGCTATTATTGCAATACTAAATATCAAAATAAGGAATATATTATGTTTAAAGTAATCGTAGAACAAGAGTGTGGTTGTTTCAAAAGAAGTTCTCTAGTAAATGGTCTTGAAGTATCATCTAAAGATGATGCATTAATGAAGTCTATTGAGATGAGAGATACCATGAATGATGAATTTTGCGGTAAACACAATTTTAAAGTGCAAGAAGCAGGAAGTAATTTTGTAATTGCATTTCAAGAATCAACAAGCAACGGTTGTTGCGGTGGTGGATGTGGAAGTCACTAGTTTATACTAGATATTCCATCCCCAGTTTATTTGAGTAAGCGTGCAACATCGCTTGTTCAAAGTCATTATTTGTAGAATACTGATAACCAAAAGTTTCCCTCCACATATGATGCTCCTCCATACACAAATAAAAGAAAACATCTTCATGCACTCCGCCTGAATTACTCTTAGAGTGCCAAAGCTCAAAACTCTCATAAGCATGTTTGAACATCTCAATCTTAGTAGAATCTGGGTATGAACTTTTTCCGCTAGCATCTTCAAAAGGCATTTGAGTTATCTTACTCTTAAACTCTCTTCCTCTAAGCTGTTTAATAACAGGTTTTATAAATGTCAAAGTTCCAAAGCTTACAAGTGCTACTTCATCTTGGCAAAATTCAGACAAAAGTCTTTCATATACCTCTTTGTACTCTATAAGATAGTTTTCATATTCTACAATTGGATGAAAATGAAAGCCAACCTTTACACCTCTCTCAGCAACAAGACGGGCAGCTTTTATACGCTTGTCCAGCGAAGCAGCAAGGTGTTCTTCATTTTCTATAATAGTTGGAGTATTGAGTGACCATGTGCAAAGTATATTTTTTGGTATATCATTTTCTAAAAAGTATTTTATATTATCTGACTTTGTTTTAAACTCTAAAATCACATTTGGATTTTCAAAAGCAAATGAAAAAAGTGCATCTAAAATACCTTCACGATTCCCCCACATTAAAGAATCAGATGCTTGACCTGTACCAATATGGTATGTCTTATTTTTTTCTAGATTTAGATTTTTTAGTTTTTGTGCAAAGTTAGAATCGAATGTAATTGTATTTTGATTATAAAATGACTGAATAGAACAATATGAACAGTCAAACCCGCAACTTTCAACGGCATCAAGTGTTAGAAGGTTACAACATCTTGTTTTTTCACTGGCAACTGGACAAAGACCAAGACCAAAACCCTCTTTTGGAGCAGTTTTAAAAGTATATTTTTGTTCTTTAGGTATATTGTTTAACTCAAAATTTTCATAAGAGTTTTTTGAGTTTCGTAAGTTGTTATAAGTTTGTTTTAGTCTTTGAAACACTACTTTTTTCTGCTCATGTTGAGGAAATATTTCTATTATACTTTTTTCATCCCACATACTAAGATCTCTTGCAATGTTTATTATTTGTTTTATTTCATTGTGTGTGAATTTTAACTCTAAAGACCTTTCTTTTATAAAGTCTTGTTCATTTTTTGGCAGGTTTAAAAATATTGTATTTTTTATTGAGTTGTTAAACTTATCTAAATAGGTATGCATAATGGAGTTATAACATAAAGTAAGTTTACTTGCATATTATTTATGTCAAAAAAAATGTTTTCCGAATGCCTTATAGAAAAAACTATCCATATTATTAATAATAAGTCCGGAAACTGACCATAAAACAATTGCAGAAGCCAAAAGAGCTAATAATTCGAAAAATAATAACATAGTCCCTCCTTTTAAAGGGCAACAATTATAGCAATGAAAACCATAAAGTAACCTTAAATAACATAATTGAATTATATGTGATATATCACTTCTTTTACCTATGTTTTAGTTTTGAGTTTGATGGATATAGTACTTTACCTGATGGGACAACTAAAGATGAAGTTTGTAGGTGTAGGTCTTGATCATCAAAGAAGATATGAGCCTTAAATGCCTTTAAAATATTGCTTTTTTCTACACCGCCTAAGAAAAAAGCCTCATCTACATATACACCCCAGTGTCTTAATGTTTTAATGACTCTCATCTCAGACGGAGAGTTTCTAGCGGTAACAATAGCAATTCTAATAGGTGAATATTCGACTTTCATAGGGAGTCTTTCTTGAAGTAGTGCAAGTTTTTTTAAAAAATTTGCAAATGGACCTTCATTCATGGGTATATCTTGTGCTGAATCTTCATTTTTATGAAAAGCGTCTATACCACTTTCCTTATATACGAGTTCGCTTTCTTCATCAAAAAGTACAGCATCTCCGTCAAAGGCTATTCTGACCTGTCCATCAGGAGCATCGCATTTGTAATGTGGTGGAGTCGAGAGAACGGCTGATGCACATACACTTTTATCAATCACTTTTTGAGCATCTTTTTCATTTGTGGTTAGAAATAGGTCTACATCAAATGCTTCTAGGTAGTCAGCACTGGACTCACCTGCAGTAAAAGCGGAACGAGTTATGTTAAGACCAAGTTTTCTGATTGTGTTTAGGACTCTTATCCCAGTATCAGGAGAATTTCTAGACATTATAACAACTTCTACCAATGGTTGTCTGTCATTCTTTTTTGTATATCTGTTTAAATCTAATAGGGCATTAACTAAAGGAAACCCTATACCCTCTTTCAATAAAATATCCTCATGTTCTAGCATATATTTTCTATAGTTATGTATAGCATCATCGGGATTCTTTTTAAATTGGTCTTGAAACAGTTTGTCTGAATCGGATAAATCAAAAAGTGCGGTAGCTGAGATACCTATAACTAATGTTTCTTTTAAGTCTAATGGCAAGTATATACCTTTCTTGAAATACTAAATATTACAATTTGTCATATTTTTTATTAATTGTATAAATTAGATGTATTCTAACATAGCTTTTTGATTTTAAGGAATATAAAATGATTTTAGGAAAGTGCCCTTATTGCAAGGATGGAAGTATAGAAGTAAGAGATAAAGAGGTTAGAGGTAAAAAAGTTAAACTTTATGCTTGTTCTAACGCTAATTGGAAAAGTGAAGATGGAGAGATGTATGAGTTACGTGATGACTCAAGCTGTGATTTTAGGATTTGGCAAAATACCTTACATCGTTATGGGAAATGGCTGTCTTATAAAGAAATTAGAGAATTATTAGATGAACAAAACATAGAAGTGGAGTTATTGAGTAAAAAATATGGTAAAAAAGTTTATTATAATAAGAAAATTATACTAAATAGAGAGTACGGGGTAAGTGTTATATGGGATTAATGTAAAATAAATGAATAGATTTACCTTAAAAGCTTATAAAAATCAATAAATAATTATGACTTAATATTACTTTTACATTTATTTGGGTACAATCCTCGTCCACTTTGCTGTTTTTAACAAAAAGCTAGAGTATTTCTATCTTTAGTAGACAATACAAAAGATAAAAGTATTGGCAAGCTAGATAATGTTTGCCTACATACAGCAAAGATGAAAGACAAAACTAAAGATTCTAAAAGTAGAGCTTGTTCCTCTCACCAACAGGTGAAGCTTTAGTGACTGAATAAAAGCTGGACTAGTTCAGTTTTTATGAGATTAATGATAAGGACTTTCAATGAAAGTACGTGCTTCAGTAAAGAAGATGTGTGATGACTGTAAAGTTGTTAAAAGAAAAGGCATTGTAAGAGTAATCTGCAAAGTTAAAAAACATAAACAGAGACAAGGATAACCATGGCTCGTATTTCTGGTGTTGATTTACCTAAGAAAAAAAGATTAGAGTATGGTCTAACATACATCTATGGAATTGGTTTACATACTTCACGTCAAATATTAGACGCTACAGGTATAGACTATAACAAAAGAGTTTTCGAATTAAACGAAGCAGATGTAGCAGCAATTACAAATGAGATCCGTGCCAACCATATGGTTGAAGGTGATTTACGTAAGAAAGTTGCTATGGATATTAAGGCTCTTATGGATTTAGGTTCATATAGAGGTCTTCGTCACCGTCGTGGTCTTCCATGTCGTGGTCAAAAAACTAAGACAAATGCGCGTACTCGTAAGGGTAAACGTAAAACTGTCGGCGCAGCGTAAGGGATAGTAAATGGCAAAAAGAAAAGCTGTTAGAAAAAAAGTAGTAAAGAAAAATATTGCACGTGGTATCTGTCATATCGCTGCATCATTTAACAATACACTTGTAACTATTACAGATGAGATGGGTAACATGATTGCTTGGTCTTCTGCTGGTAGTCTTGGTTTTAAAGGTAGCAAAAAATCTACTCCGTTCGCAGCTCAAGCAGCTGTTGAAGCAGCAGTAGAAAAAGCTCAAATTCATGGAATTAAAGAACTTGGTATTAAAGTTCAAGGTCCAGGTTCAGGTCGTGAAACTGCTGTTAAAGCTGTTGGCGCTATTGAAGGTATCCGTGTTACATTTATGAAAGATGTAACTCCATTACCACACAATGGTTGTCGTGCGCCTAAACGTCGTAGAGTTTAAGGAGATTACTGATGGCAAGATATAGAGGTCCAGTAGAAAAAATCGAAAGAAGATTTGGTGTAAGCCTTAACCTTAAAGGTGAGCGTCGTTTAGCGGGTAAATCTGCATTAGAAAAAAGACCTTATGGTCCTGGTCAACATGGTCAGCGTCGTAAGAAAGTTTCTGAGTATGGTTTACAACTTAATGAAAAACAAAAAGCGAAATTCATGTATGGTGTTTCTGAGAAACAATTCCGTGCATTATTCGTTGAAGCAAAAAGAAAAGATGGTAATACAGGTACAAACCTTGTTACATTGATTGAGCAAAGACTTGATAACGTTGTTTATCGTATGGGATTTGCATCAACTCGTCGTTTTGCACGTCAACTTGTTACTCATGGTCACCTACTTGTAGATGGCAAAAAACTAGATATTCCTTCTTACCGCGTTAAGCCTGGTCAGAAAATTGAAGTTCGTGAGTCAAGTAAAACTAATGTACAAATTGTTCGTGCTATGGAGTTGACTAATCAGACTGGTTTAGCTCCATGGGTTGACATTGATTCTGAGAAAGTATTTGGAATTTTTACTCGTTTACCAGAACGTGAAGAAGTTGTTATCCCTGTAGAAGAGCGTTTAATCGTTGAACTTTACTCGAAATAATAGTTAATAAAAGGCGTTAGAGAATGAAAAAAATTAAAACTACTCCACTTGCTCCTCAAGAATTTGAGGTAGAACAGATTAGTGAGAATGAAGCTAACATTATGGCATACCCTTTTGAAACGGGTTATGCTATCTCTTTGGCTCATCCACTTCGCCGTTTTTTATTAAGTAGTTCGGTTGGCTATGCTCCAATCGCTATTAAAATTGAGGGTGCTAAGCATGAGTTTGACTCAGTGCGCGGTATGCTTGAAGATATTTCAGATTTCATTTTAAACCTTAAAGAAATTCGCTTTAAGTTAACAAATGAAGTTAGTGAAGCAGAGGTTAATTATAGCTTTGCAGGTCCTTGTGTTATAAAGGGAAGTGATCTTAACAATGATGAAGTAGAAGTAGTGACTCCGGAAACTCAACTTGCAACATTAAATGAAGATGCTACGCTTAACTTTAGTATTAAAATAGCACAGGGAATAGGTTATGTTCCAAGTGAAGATACTCACGATGAATTAGAAGACGGATATATAGCACTTGATGCATATTTCACTCCTGTTCGTAGTGCGACTTACAAAATTGAGAATGTTCTTGTAGAAGACAATCCTAACTTTGAAAGAGTAGTATTAAACATTAGAACTGATGGACAGATATCTCCTATTGATGCATTCAGAAACTCTTTAGAGGTTATGTATGCTCAATTGGCAGTATTTAATAGTGAAATTAGTGTTAAAGCACCGGTGACTATTGAAAGAGCTGAAGAGAGTCCTGATCTTAAAAAGCTGACTACACATATTGATAGCTTAGGTTTAAGTGCAAGAAGTTTTAATTGTCTTGACCGTTCAAGCATCAAACTTGTAGGTGAAATTGCATTAATGAGTACTAATGATCTTAAAAATGTTAAGAATCTTGGTAAAAAATCATATGATGAAATCGTTGAAAAACTTCAAGAGTTTGGTTATGAAGTTGGTGGCGATATCGCAGATGATGTTGTTAGCGCATTAAAAAAGAAAATAGAAGCTAAATAAGCTTAATTAGAGGAATTACAGATGAGACATCGTCATGGATACCGTAAACTAGGTCGTACAAGTGCACACCGTGCTGCTTTACTTAAAAACCTTAGTATTTCGTTAATTGAACATGGTAAAATTGAAACTACTGCTATTAAAGCAAAAGAGCTTCGTTCTTATTTTGAAAAACTGGTAACAGTTGCAATTAAGAATGACTCAAATGCTCATAAAACAGTATTCGCGTCGCTTCAAAGTAAAGAAGCAACTAAGAAATTAGTAAATGAAATAGCTCCTAAGTACGTTGATCGTGCAGGTGGTTATACAAGAATTAATAGAACTCGTATTCGTCGTGGTGATGCAACTACTATGGCATTTATTGAGCTTGTTTAATTAGTACGTAAAAGGAACAAAGTCCCTTTTACTACGCTAACGCTGAGTTTGACTCGGCGTCAAGTCCACGCACAGTAAACCGTACTTTTTAAAAAATATAACTTCCCAATTCTAAAATACTTTAAACATTAGGATATTACATGAGTAATTTCGCATTTGGAACTTACAGAATAAGTGATTTGAACCCTACTCATATAGAAAGCTTGAAAGAGGCAATTGCTTCTGGAATAAAGATGATTGATACATCATCAAACTATATGGATGGTGGAGCTGAGAGAGCGATAGCCTTAGCTTTTAGAGAATACGAAGATGAGAAAAACAAGATAGAAGTAGTTAGTAAATTCGGCTATATACAAGGTACTAATCTTTTAGCACATAAAGAAGAACCGGTTGAAGATGTTGTAGAGTTTAGTGAAGACTGTTATCATTCAATCTCAAGCTCTTTTTTACACAAACAGTTAAGTGAGTCTTTAGATAGACTTGAAAGAGACTATTTAGATTGCTATCTAATACATAATCCGGAATATTATATTATTGATGCAATACAAAAATGTATTGATAAAGATGAAAGACTAGATGAGATGTATAGAAGAATTGAAGAAGCTTTTGTTGGTTTAGAAAAAGAGATAAAAAAAGGTAGAATTGGATCTTATGGTATTAGTTCAAACAGCTTTTCAAAAGAAACTACAGATGAAGAGTTTCTACCGTATGAGGATTTAATTACTTTAGCAGAGAATGCATCCAGCAATGTAGGTAATGAGAAACACTCTTTTACAACAATAGAATTGCCTATAAATATTTTGGAACAAGAAGGTCTTAAATGTGCTGCTTGGGCTAAAAAGAACGGTATCAGAATCCTAGCAAACAGACCTCTAAATGCTCAATATAATAACTTGATGTATCGTTTGGCAGAATATGATGAAAGTCAAGAATATTATCATCACCTAAACGAGTTGATGGATCTATGTGATAATGACAGACTACGCCCTTTGTTTAACCTTTTAGAACAGCTTGATGCTTCAAAACATAAGTTTGGATGGATTGGAGATTATGATTCATTTTTATATACTCAAATTATTCCCCATATGAAAAAAGCCTTGAAAGATATTGACACAAAAAATATAGAAACAATGTTTAATTTTATAGATCTTTTTTTACAAGAGTATAGAAAAATGGTTCTTTATGAATGTGGAAACAATACAAAGATACAACTAAAAGAGTTTTTCTCAGATTGTGAGACTTCAATTCAGAGATGCGCACTTAGATTTATGACACAAATAAAAGATATAGACTTTATTTTGATTGGTATGAGAAAGCCCTCATATGTACATGAAATACTTTCTTAGAAAGTCTAAAAACAAAAATATAGTTATTATTTTTATGACTTGTTAAGGGACATTATCATATCTTACTACAATAATTAAATAAAAATTTTAAAGGATGGAAATGATTCCATTTACAGATGAAGAATTAATGAGTCCAGTTGAAGCTGTGATTGATAAAGTACGTCCGTCTTTAGCACTTGACGGTGGCGATATAGCATTTATAACCGTTAAAAACTCTAAGGTTTATGTACAACTAAAGGGTGCATGTGTTGGTTGTGGAAGTAGTGGAACTACACTTAAATATGGTGTTGAAAGACAATTGAAAATGGATATACACCCAGAACTAGAAGTAATAAACGTACCCCAGGGTATGGAAAATGATATAGATAATTTATAAAAAAGTAATATAAAGATGAGTATTAGTAAGTATAAAATTTTAACACAAGCTAAAGAAAGCTTTAGTAAATCTAATTTTAAAAGTGCATTGGAAAAATTTGCGATGGTCTTACAAAGTTTTCCTAATTCAAAAGAAGCTTATAATGGAGTAATCCTTGCAGAGATGGCTATGAGCGGAGAAGGTGGGGCTGAAGCCTTGTTTGATTATTATGAAATTTTACAAGAAGAAGATAAAGAACAAGCCGATATAATAATGGGTGATATACTACAAAATATGGATGGCTCATTAGAAAAACTGAGTGAAGTTTTTTCAGAACCTCTACGTGACAGACTAGAGTTTGAAGATGGATTACTTTATAAAGATTTTAAAGCGATTATAGATGATGGAGAAAGTTTTAAAGAGACATTTGAAAATATAATGTTTTCTACTCGTGTAATAATAACTCAAAAAGAAGATTTTATAGATTTTTTAGAAAATCTTATTGAGAATGATTTTACGGAGATGGCTTTGACCTATCTTGAAAACGCGTTAAGTGTATATCCTAGCGATAAACTTTTAAGAAAATTACTAAAGAAGCTAGCAAAGGGCAAAAAAATTGAGAGTTGAGTTACCTAACCAAAAGTTTAAATATGTAACAGAAAATTCTCTGGAATGTAATGAAGAGACGGCCTTTGTTTTAACAAAGCAGAATGAGAAATATCTTCAAAATGCTAAAAATAATAATGCTCACTCTATCATAAGCATAAAAGATATCGGTAAGCTGTTTGGTATTGATAAAATAAAAATAATCGGAATAACCGGAACAAACGGTAAAACTACTACAGCCAGTGCTATGTACTCATTTTTACTAGATATGGATTATAAAACAGCCATGCAGGGGACTCGTGGTTTTTTTATGAATGATGAAATTGTTGAAGAAAAAAGTCTTACCACTCCAAGTGTTTTAAATACATATATACATATTTATCAGGCTGTAGAAAGTGCTTGTGAGTTTTTTATAATGGAAGTTAGCTCACATGCAATCGCACAACAACGTATTGAGGGTTTGAACTTTGAACTTAAAATACTTACAAACATAACGCAAGACCATTTAGATTATCATAAGACTATCGGTGAATACATAGCTACTAAAAATAGTTTTTTCCAAGATGAAGGTAAAAAACTTATAAACAAAGATGAACCTCGTGCTTCATTTAACTTCAAAAATACTTTTACTTACGGTATTGAGAACAATGCCACATACAGACTTATAGCATACTCGCTAAATAATGCATCGAGTGGAATAATTCAGCATTTTCAAGAAGTTGTTCCATTTACTGCATCATTGCATGGTTTTTTCAATCTTTACAATCTTATGGCAGCTATAAGTGCTACTCATATTTTAACCGGTAAAAAACTAGAAGAAGTTGCTGATGTTGTTGATAATTTTGCCGGTGTCAGCGGTAGAATGGAACAGGTCTGTGAAGCCCCTAATGTTATAGTGGATTTTGCACACACACCAGACGGTATGCAACAGGTATTAAATGCTTTAAAAGAAAAAGAACTTTTAGTAGTATTTGGTGCCGGTGGAGATAGAGATAAAGAAAAACGTCCTATGATGGGTAGAATTGCAGCATCTTTGGCAAAAAAAGTATACATAACAAGTGATAATCCAAGAAGTGAGAACCCTGATTCTATTATTGAAGACATTTTAGAGGGTATAGAAGATAAAAGTATAGTCAGTGTAGAAGTCAATAGAAAAAAAGCTATTGAGATGGCACTGGACGACCAAGAAGATGATGAAGTGGTGGTAGTGCTTGGAAAAGGTGATGAAGCATTTCAAATAATTTATGACGAAAAGCTACCTTTTGACGATAGAGAAGTTGTTAGAGAACTTTTAAACATATAATTAATTTAAATCTTAAAGATAAACTAGAACTATTTCGCTATAATTTCGCGAAAATACATAAAGTTTTTATTGTAATTTTAGAGCATTATATTTTCTTTTAAATCAGTGCTCTTAAAATTATAAACTTTATGCAAAAATAACAAGGAAAATTTTATGGGAATCCCTCAACCAGCATACTATATATTTAAATGTGAGCAATCAGCTCCTCCAGGTATGCCAAAACCATCATGTGTAACACCTCAAACTCAGGATATATTTCAGCATTTAGCTACAACTTTAATGAAAAATGGTATCATGGGTACAGTTCAAGCGATTAGAACTTCATGTCTTAATCGTTGTCAAATGGGTCCAGTTATGTTGGTAGAACCTGGTCATACAATGTATGCGGCTTTAACAAAAGAAAAAATAGACCGTATAGTTGAAGAACACATTATCAATGGTAACGTGGTTGATGAGTTTGTAATAGACTCTGAGATGTGGGATGAACCAATTTCTCCAGCTGATATGAAAAAACAGATGGGAATGTAGGAAAAGAATATGACTATAGAGATGCTCTACAGCAAAATTCATCGTGCTACAGTAACTGATGCTAACTTAAACTATGTTGGTTCAATTACTATAGATGAGGAGCTTTTAGAGGCTGCTAAGATGAGAGTTGGACAAAAAGTTGAGATACTAAATGTCAACAATGGTGAGAGATTTTCAACTTATATAATCCTAGGTGAACGAGGAAAAAGAGACATTTGCTTAAATGGTGCAGCTGCAAGAAAAGTTCATAAGGGTGATAAAGTAATCATAGTAGCATACGCTACTTATGATGAAAAAGATCTTGAGACATATAAACCTAAAGTTGTAATCCTAGATGATAACAACGATATAGACTATGTGGCAGACAGTATCTAATGTTTGGTAACCTTGGTGATATGGGTAAGATGCTTGAAGGGATGCAGGAGAACAGTGCAAAGCTTCAAAAAGAACTAGAATCTAAAACTTTTAATGTAAAAAGTGGAGGAGGAATGGTTGAAGTGAGTATAAATGGAATAGGTGAAGTACTAGATATTAATATTGACGATTCTTTACTAAGCGATAAAGAATCACTTCAAATCTTACTCATTGGTGCTATTAATGATGCCAATAAAATGGTTGAACAAAACAAACAAAATAGTGCTATGGACGTGTTAGGCTCAATGGGTAGTATAAACCCGTTTGGAGCTAAATAGGTGCTTAGATTATTTCTGGCACTAAACTTTTTCTTACTAAACATATACGCGTGTCAGGGTGGATTTAAAGCTTGTAAATTAAAGATTAAACATTCTTCAGCTATAAAAAACACTACTATACAAATACCAGTCTTAAAAAATAAGAGATTGATTTTTACTACAAAAATACCTAATAAAAAAATTATTAAACATGATCCTTTTCTTTGCCTCTATCTGGTTGAAGATAATATAGACTTCAAGTATCCTTTTAAATTTAATATGAAACTTTCTTTAGAATCGGCGATAGTAGACTCCGCTAAAGCGCGTAATGGAAAAATCATAAGTTCACAGATTGGAATAAACAAGCTTGCCCTATATAGTAAAAAAGCTTTCACTCCTGCTTTATTTATAAATAGTTGTTGTTCTTTAGAAGGTATAGTCACTCCTTTAGGTATTATAGAAAAAGATTATTTAAAAAGGTTTATAAATAATAAAAGTGCTGATTACTCCGACATTGGTATTAGGGTAAGAGATGAAAAAAAGTTAGTATTGGTAAATAGTATTGATCCTTTTATGAAAAACAACAACTTTAAAAAAGGTGATTGCATTTTACAATTGGATGATACTGATGTCAAAAACAGTTCAGTATTTATGAAAAAAATATTATTTTCAAATATAGGTAGTAATCATAGGATAAAAATAAAAAGAGATTCAAAAATCATATCATTTAAGATGAAAACAAAAAAAAGATATGGTGGCGGATATATCAGTGATACTTACCTTGAACAAAAGGGTATTTTTTTTGACAAGAACCTTATAGTTACAAAAATAAAAAATGGATATAAGGATTATGGTCTTAAAGTGGGAGATAAGCTTTTAAAAGTAAACAACACTATTGTTAAAACACAAGAAAAAGTAAGAGAGAGTATCTCAGACTTTAATAAATATTCATCTTTACTTTTTGAGAGAAATGATTTTCAATTTTTTGTGAGTATCATTGATTAAAGATATTTTCTTAATAACAATTCAAGCTTTTTTTGGTCAATAGGTTTAGATAAATAGTCATCCATTCCACTTGCCAGTAATCTCTCTTTATCCCCTTTAAGAGCATTTGCTGTTACGGATATTATAGGTACCTGTTTTTTATGTGTCATTTTTCTTATTTTAGATGTTGCCTTCATACCATTCATATTTGGCATGTTCTCATCCATTAGTATCAGATCATAATTATACTTATCAAAGTATTCTATAGCCTCTAGTCCATCATTTACCAATGTTACTTCTATTCCAAGTTCTTTTAATAATATTTCCATTAGAAGCTGGTTTGATTTATTGTCTTCAACAACTAATACATTAGCACTAATAGGTACGTTTTCAGATTTTGTTTTAATTTCTTTGTTTATATGGTTTAGCTCTATATGTTTTTCTATATCTTTAAAAACAGCTACATGAAAATAAAATTTACTACCTACATTTAATTCACTCTCAACCTTTATATCACCATTCATTAAGTTTGTTAAAGACTTACTTATTGATAGTCCTAATCCACTTCCACCAAATTTTCTTGTTATTGAATTATCTTCTTGCTCAAAAACATTAAAAATTTTGTCTAAGTTGTCCGCTGCAATACCAGTACCGTAGTCTTTAACGCTACAGTATAGTGATGAGCTCTCTTTCATATAGCTTACGTCAATCTCTATATTGGAATTTGCCTTGGAAAATTTAATAGCATTACTTAATAGATTTGCAAATATTTGCTTGATTCTAGTTACATCTCCGTAAGCTTCTTCTGGTAAATTTTTATCAATATTTAATAAAATAGAAATGTTTTTCTCTTTTGCTTTAGTGAAAAAAAGTTTTACAGTTAACTCAAAGGGTTCTTTTGATTTAAATAGTGTACTTTCAATAGATAGTTTCCCACTTTCAATTTTTGAAAAATCTAAAATATCATTGATAACGTTCATAAGAGATTCACTTGATTCTCTTATGATGTTTAGTTGTGAGAGTTTCTCTGTAGACATCTCATTTTTACACAATATGTCTACAAAGCCAATTATTGCATTCATGGGTGTCCGAACCTCATGACTCATATTAGCAAGAAAATTTGATTTTGCTCTATTTGCATTGTTTGCAGCTTTTTGAGATTCTCTTAGCTCATCCTCTACTATTTGTCTTTGTTTAACTTCTTTTAGCAAAAGTTGGTGCTGGTCCATAATGTCTATATTTACACCAATCCTTGCTAGTACTTCTTCTTTTATATATGGTTTAGTTATAAAGTCATTAGCTCCCGCTTTTAAGAATTCTATAGTTACTATAGGTGTTGTATGGATAGATATAGCCAGAATTGACAGTTCCATTCTTGAGTAGTTTTGTCTGATAACACGAGTTAAGTCAGCCCCGTTCATTCCTGGCATCTCATAATCAATCAAAGCAATACTTACATCGGTATTATTTTTTAAAATAGCTAAGGCATTTTTGGCATTATTTGCCTCTAAAATTGTAAAATTTTGAAACTTTAAGAGACTGTTTAGAGCAAATCTGCTTGATTTAGAATCATCGACTATTAAAATTTTTCTATGTTTATTATTCATTATACGATTAACAGTAGATTTGAGCAGCTCTAATTGTTGGTCATCTTCAAGCACTATATAGTCTATAATATTTTTGTCAACAACCTTATCGCGTAGCTTTTGATGAAAGCTACCTGTCATTGCTATTGAAGGGATATTTTTCTTTAGTAAATAATTAAGAACTTCATCTTGTGTATCAGGTAAATTAATATCAACTATACTCAGCATAATATCTTTTTTGTGAAATTTTATCAGGTCTTCTGCAGATTCCATATCATATGCTATCACTACGTCATAACCAAGACTATTTAGAGTCTCTTTTTCATACATAGCAATTGTTTTATTGTCTTCAATTATTAATATCAATTTAGGCATACGGTAAAATCCAAGTATATTTTTTTATAATTATACATTCTTTTGTGCGCTAATGTATAATTACAAAATTATTAATATCAAATTAACTGCAATTATTATAAAATTCCATATGCAAAAATTTGAAGCTTTTTTATTAGATAACTTACCAACATCAAAGAGTATTCATCCTACATATGAAAAGGCACTTTGTGAGATGTTACGTGCCGGTGGAAAACGATTTCGTCCTGCGCTTTTACTTGGTGTAGTAAACTCTTATAATAAGCTGATGTATGACAGTGCAAGGCATGCAGCATATGCGATAGAATTGTTGCATACTTATTCACTTATTCATGATGATTTACCTGCTATGGATAATTCACCGCTTCGTAGGGGGAAGCCCACTCTGCATATAGTTTATGATGAGGTTACGGCAATTCTTGTAGGGGATGCATTGAATACTTACTCTTTTGAGGTTTTAGCAAATGCTCCTTTTTCTGATTATACGAGAGTCAGACTTATAAGTGAACTTGCACAAAACGGTGGTTTAAACGGTATGGTATTGGGTCAGGCTGTTGATTGTTATTTTGAAAATCAGCCACTTTCAATAGAAGATGTTAAAATTCTTCATACAAATAAAACTGCAAAGCTGATTGCTGCTTCACTTAAAATGGGCGCAATAATAATTGGACGTGAAGAATTAGGTGAAAAACTTTATGATTTTGGTATAAAACTTGGGTTATTATTTCAAATACAAGATGATATTTTGGATGTAACACAAAGTTCTCAGGAGGCTGGAAAGCTTACTGGAAATGATGGAGATAAAAATAGTTTTGTTACTTTGATAGGCTTAGAAGAGAGTATGAAAGAAGCAAATTTATTAGCGGATGAACTCGAACAAGAGTTGAATGGTTTTGATGAGTGTTTAAAAGATGAACTATCACCACTACTAACGAAATATATAAACAGACACAGGTAAAGACTATGGCTTTTTAAAAGCCAAGCTTTTGGAAATGCTAACATATGGCATTTTCCATGCTAAGTCGCCTCAGCGGCGCAAGCGTAGTAAAGGGACTTAGTTCCTTTATGTGACTAATAAATGAAGGTTTCCTTCATTTTAGTAGCTACCCCTTGAGGGTATGAAATAAAATTAAGGAATTAATAATATGAGTAACACAATGCGTCAAAAGATGGCAGATAGTATAAGATTTTTAGCAGCAGATATGGTTCAAGCTGCAAATAGCGGTCATCCTGGTGCACCAATGGGTCTTGCAGATATAGCTGTAGTTTTAAGTGAGCATATGAATCACAACCCTAAAAATCCTTCATGGTTAAATAGAGACAGATTAGTATTCTCCGGTGGTCATGCTACGGGTCTTATTTATTCACTTTACTATCTTTGGGGATATGGTTTAGAAATTGATGACTTGAAAAACTTTCGTCAATTAGATTCTACAACTCCAGGTCATCCTGAGTTTGGACATACAGCGGGTATTGAGATTACTACCGGCCCTCTAGGTCAGGGTGTTGCAAATGCTGTTGGATTTTCTATGGCTTCAAAATTTACTGCTGCTCAGGTGAACTCAGAGACAGCTGCGCTAATTGACCATAATGTTTATTGTTTATGTGGTGATGGTGACTTAGAGGAAGGTATCTCTTATGAAGCTTGTTCTATAGCCGGACACAACAAACTTGATAACTTAATTCTTATTTATGATTCTAACCGTATCACTATTGAAGGTTCAACGGATTTAAGTATAAGTGAAGATATCCGTAAACGCTTTGAATCACAAGCTTGGGATGTTTTAGAGTGTGACGGTCATAACTTTGATGAGATTGATGCTGCACTAACTACTGCAAAATCTAACACTAAACCTACCATCATTATAGCAAACACTATCATTGCTAAAGGTGCCGGTAAATTAGAAGGTTCACACCACTCTCACGGTGCTCCTTTAGGGGTAGATGTAATTGCTGAAGCTAAAAAAGCTGCCGGATTTGATGCAGAGAAAAAATTCTTTGTAGCTGAAGACGCTTTGGCAAGATTTAGATGTGCTATAGAAGATGGTGACTTATGTGAGCGTGAATGGATTCACTCTCAAAAGACTATGCCTTTAATGGAGCAGAATGAAGCTTTAGATGCCCTGCAAAATCCTGATTTTTCTAGAATTGATTATCCAACTTTTGAGAAAGCTGAAGCTACTCGTGGTACTAATGGAAAAATTATGAATGCTATTGCTAAAGGTATTCCAAGTTTCTTAGGTGGTTCAGCTGACCTTAGCCCATCTAACAAGACAAACTTAAATGACATGGGAGTTTACCCGAAGGGTAGAAATATCTACTTTGGTATCCGTGAACATGCTATGGCATCAATCGTAAATGCAATGGCACTTTATGGTCCACTTATGCCTTTCTCAGCTACATTCTTTGTTTTCTCAGATTATTTAAAACCAGCAGCTCGTATTGCAGCCTTAACAGGAATTCAACAGTTTTTTGTATGGACTCACGATTCTATAGGTGTTGGTGAAGATGGACCGACTCACCAGCCGATTGAGCACCTTTCACAATTTCGTGCATTACCTAACTTTTATGTATGGCGTCCTGCTGATGGTGCTGAAAATGTAGAAGCTTGGAAAACTGCATTAGAGATGAGTAAATCTCCATCAGCATTTGTATGTTCACGTCAAAACCTTTGTGTATTACCATCTGCTGTAAAAGGTGAGGCTTCTAAAGGTGGTTACTTACTAGCATCTGATGAAAATGCAGTGATCACTTTAATGGCATCAGGTTCAGAGGTTGAACTAGCACTAAAAGTAAAAGAGACTTTAAATGCTAAAGATGTACCTGTAAATGTAGTTTCAGTTCCTTGTTATGATCTTTTCATAGAACAAGATAAAGATTATGTAGATTCTATTATCAAATCTGACACGAAAAAAGTAGCTATTGAAGCTGCTCGTGGTTTAGAGTGGTATAGACTTGCTGATGATGTTATCTCAATGGATAGCTTCGGTGCATCTGCTCCAGCTGGTCAGCTTTTTGATAAATTTGGTTTCTCAGTTGAATCTGTTATAGAGAGAATTAAGTAATTTATACCTAGTGCTAAGCACTGGGCATATTTATACTAGTAATCTTTCTGCTAATTTTCTATCATCGTTCCAAGACATACTTGTAAAAAAATAAAATGATGTTATTAAAATATAGATTCCAAATTCTATTTTGTCTGATAGCCCATTAGAATCTACAAAAATAAATGCAGAAAATATTAATATTACGCCAGAGATATAAACTGTAATTTTTGGTATTAATGCACTAAAAAATCTAATAAGTTTATTTTTAAATTCATTAGCATGTTGAAACTTGCCATCTTTATATTCATAAAGTCTTTTATACTTTTGTATTAAATAAAGTATTAATAAAATATTATCGTCTTTAACTAGCTTGGATATGTCATTAAAGTTCATGTTGCTACTTGTTATTTGATAAAATAATTCACAAATAAACCATTTGTCATTTTCCTTATTATCGATTTTATCAACTAATTCTTGAATTAAATCTAACTTTTTTCTCTTTTTACTTTTCTGAAAAATAAATTTTTCAATGATTGACGGTGTAAAAATTAATACAGCTATTGCTATTAATTCCTTGATAATTCCTAAAGCTTCCATACTAGCTCCTGTTTAAAATAGAATACTATATAATACAGGTTTACTTTTATGCAGTGTGAAAATATGACAAAATGACATATATATAATAATTGAAAGGATAGTTTGCTTGAAACAACAAACAGCAACCTTTGCAGCTGGATGCTTTTGGGGAGTCGAAGAGGACTTCTTAAAAGTTGAAGGTGTTTTAAATACTCGTGTCGGATATATGGGTGGACATCTCAAAAATCCTGAATATGAAGATGTTTTAACAGATAAAACTGGTCATGCAGAAGTTGTACAAGTTTATTATGATGAAGAGACTTGTCCTTATGAAAAACTACTAAAAGCTTTTTTTGAACTCCATAACCCCTCAACTATCCCAGGTACAAAGTATAAATACAGAAGCACAATTTTTTATCATACACCTAAACAAAAAGAGATAGCTGAAGGTTTTTTAAAAGAGTTGATATCTGCTAAGCTTTATAACTATAAAGTAAAGACTACTATAGTCAATGCAGATATTTTTTATGAAGCTGAAGAGTATCATCAACGTTATTTGAAGAAATTAAAAGGATAAAGTTTCTTGCATAATGTATAAAGCTTATTTAGTTTATCTTCTATAAAATCTTAACTTCTATTATAAGCAGGTTTAGTTAAGATTCTGCTATCAACATGACCACGTCCTACGGTGAAATGGTACAATATTTGAAAACGGTTGTCTTTTAAGCCAAGCATATTATGCATCACATCGTCTAAGAAACATCCAATTCCGGTGCCCGATAATCCCATAGAAGTTGCCTCTAGGTAGAGTTGTTGCCCTATCATACCACATTCCCAGTAAAGTTCCTTGTATCTATGAGCACCGTAGTTTTGGAGTTGTTGTGAAAAGTTACAAAGCATGCCTAGACTAAATGCTCCGTCACTTGCTATGTCCTGAGAACAGCTAATGGCTTTTGAAGCCATCTTAAGATCTCTGTCTTGTAAAAAGTATAAACTGTTGAACTCTGTCTTTTCCCATTTAAAACCCGAATTCATCTGTTGTTTTAAATCTTCTTTATCCCTATCATTTCTTATAAGTATGTATAGACCGGATTGGTAGTCTTGTACCCTATGTATAAACAGAACTAAATGAGTAGAGTTTTCTTTAGAATCTAATGATGTGTTTATACTATCTAACATTATATGAAACTGTTGTTTAGTTATTGTAGAATTTTCAATCTGCATTACATGTATGCTTCTACGGTTTAAAATAACATCTTTAGATTCTTTACTTGCTTCTTTGTATATACTGGTTTGCAAAATATTTTTTTGCGCTATTTGCATAGTGGAGGTTGCATTTTCAATCTCTGGTATGATTTCCCAATCCTGCATACTTGAACTTAGCTGATTTGCAATACCCTCAAATATAAGAGGTGTAGATTCTACTAAAGATTGAATAGATGTAGACGAATCTATTTTTTTGGGGGATACAATAAAAAGCATATCCGGATTTTCATCTTCAAAAAATCTATCATTTTGTTTTAGTCCTAATAGTATGGATATGTCATCATCACTTATAGAATCTAAGCGTGTTAGCTTCCATCCAAGAATTTTTGCAGATATTTGCAATGATTGCCAAGCATGACCCGCATCAAGCTGTGTGTATCTAAATGCTCGTTCTCCATATTTCCAGACCTCACGCCAAGTTATGCCCGAGAGTCCAATCAAAAAGCTTCCTAAGGGTAATGTCTCCCAAAACGGTGTTTCAAAATTTGATAGAGTCTCTAAGCTATGGTCTTTAGGAGCGTAGTGATATACGGTTGTTTTGTCTTTTTGTTCTTTCAAAACAGGTGGTAATATAAGATAAGCTTCTGTAGGATGCAAGTTTCCGCTTGAGGCATTACATCTTACCGCCCATGAACCACCTCCCGATTCTTTGTACGCTGCAATACCCATAGAAAATTGTAAAAGTTGAGAGATAGATTCTTTTACCAGTGGTGCTGAGGGTAGATCTGCGTCTAATAAGTGGTAGGGTGGAGTGGTGTTGTCCATAGACAGGGGAAGCTTTATATTCTTCGTCCCATTATAGTTTCTAAAAGGATTTGGCTGAGTAGCCCAGTCCATATAGCCAAGTGAACGAGCATATCTGTTTTGCGTATGTTTTGTTGTTTCATGGTAGTGATGTACCGTTTGTAATGATTTATTCATTTTGTTAGTTTAATGAATTTTCCTTAAGCTAAACTCTAAATAAAAGCTTGATTTTTTATTGTAGGTTTTTTTAATATCTCTTTTGCTAAAAATACATTATGAAATTTTCACAATTAAAACTAACAACACCATATTTAAAACTAGATTCTATTTTCTTTGATGAGGTTGAACCGACACCTCTTGATAAGCCTTTTCTAATATCTGCTTCAAAAGATGCAGCGAAACTTTTAGGTATTGATGAAGATATAGATATGGATGATAAACTCATAGATATAGTAAACGGTACTCATAAGCTAGATGGCTCTAAAACTTTTTCAATGACGTATGCAGGACATCAGTTTGGTTACTATGTTCCTCGTTTAGGGGATGGAAGAGCAATAAACCTTGGCAAGGTAAATGGACAAAACCTTCAGTTAAAAGGTGCAGGTCGTACACTTTACTCACGTCAGGGAGATGGACGAGCTGTTCTTCGTTCAAGTATTCGTGAGTATTTGATGTCAGAGGCTATGCATGGTCTTGGTATCTCAACATCCCGTGCTTTGGCTATCATAGGAAGTGATACGGATGTTGCAAGGGAGAGATGGGAAAAGGGTGCTATAGTACTTCGTTTGTCTCCTACATGGGTACGTTTTGGAACATTTGAATATTTTAATGCCAAGGGCGAACATGATAAGCTGGAAAAGTTGGCGGACTATGTTATAGATGAATCATTCCCTCATTTAAAGGGTAGGACAGGTATGTATGTTGAAATGTATAAAGAGATAGTTCAAAATACAGCTAGGACAATTGCCTCTTGGCAAAGTGTGGGCTTTAACCATGGAGTTATGAATACTGACAATATGTCAATAGACGGTAGGACAATAGACTATGGACCATTTGCATTTTTAGATGACTACGAAGCAAACTATGTATGCAATCATACTGATGTTGAGGGTCGTTACAGTTTTAAAAATCAACCTGGTATCGCTTACTGGAACTTACAGCAGTTAGCACGTGCTTTATCTCCTATAGTAAATAATGAAACTGCTTTAAAAATACTAGATGAGATATTTGGCAATACTTACGAAAAAGAGTATCTTGATATTATGTATACTAAGATAGGTTTATTTGATAGAGATGAAAAGGATATTGAACTGCTAAAATGGATGTTGGGAGCATTAGAGAGTGCTACAGTTGATTTTACAATGTTTTTTAGAACCTTATCAAGATATGATGGAGATAAAAGGTCTATTTTATCATTGGCTGAGTTAGAAGAATCGTTAAAAGAATGGTTGGAAGCATATGATGTAAGGTTAGAAAAAGAGAGTCTCAATCAGGAAAAAAGACACGAACAGATGTTAGGAGTAAATCCAAAGTACATCTTAAAAAATCATATCTTACAAGAAGCTATAGTAAAAGCCAAACTCTCAGATTTTTCAATGGTAGATGATTTACTAAGAGTTGCACATAATCCGTATGTTGAACATGAAAGTCTCACTTATCTATGTAAGCCAACCCCTAAAAAAGCAAAAAATATAAAGTTAAGCTGTTCTTCTTAAAACAGAGTTACTGAAAAGTAATACTATGTAAATATGAACGACGAGCATAAGCTATCTCACCACGTTGTTGCATTGTCTGTAAAACTGGTGTTAATAATGGGATGATGTGTTTGTTCTTTTTATGGACAAAATGATACAATGGTAATCTTTGTAGTGGTTTACTGACAGGCTTTATGTCTTTATATCCATTAAGAAAGATAGTTTTTAAAGCAGTGAACTTTGGTGCAACGATTATATCTGTTTTACCTTCATTTAGTAGCTTAAATGCAGCATTAAAATTCATGAGCACATTTCTGCTTATACTTTTTGTTCCATTCTCAATAAACTTAATACCCTTTACTATTGTTACATTATAGTCGGCTAAATCACTCCACTTTGATATCTTAATATTTTTATTTTTACTAAAAGCCATAGCTTGAATTTCAACTAGCGGTACAGGCACTATTACTAAATTAGGGTACTTTAGTGGTATTTTCTTGATTCTAGAAATATCAGCATCAGTTTCACCATAATTTGCTAGCTGAAGAGATTTCTCAGGCTGCATATATCTGTGTTGCATTTTCAAACCAGCTCTACTATATGCTTTTTCTAATATTATCATGGAAATATTATGCATCGGCATATCCGTACCTGAAATTATGTATGTTTTTGCGTTCAATAATTCTAAGAATATAAATATAATTAATATAAAACTTTTCATGTTATATTGTATACTCAATTAGCATGAAAATAGATTAAGATATAACATTATATAAATTTAAGTTCTTCTTCTTAATAGTACGTTATCTAAAAGTAATACTATTTAAGTATGAACGACGAGCATAAGCTATTTCTCCACTATCTCTCATTTTTTGTAAAATAGGAGTTAAAAGTGGAATGACGTTAGCATTTTTTTTATGTACGAAGTGATATAGAGGTAAGCTTTTTAAAGGTTTGCTTACAGTTATTATATTTTTGTACTTATTTAGAAATATTGCTGTCAGTCCAGCTAGTTTAGGAACAACTATAATATCAGTTTTACCTTCTTGTAAAGCATGAAACGCATCTTTGAAATGCATAACAAGAGTTCTGTTAATGTCTTGAGTCGCAGCCTCTATAAATTTTGTTCCTTTTACAATTGTTACTCTATAGTCCTTTAAATCACTCCATTTTGAGATATATATGTCTTTGTTTGTACTAAAAGCTATAGCATGCACAGTAATCAATGGGACGGGTACTATTAGCAAATTTGAGTAATTCATAGATATCTTTTTGATTCTGGCCATCTCTCCGTCAGTCTGACCTGAGTTAGAAGATATGAGTGATTGTTCTAGTTGCATAAAAACGGGTTTCATCTTCAAACCAGCTCTAGCATATGCATTTTTTAATAAGAATGATGCAATCTTTTGAACTGTATTGTTCGTACCGCCAGATATACTATATGTTTTAGCATTTAACAATGGTAAAAGTACGAGCATAAATAAAACTATATATTTCATAATTTTATTTTAACATATAATTATATATTTTAACTATAAATATTTCAAAACATCTACAGCTATAAAAATCATGACAAGAAATATTAGCGAAGATATAAAGACCAATGCTGTTACTATTTTAGGTTTACAATCATAAAGAGATGCAAGGTTGATATTGGCAACAGCCAAAGGCATCATTAACTCTATAAATATTATTCCTTTTATTGTTACATCTAAGTCAATATTGTAAAGGATGAAAAATGTTAAAATTGGAAGTATTAAAAACTTGATACTCATAACCCATATAACTAGAGATTTACTAATCTCTTTAATCTTTGAACCGTAAAGATAGATTCCAAATAAAAACAGTTGCATGGTCATGGAAGCATAAGCTCCCATCATTAGAGTATTCATAATAACTTCGCTAGGCTTGTAGTTGTTTACACTTAAAATTATTGCTATTGTAGCCGCCCAAAGTATAGGTAGTTTAACTATATTTGTTAGAGAAGTTTTAACATTATAAGTTCCGCGCGAGTAGAAATAAACTCCTAAAGTATACACTATAAATACGTTTACTAAATTAATTACAGTACTATAGGGTATAGATTGTTCTCCAAATATCGCTATATTGAGAGGGATTCCTAAATTTCCAGTATTACCTATAATTGCGACAACTACAGCTATCGAATAATCTTTTTTTTCTTTAAAAATCCACTTTGCAACAAAGACAGTAATAACTAAAACAAACAAGACAATAAGTAAATATATTGATGGAACATAAATCAAACTGATGTCAACAGGACGGATAAGAAGTCCCCAGAATGTTAAAAAAACCTGTAAAAAGTACACATTGATAAGAGTTATTGTTTTATCATCTATTTGTTGTTTAAAACTTTTTTTAGCAATGTAGCCCATCACTATAAAGATGTATATACCGAGAATTGAAAAGATTATAGAACTCATAAAGAGATTATAACAAATAGTGTATAATTGTGTATGCAAACAATAGAAAATATTAAAAAAACAATAGAGCAAAACTTGGCGGTGATGATTTATTTCTCAGCGCCTACCTGTAATGTATGTCATGCATTAAAACCTAAACTCCTTGAAGCACTTGAGAAAAACTTTAAAGATTTTGAAGTTGTGAGTGTGGATATCTCAGAAACTGAAGATATAGCACCGCACTTTGATGTTTACGCTATTCCGACAGTGTTAGTATTTTTAGATGGCAAAGAGTTCCTGAGAAAGTCTCGTCACATGAGTGTTGATGAGGTGATTAGAGAGATAAAACGTCCTTACGAGATAATGACTTCTTGAAAAAAAATATTTTGATAACCGGTTGTTCTAGTGGTATAGGATATGATACTGCTCACTACTTACATAAAAATGGTTATACAGTATATGCAAGTGCCAGAGATGAAGAAGATGTAAAAAGACTTCAAAATGAAGGTTTGAATGTATATCTTCTTGATGTCACAAAAACAAAACAGATAAAAGATGTCTTAGAAGATATAATAAAAAGAGACAGCACTCTTTACGCAGTTTTTAACAATGCCGGATTTGGCCAGCCTGGTGCAGTAGAAGATATAAGTACTAAAGTGTTAAAAGAGCAGTTTGAGACAAATTTTTTTGGACTGCATGAACTAACTAGCCAATCAATAAAAATTATGCGTAAGCAGGGTTACGGTCGTATATTGCAACACTCATCAGTACTAGGTCTTGTATCTCTTCGTTTTCGCGGAGCTTATAATGCCTCAAAATATGCCATAGAAGGTTTATGCGATACGCTTCGTCTAGAACTTATGGATACAGGTATTCACATATGTACTATAAACACAGGTCCGGTACATTCTAATTTTAGAAAAAATGCGACTAAAAAGTTTTATGAAAACGTGGCAGATGTAAATAGTGTTTTTAAAGAGGAGTATAAAGAACAGTTGTTAGGTAGAGGTGATAAAAAAGACAAAGACCTTTTTACTAAAGAATCTAATGTTGTGATAAAAAATGTTATTCATGCACTAGAATCTAAAAAACCTAATCCAAGATACTATAACACTTTGGCTACACATATACTTGGTGGATTTAAGAGAATCTTATCTACAAATATTCTGGACAAAATTTTACGAAGAATTTAATTATTGCATAAAAGCTAAAAGTGAAGCTGTAACTGCAACATTTAGAGATTCTACACCACGGTTCATCGGTATATTAACCTCTTCATTACAAAGTTGTTCTATCTCAGAACTAACTCCATCACTCTCATTTCCTAAAACAAAGATAGATTTGTCAGTTTTTTTTATATGGTATATACTATTTTTAGCATGTGAAGACAGTAGGTATATTTTTGTTTCACTAAGAGAGCTTAAAGTCTCATCTAAAGTATTACAATAATATATAGGCAGTTTAAAAAGTGTACCTGCACTTGCCTTTATTACAAGTGGAGATATTTTCGCTGAACTTTTTTTAGGTAAGATTATCCCATCTACATTTCCAGCTGCACAAGAGCGAATAATCATCCCAAGATTTTGAGGGTTTTGAATACCATCTAAAGCTATAAGTCTATATTTATCCATATCTTTTATTTCATTTGCTGACCTGTAAGATGCTGATACAACATCTATAGCAACACCTTGATCTTGTTTTGCATTTTTACTTATGCGAGAAAGAGCAGCTTTTTCATGATAAGTAATCTCTATATTCCTTGTCTTGGCTAATGCTAAAATAGTTTTAATAGCACCATCTGTTTGATTACTTTTAGACATATGAAGTTTATGAACATCAACTGTAGAATCTTGAAGTACTTCTACAACTACATTCCTACCATACAATGTAATAATTTTTTCAAAGAATGCTTTTTTATCTTTATACTCTTGTGAATCCTGTTTCATTTATAGGTCTCCTTTTTTTGAAAAGTAATTCCCAAAAAAATTCTCCTCACTGAAGCTTCACCTGTCGGTGAGAAAAATTATAATAATTAGTTAGTGATATTATATACAATCTCTGTTTTATTTTTGATTACTTTTATCTCATGTACAGACAAGTTTGGAATCTCTAGGGATTTGAACTGCTCTAATGAACCTATATTATGTTTAGCCAACTCTCTTAAAACTAAACCTCTATAAGCTTTTGCCCAATGACTCACAGTTTTTCCATCTTTTAAAAATTTTAAAGTGCTATATGGTGAAGTCACTTTGTAGAACTTGTCATAATAGCCAGCACGAAGATCTAGGATTTCACTATTTCCAAGGTACAGATCAAGCTGATAAGAGAATCTGTCTTTATAAAACTTATCTGGTGTGATATTCCCTATATCATTTCCTTGTTTTACTTTATAGTTGGCAATTGGATCACCGCCAAGTATTGGACCGTAAAGGTTTGAGAAGATGATAGTGTTATTTTTTAGATACTCTTTTTCATCTGTATTTAATGAGCTTAAATCAAGGTATTCATAAGCCACACCTTGGTAGCGTTGGATAGCTGACATTAGAGAGGATTTAAAAATATCATTTATATAAGGTTCACAGTCGCTAAATTTTTTAAATCCAAATAGTTTTTTTATATCTTCTTCATTATTAGTCTTGATGATGTTGTTGTATTCATTTAAGATACTTTCTCTTGCATCGTTTGAGCCAAGTAACTCTTTATATTTTTCATCACCACCACCATTTTTGCCCTCAGCCGGAGAGAATAATATTTTTAACATAGCTAAGTATCCTATTGAAATAAATTAATGTTTTAGTGGATTATATCAATTTTAATGATACAATAGAGTTAATTTTACTAGTCTAAATGACATTTGTACTACAAAAAGTTTTATATGTTTTTCCTTATTTAATAAATAACTGTATAAAACCTAAGGAAGTATTTATTATTTTAGTGGATAATTATGATTATAATTTGTTAAAGTGATCATCTATACAGAGGGAATGTATGCAACCAATAAGAAATCTACAAGCAAATGAGATCTTAGAACTCATATTTGTTTACTTAACTGAGGTTACATCCCTAAGAGAATATGATGATATTATTATAGTTTTAGCAGATATGGGAAGAGCACTTACTGCCGCAGACAGGTGTACAGTCTGGGTTGTTAGTGATGACAGACAAAAGATATGGACTAAGGTCGCTCACGGTATAGAGCCAATCGAAATACCTATTAATTCTGGAATAGTCGGAAACTCTATCACTACTGCAAAAAAAGTTATTATTGAAGATGTATATAAAGATGAACGCTTCAACCCAGAGATAGATAAAAAAACCGGATACAGAACAAAGAGTATGATGGTTATACCTATGTTTGATAATGATTACGAAATTATAGGTGCATTTCAAGTTATCAATAACCAAGGTGCAGCCGGAGTCTTTGAAAAACGAGACATGGAACGTTTGATGTTGGCATCTACCTATGCTGCTGAAACTATTGTATCTGCAAAGCTTACTAAAGAGGTTGAAGATACACAAAGAGAAGTTGTATTTACCATGGGGGCTATCGGTGAAAGTAGAAGCAAGGAAACCGGGAACCATGTAAAAAGGGTGTCTGAGTATTCAAGAATTTTAGCTATAGCTTACGGCATGAGTAATGATAAGGCTGAACTTTTGAAACAGGCTAGCCCCATGCATGATGTAGGTAAGATAGCTATACCAGATTCTATACTGAAAAAACCCGGTAGATTTAATGCTGAAGAGCGTAAAATTATGGATACTCATGCAGAACTCGGCTATCATATGATTAAAAACTCTGAAAGACCTCTTTTAAAAGCAGCAGCCATTGTGGCTTATGAACATCATGAAAAATGGGATGGAACGGGATATCCAAGAAAGTTAAAAGGTGAAGAGATACATATCTTTGGACGTATCACAGCCTTAGCAGATGTGTATGATGCCTTAGGCTCAGACAGGGTTTATAAAAAGGCTTGGGATAATGAACGAATCTTTGCCCTTTTTAAAGAAGAAAGAGGCAAGCATTTTGATCCTAAGTTAATAGATCTTTTCTTTGAGAACTTAGATGAGATACTAACAGTAAGAGAAGAATTTAAAGATCATTATGTTGAGGACACCTATGTAGAGCCTACTGATAGCATAAGAATACTCGGTGCCTCAGGGACTAAAGCAAAAGGTTTTGGAACAAGTGCTTTTTTCCTTAATAATAAAAATGTCATAGACGCAGGTAATTTACTTGAACCGCTTCAAGAAGAATCAGCATATATAGATAATATTTGGTTGACACATTCACATCTTGATCATATCTCTGACATAGCTTTTGTTTTGGATAACTATTTTTCTTTAAGAAAAAAGACCTTAAATATTATAGCCTTGCCTGAAACTATCAAAACTCTTAGAGAAAATATATTCAACCATAGTATATGGCCTGATTTCTCCAAAATAAATCTTTTAGACGGGAAGACAAAGGCTTTGACATATGTTGAAGTTAAAATTGGGGTTGAGTATCCAATAGGCAATAATGAGTTTATTGAAGCATTTGAAACGGATCACACAGTTGCAAGCTGTGGGTATATATATAAAAAAAACAATAATAGTATTTTGATTACAGCTGATACCTACTCTTTACAAAACGTATGCAAGATCATAGATTCAAGAAAAGATATTACCTCAATGGTATTGGAATGTTCCTTTCCATCACGTATGGAAAAATTAGCAAAAGACAGTAAACATCTAACAGCTAAATTACTTTTTAAAGCATTAGAATCTCTAAAAAGAGATGATTTAAAGTTTTATATTAATCATATTAAACCAAGTTGTTTATTGGAAATAAGTTCTGAAATAGAAGAACTAAAGGGTAAATGGAACCCAAAAATACTTAAAGATGGTGATATTTTAGAAATTGTCTAAAAAACCCTTGACATTAAAAACAAAACCGACTATAATTCTGGCTCAATTTCGATGCTGACATAGCTCAGTTGGCTAGAGCAGTTGATTTGTAATCAACAGGCCCGGGGTTCAAATCCTCGTGTCAGCACCATTGAAATAGAATATTAGAAACAGTGTTAGACCAGAAAAGACATTTTAAATGTAACGGTGGGATAGTCAAGTGGCCAACGACGGCAGACTGTAAATCTGCTCCCTATGGGTTCAGAGGTTCGACTCCTCTTCCCACCACCATCAATGGCACATGCGGGCGTAGCTCAGTTGGCTAGAGCGTCAGCCTTCCAAGCTGAGGGTCGAGGGTTCGAGTCCCTTCACCCGCTCCATTGAACAAAACATCTGGAAGCTGAAGTACAATTTCAACTTACTTCATTAATATATAGTATCTATAAAAGAAACTATATGCTATCTACACCTATTAACTAATGTTTAAAATGAATTATTCAATTATTGCTTGTTTATGGAAATTGCTGTATGCTCATGTGGCTCAGTGGTAGAGCACTTCCTTGGTAAGGAAGAGGTCATGGGTTCAATTCCCATCATGAGCTCCACTTACAAAGTTTTTAATAAGTTTAAGCAATAATTGAATAATTTTTGGGTATAATCCCATTTCTAATTCACAATTTAAGTCGGAGGACACTATGGCAAAAGAAAAGTTTGAGCGTAATAAACCGCATGTAAACATTGGTACAATTGGTCACGTTGATCATGGTAAAACAACATTAACAGCAGCGATTACTGCAGTATTAGCAGTAACTAACGGTGCAGCACTTATGGATTATGATGCAATCGATAATGCACCAGAAGAAAGAGAGCGTGGTATTACTATCGCTACTTCACACGTTGAGTATGAGACTGATGGTCGTCACTATGCACACGTTGATTGTCCAGGTCACGCGGATTATGTTAAAAACATGATTACTGGTGCTGCTCAAATGGATGGTGCTATTTTAGTTGTTTCTGCAGCTGATGGTCCAATGCCACAAACTCGTGAGCACATTCTTCTTTCTAAGCAAGTTGGTGTTCCATATATAGTTGTTTTCATGAACAAAGAAGATATGGTTGATGATGAAGAGTTAATGGAATTAGTTGAGATGGAAATTCGTGAACTTCTTGACATGTATGACTTCCCAGGTGACGATACTCCAATCGTAGCTGGTTCAGCTCTTAAAGCTCTTGAAGAAGCAAAAACTGGTACTCTTGGTGAGTGGTCAGAAAAAATTCAAAAGCTTATGGCTGAAGTAGATGCTTATATTCCTGAGCCTACTCGTGAAACTGATAAAGATTTCTTAATGCCTGTTGAAGATGTTTTCTCAATCTCTGGTCGTGGTACAGTTGTTACTGGTCGTATCGAGCGTGGTGTTATTAAAGTTGGTGAAGAAGTGGAAATCGTAGGTATCAAAGATACTCAGAAAACTACTGTTACTGGTGTTGAAATGTTTCGTAAAGAAATGGATCAAGGTGAAGCTGGTGATAACTGTGGTATTCTAGTACGTGGTATTGGTAAAGAAGATGTTGAACGTGGTCAAGTACTTTGTAAGCCAGGTACAATTACGCCTCACACTAAATTTACTGCTGAAATCTATGTACTAAGTAAAGATGAAGGTGGACGTCATACTCCATTCTTTAACGGTTACCGTCCTCAGTTCTACGTTCGTACTACTGATGTTACAGGTGCAATCACTTTACCAGAAGGTACTGAGATGGTTATGCCAGGTGATAACGTAAGTATTACTGCTGAGTTAATTCACCCAATTGCAATGGAGCAAGGTACTAAGTTCGCTATCCGTGAGGGTGGACGTACAGTTGGTGCTGGTGTTGTTGCTGAGATTCTTGCTTAATTCGCCTTTTGGCGAAGTAAGCAAAATCCTTTAAGAAGGTAAATAAAATGAGAGAAGCAATTCACTTAGGTTGTGAGAAATGTACTAGACGTAATTATCACACGACTAAAAACAAAAAAACTCATACTGAAAAATTTTCAGTAAAAAAATATTGTAAGTTCTGTAGAGAACATACAACTCACAAAGAGATGAAACTGTAGTTCATCTACTTGTAATTTGTTTTCTTTAAATGCAAGAGATTGCATGGGCTTTATGCCTAAGAAAACTAAGCGTTAGCGTAGGTAGCGGAATGATTTCCGATACCGTAACTGGTGAAGTAGAAGGTTACCTTGATTTTATGTAATAAGATGAAGGAATTATAGGCGTATAGCTCCAATGGTAGAGCACCGGATTCCAAATCCGGGTGTTGGGAGTTCGAGTCTCTCTACGCCTGCCACATTAGTTATTAGTTAGTCTTTAGAGACTAATTTATAATTAATGCACTTTTAGGAAAGTTAAATGAATCTAGGTACACATATAAGAAATGCAAGAACAGAGTTAAGTAAGGTTATTTTTCCTACAAAAGGACAAGTTAAACAAGCTTATGTTTCTGTAATAATTGTCGTGAGTGTAATCGCTGCTTTTTTAGCATTAGTTGATTTAATTATGTCATCAGTTATGACAGCAGTTTTAGGATAAGGCTTAAGATGGAAAATAACACTGAAGAGAACACTTCACTAAATCACCAATGGTACTCTATCCAAACTTATGGAAGTGAAAGAGCTGTTCGTCTTGCAATATTTAATATGATTGAAGAGATGGGTCTTCAAGATTATATTACAGATGTTATTGTTCCAACTGAAGATGTTATTGAAGTAAAAGAGGGCAAGAAAAAAGTCTCTGAGCGTTCATTGTATTCTGGTTATGTATTTGCTAGAATCGCTTTAAATACAGAGATCCAACATATGATACAAAGTATTCCAAAAGTTTCTGGATTTATTGGAGACGGCAAAGCGGCTACACCTCTAAGTGAACACGATATAAATGTAATACTTGATCGTGTTAACAACCGTGCTGCACCAAAACCAAAAGTATTTTTTGATAATGGTGAAACTGTACGTATTATTGATGGTCCATTTGCAAACTTTACTGCAACTGTAGATGAGTATGACTTAGAACATGGCACACTAAAGTTAAATGTTTCAATTTTTGGTAGGGCTACTCCTGTAGATATCTCTTACACACAAGTTGAAAAGATAATTTAATTAAGCTAACACTACGTTAATTTTAAATTTTCTTGGAAGTTTAACATTAGCGTAGTCTAGCCTTAAAAGCGACCAGTCGCGTGGGCTCTCCGCCTAGGAGAACTTAGCGTTAGCGTAGTAATCTGGACTTTGTTCAGATTGCGTACTATAAATAAAACAAGGAAAAAACATGGCAAAAAAAGTTATGGATTATATCAAGCTTCAAATTGAAGCTGGTAAAGCAAACCCGGCTCCTCCAGTAGGACCAGCTTTAGGACAGCGTGGTGTTAACATCATGGAATTCACAAAAGCATTCAATGAAAAAACAAAAGATAAAATGGGATTCAAAATTCCTGTTGTTATTACAGTTTATACTGACAGAAGTTTTACTTTTGTTACTAAGCAACCACCTGCATCTGCATTATTAATGAAAGCAGCTGGACTTAAAAAAGGTACTGATAATCCACTTAAAAACAAAGTTGGAAAAATTACTAAAGCTCAATTAATGGAAGTTGTTGAAGCAAAGATTCAAGACTTGAATACAAATGATAAAGATATGGCTGCTAATACTTTAGCAGGTTCAGCTCGTTCAATGGGTATCGAAATAGTAGACTAAGTTCTAAAATATCATCGACCACAGTGATACAAAATTTTGTGGCAGAATTACAATGGAGAATTTGATATGAGTAAAAGATATAAACAATTAGTAGAAAAAATTGATGCAGATAAAGCCTATGGTGTTACTGATGCATCTACTACAGTAAAAAGTTTAAAAAGTGCAAAATTTGATGAGACTGTTGAAGTTGCATTAAACTTAAACGTTGATCCTCGTCACGCTGACCAAATGGTTCGTGGTGCAATCGTACTTCCACATGGAACTGGTAAAACTGTTCGTGTTGCAGTTTTTGCAAAAGGTGCTAAGGCTGATGAAGCTAAAGCAGCTGGTGCTGATATTGTTGGAACTGATGAATTAGTTGCAGAAATTAAAGAGGGTATATTTAACTTTGATGTAGTTGTTGCTGCACCGGATTGTATGGGTCTTGTTGGACAAATTGGTCGTATCCTTGGGCCAAAAGGTTTAATGCCTAACCCTAAAACCGGTACTGTAACTCCAGATGTTGCTACTGCTGTTAAAAATGTTAAAGGTGGTCAGGTTAACTTTAGAGTTGATAAAAAAGGTAATATACATGCCGGTATTGGTAAAGTAAGTTTTGAATCTTCTCAAATTGCTGAAAACTTAACTTCACTTATTCAAGCTATCAATAAACAAAAACCTGCTTCTGCAAAAGGTCGTTACATCAAAACTGGTGCACTTAGTTTAACTATGAGCCCAGCTGTAAAACTAGATGTTGTTGAGTTAGCAGATATTAAATAATTTTTAGTGTACCTCTTTCATGAGAGGTATATTATAAAGTTACTTATTTCGTAACTGCATTTTATGGACTGGAGATAATGGGTGTATAACGTAGTAGTTATGCTTAATTCGGGATATTCGAACCTGTTTGAAGTGTTGTCTGGAAAGGAGATATTCTATGACAAAAACACAAAAAGCTGAAATTATTGAAACGCTTTCAGGTGAATTCAAAACTGCTCAATCTGTAATCTTTTGTGATTACAAAGGTTTGAGTGTTTCTGAACTTGAAAGTTTAAGAAACATTGCTCGTGAAAAAGAAGCAAAAGTACAAGTTGTTAAAAATACTTTAGCAACTATTTCTCTTAAAAATGCTGAACTTACTGGTATCGAACTTAATGATACTAATATTTTAGTATGGGGTGAAGATTCAGTTGCTACTTCTAAGGTAGTATCTGACTTTGCTAAAGATAATGAAAAATTTGTAATTAAGTCTGCTTATGTTGATCGTGAAGTAGCTGATGCTGCTAAAGTTGAAGCATTTGCTAAGCTTCCAGGACGTGAAGAACTTCTTGCTATGCTTGCTGCTACTTGGATGGCACCTGTTGCAAACTTTACTATTGGTCTTGATGCACTTAGACAAAAAAAAGAAGAAGAAGCTGCATAATATAGCAGATTTAATATGAAGCAAATTAATCTCTTAACCAGATTAATAGCTTTTAACAAGAAAATGACAAATGTCATTTATTAAAATTACATAATGGAGAAAAATTATGGCTGTAACTAAAGAAGACGTATTAGAATTTATTTCAGGACTTTCTGTATTAGAACTTTCTGAATTAGTAAAAGAATTTGAAGAAAAATTCGGTGTATCTGCACAACCTGTTGCTGTAGCTGGTGGAGCTGCTGCCGGTGGAGCTGCTGCTGAAGAAAAAACTGAATTTGATGTAATCTTAACTGACGCTGGTGCTAAGAAAATCGGTGTAATTAAAGCTGTTCGTGGTCTTACTGGTTTAGGACTTAAAGAAGCTAAAGATGCATGTGAAGCATTACCATCTACTATCAAAGAGGGTGTAGATAAAGAAACTGCTGATGAAGCTAAAGCTGCTCTAGAAGAAGCTGGTGCAACAGTAGAAGTTAAATAATTAACTACGCCTAAAGGCGTGATGTATGAGAAGGACTAATCCTTTCTCATACGTATATTTTAAAATTTTGGGCGCTTTTACAATGGGATTTAGTCCTTTTGTAAAAGTGCCCTTATGTCGTTTATAAGCACTATAAAATACAAGCTCTGTTAAAGAGCCTCTAAAATCAGTTCAAGGACGCTTGAATATGATAATAATAACTCATCGAGGTAGCCTATGTTAAACACTTTATACTCCGGAAACCGTCTTCGTGTAGACTTCTCTAAAACTCCTCAACAAATCGAAGTACCGAATTTGTTACAACTTCAGCAAAGTTCATATAATAGCTTTTTAATGCTAGAAGAAGAGGATAGAACAGCTAGTGGAATTGAAAATGTATTTCAATCAGTTTTCCCTATTCACGATACTCAAAACAGACTTACACTTGAATATATTGGAAGCGAAGTAGCTAATCCAAAATACACTGTTCGTGAATGTATGGAACGTGGTCTTACTTACGCTGTTAGTCTAAGAATGAAGACTCGTTTGGTAATTTGGGACAGAGATGAAAACACTAAAGAAAAACTTGGTGTAAAAGATATTAAAGAACAGAGTATATTTGTTCGTGATATTCCTTTAATGACCGATAGAACTTCTTTTATTATCAATGGTGTTGAACGTGTTGTTGTAAATCAATTGCACCGTTCACCGGGTGTAATCTTCAAAGAAGAAGAATCTACAACTGCTGGAAACAAACTGATCTATACTGGTCAGATTATTCCAGATCGCGGTTCATGGTTATATTTTGAATATGATCCTAAAGATATTTTATATATGAGAATAAACAAACGTCGTAAAGTTCCTGTAACTATTATGTTCCGTGCGTTAGGTTACTCAAAACAAGATATTTTAAAACTGTTTTATCCAATTCAACGTATTAAGATAGAAGAAAATTCATTTTCAATGGACTTTAATCCAAGCAACTTCGGTTCTAGGTTAACTTTTGACTTAATTGATATGGATGGTAAAGTACTTGTTCCTACAGGTAAAAGATTATCAGTTAAAAAGGCACAAAAACTTATAGATGATGGACTTAAAGAGGTAGAATATCCTTTAGATATATTGTTGGACCGTTATTTGGCGGAGCCGATTATTGATCCTGAGACAGGTGAGATATTATTTGATACTATGACTCGTATAGATGAGACTAAGTTAAAGAAAATGACTGAAATAGGTGTTAGTGAGTTTCATATTGCTAATGATTTAGCTGATGGTGTTGATAGTTCAATAATAAATGCATTCAATGCAGATTCTGATTCACTAAAACTTCTTAAACAAACTGAAGATATAGAAGATGAGAATGATTTATCGGCTATTCGTATTTATAAAGTTATGAGACCAGGCGAACCAGTAACGAAAGAAGCTGCAAAAGCATTTGTTAACCAACTTTTCTTTGATCCAGAGAGATATGACCTTACTCGTGTTGGTCGTATGAAAATGAATCATAAACTTGGACTTAACATACCTGAATATGTGACAGTTCTAACTCATGAAGATGTTATAGAATCTGTTAAGTATGTTATTAAAGTTAAAAATGGTCAAGGTCATATTGATGATAGAGATCACTTAGGAAATCGTCGTATCCGTTCTATTGGTGAACTATTAGGTAATGAGTTACATAATGGTCTTATTAAAATGCAAAAAGCTATTCGTGATAAATTGTCAACTATGTCTGGTCCTATGCAAGAGCTTATGCCTCATGATTTAATTAACTCCAAAATGATTACGTCAACTATAATGGAATTTTTTTCCGGTGGTCAACTTTCTCAGTTTATGGATCAAACAAATCCACTTTCAGAAGTTACACACAAGCGTCGTCTTTCAGCACTAGGTGAGGGTGGTCTTGTTAAAGAACGTGCTGGTTTTGAGGTGCGTGATGTTCACCCAACTCACTATGGTCGTATCTGTCCGATTGAGACTCCAGAGGGTCAAAATATTGGTCTTATCAATACTTTAGCAACTTATTCAAAAGTAAATGAGCATGGATTTATTGAAGCTCCGTATAAAGTTATGAAAGATGGAAAAATTCTTGATGAAGTTGTATATTTAACTGCTACTCAAGAAGAGGGTAAAGTTATTGCTGCTGCATCAAATGTATTAGATGACAAAGGTCAATTTGTAGAAGACTTAGTTGTGACTAGACAAGATGGTGAGATATTACACCGTCCATCTATTCAGTGTGAATACGCTGACCTTTCATCTCATATGGTTGTTGGTGTAGCTGCATCACTTATTCCTTTCTTAGAACATGATGATGCCAACCGTGCACTTATGGGTTCAAACATGCAACGTCAAGCAGTTCCATTATTAAGACCGTACTCTCCGATGGTTGGTACTGGTGTTGAGAAACTTGTAGCTCGTGATTCTTGGGAATGTGTTAAGGCTAAGCGTTCAGGTACAATTGAAAAAGTTGATGGGAAACATATATATGTTATGGGTGAAGATAATGATGAGATATATATAGATTATTATCCGTTACAAAAAAATCTTCGTACGAATCAAAACACATCATTTGCTCAAAAACCGATTGTAAATATTGGTGATAAAGTGGAAGCTGGACAAATTATTGCTGATGGTCCAAATATGGATCAAGGTGAATTAGCACTAGGTGTTAATGCAATGGTTGCTTTTATGCCTTGGAATGGTTATAACTTTGAGGATGCGATTGTAATTTCAGAGAGACTAATCCGTAAAGATGCATTTACTTCAGTTCATATTTATGAAAAAGAAGTAGAAGCTCGTGAACTTAAGCACGGTGTTGAAGAAGTTACTCGTGATATTCCAAATGTACGTGATGACGAATTGGCTCACCTTGATGAATCAGGTATTGTTAAGATTGGTACTACTGTAAAAGGTGGTATGATCCTAGTTGGTAAAGTTTCACCAAAAGGTGAAGTTAAACCAACTCCCGAAGAAAGATTACTTCGTGCAATCTTTGGTGAAAAAGCCGGTCATGTTGTTAACAAATCACTTTACTGTGCACCATCTATGGAAGGTGTAGTTGTTGATGTTAAAATATTTACTAAAAAGGGTTACGATAAAGATCCTCGTGCACTTGAACTTGAAAAAGAAGAGCGTGATTATTTAGAGCGTGAGCACTATGACCGTCTTCTTATGATAGATAAAGAAGAGATGTTACGTGTAACTAAGCTTTTAACTCGTGAACCATTATCAACTGAGATTAAAGTTGGTGAAACTCAGTATAAAGCAGGTGACACAATTAACGGTGATGATTTAGTAGAGGTAAACCGTTTTGCTATGAATGCTATTGTGAAATCATTTTCTCAAGATATTCAAGACGAATACACTAAAACTAAAAATCACTTTCAAAAGCAAAAAAGAGTTTTTCGTGATGAGCATGAAGAAAAGCTTACAATTTTGGAAAAAGATGACATCTTACCAAATGGTGTCGTTAAGTACGTTAAAGTTTACATAGCTACTAAACGTCAACTAAAAGTTGGTGATAAAATGGCTGGACGTCATGGTAATAAAGGTATTGTTTCTATAATAGTTCCAGAAGTTGATATGCCATATATGGAAGATGGAAGAAGTGTTGATGTATGTTTAAATCCACTTGGTGTTCCATCTCGTATGAATATCGGTCAGATTCTAGAGATGCACTTAGGTATGGCAGGTCGCGAACTTGGTAACCAAATCTTAGAGCAGTTTGATACTAAGCAAAAAGACTTCATAGAAAATATGCGTTCAAAAATGATTGCTATTGCAGATGTTGCTGGTATGATGAATGCAGTTAAAGTTATTGGTGCTATGGATGATAAAGAGTTCTTAAGACATGCAAGAGACTGGGCAAAAGGTGGTGTTAGATTTGCAACTCCAATTTTTGAAGGTGTAAATGCTGTAGAATTTGAAAAATTATTCCAGCTTGCTAAGATGGACATGGATGGTAAAACTGTTGTATATAACGGAATGACAGGTGAAAAAATCAAAGAGCGTGTAAATGTAGGGTATATGTACATTCTAAAACTGCACCACCTTGTTGATGAGAAAATCCATGCTCGTTCAACTGGACCATACTCTCTAGTTACTCAACAACCAGTTGGTGGTAAGGCACTGTTTGGTGGTCAGAGATTTGGAGAGATGGAAGTATGGGCTCTTGAAGCTTATGGTGCTTCTGCAGTTCTAAAAGAGATGTTAACTATCAAATCAGATGATGTTGATGGTCGTGTTCGTGCATATAAAGCACTTACAAAAGGTGAATTAGTACCAGCTTCTGGTATTCCTGAGACACTATTTGTATTAACTAAAGAGCTTCAAGCCTTAGCTCTTGATGTAGAAATTTTTGACGAGGTTGAAGACGATGAGTAAATTAGTACCTATTGAAGTAACTGAAGATAACAGACCAAAAGATATAAAACAGCTACAGTTCCGTTTAGCTGCTCCAGACAAAGTTATGTCTTGGAGTCATGGTGAAGTGAAAAAACCTGAAACTATTAACTACCGTACGCTCAAACCTGAGCGTGACGGTCTTTTTTGTGCAAAAATCTTTGGACCTGTAAGAGACTATGAGTGTCTTTGCGGTAAATATAAAAAGATGCGTTATAAGGGTGTAGTATGTGAAAAATGTGGTGTTGAAGTAACATCTACAAAAGTTCGTCGTACTCGTATGGGTCATATTGAACTTGTAACTCCTGTTGCACATATCTGGTATGTTTCATCATTACCATCTCGTATTGGTACATTACTTGGTATTAAGATGAAAGACTTAGAACGTGTGCTGTATTATGAAGCATATATTGTAGAATCTGGTGGTGAAGCATATTATGACGCTGAAGCAAAAACACCTGTACTTCAGTATGATGTTTTAAATGAAGAACAATACAGAACTCTTATTCAAAGATTTGGTGAATTAGGCTTTAAAGCTCGTATGGGTGGTGAAGTTGTTCGTGATTTACTAGATTCTATTGACTTAGTTGATCTTTTCACCAACTTAAAAGAAGCTATTGAAGAAACTAAATCAGAAGCAAAAAGAAAAACTATTGCAAAAAGACTTAAAGTAATTGAGTCATTTTTAAATAGTGGTAATAACCCAGCTTGGATGATGTTAACTGTACTTCCAGTTCTTCCACCGGATTTACGTCCACTTGTATCACTTGACGGTGGTAAGTTTGCAGTATCTGATGTAAATGATCTATATCGTCGTGTTATTAACCGTAACCAACGTCTTAAGCGTCTAGTAGAGCTTGAAGCTCCTGAAATTATTGTTCGTAATGAAAAACGTATGCTTCAAGAATCTGTTGATGCTCTTTTTGATAATGGTCGTCGTGCTAATGCTGTAAAAGGTGCTAACAAGCGTCCACTTAAATCATTATCTGAGATTATTAAAGGTAAGCAGGGACGTTTTAGACAAAACTTACTTGGTAAGCGTGTTGACTTCTCTGGACGTTCTGTAATTGTTGTTGGACCATCATTAGCTATGGATGAATGTGGATTACCTAAGAAAATGGCGTTAGAGCTATTTAAGCCACACTTGATTGCTAAGCTTGAAGATAAAGGTTATGCTACAACTGTTAAAGCAGCTAAGAAAATGATTGAAGACAAAACAAACGAAGTTTGGGAATGTCTAGCTGAAATTGTTGATGGTTACCCTGTTATGCTTAACCGTGCACCAACACTTCACAAGCTTTCTATTCAAGCATTCCACCCTAAACTAATAGATGGTAAAGCTATTCAGCTTCACCCATTAGTTTGTGCGGCATTCAATGCCGATTTCGATGGGGATCAAATGGCTGTTCACGTACCTTTATCTTCTGCTGCAATTGCAGAAGCTAAAGTACTTATGATGGCTTCTATGAATGTACTTCTTCCTGCATCTGGTAAAGCAATTGCTACACCTTCTCAGGATATGGTACTTGGTATTTATTATATCAGTTTAGAGAAAAACGGTGTAAAAGGTTCAAACAAATTATTTGCAAATGTAGATGAAGTTCGTATCGCTATTGAACATGATGCCCTTGATATACATGCAAAAGTTAGAACTCGTGCTGATGGTAGAATAGTTCATACTACTGCCGGTCGTCTACTTTTAAAAGCAATATTGCCTGATTTTGTTCCTGTTGAATTATGGAATAAAGTTATGAAGAAAAAGGCGATTAATGCACTGGTTGACTATGTTCAAAAACATGGTGGTATAGGTGTGACAGCTGGATTTTTAGATAAACTAAAAGACTTAGGTTTCAAACATGCTACAGAGTCTGGTGTATCAATCTCTATTGCTGATATTATTGTTCCAGATGCAAAAGAAGCTAAAGTAACAGATTCTAAAAGTAAAGTATTGGAAATTCAAAAACAATTTGAAGCAGGTCTTTTAACTGAACAAGAAAGATATAACAAAATTATTGATGTTTGGACAGACACTAACAATACACTTGCTACTCAAATGATGGATTTGGTTCAGACTGATAAAGACGGTTTTAACTCTATCCATATGATGGCTGATTCTGGTGCTCGTGGTTCTGCTGCACAAATCCGTCAATTAGCTGGTATGCGTGGTCTAATGGCTAAACCTAGTGGTGATATTATTGAGACTCCGATTATCTCTAACTTTAAAGAGGGTCTAAATGTAATTGAGTACTTTATTTCAACTCACGGTGCTAGAAAAGGTCTTGCCGATACTGCTCTTAAAACGGCAAATGCGGGTTACCTTACTCGTAAACTTGTTGATGTTGCACAAAATGTTAAGATTGTTGAAAACAATTGTCATACCCACGAGGGTATTGAAATATCGGATATCTCAGATCAAAATACACTTATTGAGTCTTTAGAAGACAGACTTAACGGTAGAGTATTGGCTGAAGATGTAATTGATCCAATTTCTAATGAAATCCTTTTTGCTGAGGGTACATTATTAGATGAGATAAGTGCTAAAACAGTTTCAGAAGCCGGTATTAAAACTGCACATATTAGAACACCTACTACATGTAAAAGTGAAAATGGTATATGTGCACTTTGTTATGGTGTTAACCTTGCAACAGGACATATTGTACGTACAGGTGAAGCTGTTGGTATTGTTGCTGCTCAGTCAATTGGTGAACCTGGTACGCAACTTACATTGCGTACATTCCATGTTGGTGGTACAGCATCTTCTACAGCGCAAGAACGTCAGGTTGTTGCAACTAAAGAAGGTTTCATACGTTACTATAATTTAAAAACTTATTCTTCAAAAGAGGGTAAAAACATTGTTGCAAACAGAAGAAATGCTGCCGTGCTTTTAGTTGAACCTAAAATTAAATCTCCTTTTGCAGGTAAATTAGAGATTCAAACTATACATGATGAAGTAATCGTGAGCGTGACTTCTAAGAAAGACACAGTTAGGTATTCTCTTCGTAAACATGAAGTAGCTAAACCGAATGAACTTGCAGGTATTGGCGGACAAATTGAAGGTAAGTACTATTTTCCATATGAAAATGGTGCGGAAATAAGTGAAGCTGAATCTATTGTTGAGACCATTAAAGACGGATGGAATGTTCCTTCACGTATACCTTATGCCTCAGAATTATTAGTTGATAACGGTGCTCCTGTAACTCAAAAAATATTAGCAAAAGAGGTAGGTACTGTTAAGTACTTTATTTTAAAAGGTGATTATCTTGAGAGATTTGAAGGTTTAAAAGCAGGGTATGAAGTAGTTGAAAAAGGCTTGTTTGCAACAGTAGTTGATGCAAATAACCGTGAAGCTGTAAGACACTATATTGCGCGTGGTTCAGTTATAGTTGCTGATGATGATGCTGCAGTTGAAAGTGATACTCTTATTGCAAAACCGACTAGTGACGAATCAACTGTTATTGCTGAGTGGGATCCATACTCAAATCCTGTGATTTCTGAAGCAGGCGGTACTGTTAAATATGAAGATATTATAGTTGGTACTACTGCTACAGAGCAACTTGATGAGCTAACAGGTAAAACTCGTCTTATGATCAATGACCATATAGCAAGTGATTACAAACCGACAATTGTTTTAGCAACTGAAGATGGTGAAGTAATAAGATATGCTATTGATGCTAAATCATCTCTATTTGTTGAAGACGGTGCGACTGTGAAAGTAGCTGATATAATCGCTAAAACTCCTAAGGCACTTCAAAAATCAAGCGATATCACTGGGGGTCTTCCTCGTGTATCTGAACTTTTTGAAGGTCGTCGTCCTAAGGCTACAGCCCTAATATCTGAAATAGACGGTACAGTTAGTTTTGGTAAGCCATTACGTGGTAAAGTTAGGATTGTTGTTAGTAGTGAAAATGGGATTATCAAAGAGTACTTTGTTGATAAATCTCACGTTCCGGTTGTCTCAGCAGGTGACTTTGTACACTCTGGTGAGAGATTGACTTCTGGTATTATCTCATCACATGAACTTCTTCGTATAATGGGCGTAAAAGCACTTTATAATTACCTAGTAAGTGAGGTTCAGCAAGTTTATCGTTCTCAAGGGGTAAACATCGCAGATAAACATATAGAGGTTATTTTTACACAGATGTTGAGACAGATTAAGATTGTAAAATCTGGAGATACTAAATTTATTGAAGGCGATTTGATTTCTAAGGCTAAGTTTGCTGCTGAAAATGAAAAGATTGTTCGTCTTGGCGGTCGTCCTGCGATTGCTGAGCCATTCTTGGTAGGTATCACAAGAGCTGCTGTATCAGCTGACTCTATTATCTCAGCTGCATCATTCCAAGATACTACTAAAGTATTAACAGAAGCTGCTGTAAGTGCTAAGATTGATGATCTTAACGACTTAAAAGAAAATGTTATTATTGGTCGTACTATTCCGGTTGGAACAGGTATATATAAGAACCAAGAAATCATATTTAAAGATGATGAAAACTAATATCCACATATAGAATCTCGATTAAGTTCGAGATTCAACTTTTTTTCCCACTTCTCTATACTATTATTAATTAATTCTTAAAATAAGCAAACTTTAATCACAATTTATATATTATTACGCGTCTATAACTCTCTAAATTTTTAAGAGTTAAATTCTACTGGAAAAATAAAGTAAAGGAATTGTATGCCTACAATCAATCAATTGATACGTAATGAGCGTAAACGTGTGATTAAAAAATCTAAATCACCTGCTCTAGTATCTTGTCCACAGCGTCGTGGTGTTTGTACACGTGTTTACACAACTACACCAAAAAAACCTAACTCGGCTTTAAGAAAAGTTGCAAAAGTTCGTTTAACTTCAGGTTTTGAAGTTATTTCATATATCGGTGGTGAGGGTCACAATCTTCAAGAGCACTCAATAGTTCTTGTTCGTGGTGGTCGTATTAAAGATTTACCTGGTGTTAAGTACCATATCGTTCGTGGTGCATTAGATACTGCAGGTGTTAATGACAGAAAAGTTGCTCGTTCTAAATATGGAACAAAAAGACCAAAAAAATAATCAGAGATTATTTTTTTAGTACCGCTATCTGATTAGTACGCAAAACGAGCAAAAGCCCGTTTTACTACGCTATCGCTAAGATTTCTTCAGCATAAAGCTCAAGAAACTAGTTTCTTTATTAGAAAGAAAGCATATAAATAGGCTAAAGCCTAAAATATTCAAGCTAGCTACAGGGTTAATCTTAAGTGATTAATTTTGAGTAAATTTGAAAAAAAACAAATTGAAGAAGAAGGAAACTCTAATGAGAAGAAGAAAAGCTCCCGTTCGTGAAATTATGCCAGATCCAGTATATGGAAGCAAAGTTTTAACGAAGTTTATAAACAAGATTATGTTAGATGGTAAAAAATCTACAGCAGAAAAAATCATTTACAGTGCAATGGATATCATTAGCTCTCGTGGTGAAAAAACTGGTATAGATACATTTAATGAAGCTATTGAGAATATTAAACCAATTATTGAAGTAAAAAGTCGCCGTGTTGGTGGTGCTACTTATCAAGTTCCAGTAGAAGTACGCCCGGTACGTCAACTATCACTATCTATCAGATGGTTAATCGATTCTGCTCGTAAAAGAAATGAAAGAACTATGGCTGAGAGATTAGCAAACGAATTAATGGATGCATCATCTGATAAAGGTAATGCATTTAAGAAAAAAGAAGATACTTACCGTATGGCAGAAGCTAATAAAGCATTTGCACATTACCGTTGGTAATTAGGATAAATAATGGCAAGATCTCATAAATTAAATGATGTAAGAAACATTGGTATCGCTGCTCACATTGATGCAGGTAAAACAACAACAACAGAAAGAATATTATTCTATACTGGTGTTGAACACAAAATAGGTGAGGTTCATGATGGCGCTGCTACAATGGACTGGATGGAACAAGAACAAGAGCGTGGTATTACAATTACTTCTGCTGCAACAACTTGTGAGTGGGCTGGAAAACAGATTAACATTATTGATACTCCGGGTCACGTTGACTTCACTATTGAAGTTGAACGTTCTATGCGTGTACTTGATGGTGCTGTTTCAGTATTCTGTGCTGTTGGTGGTGTTCAACCTCAATCAGAAACAGTTTGGAGACAAAGAAATCGTTACAAAGTTCCATCAATTGTTTTTGTTAACAAAATGGATAGAACTGGTGCAGACTTCTATGAAGTTGAAAACCAAATTCGTACACGTTTAAAAGGTAATCCTATGCCTATTCAGTTACCAATTGGTGCTGAAGATAAGTTTGAGGGTGTTGTTGATTTAGTTAAAATGAAAGAAATTGTTTGGGATACGGAAGCTGCAATGGGTTCTGCATATCATGAGCAAGATATTCGTCCAGAATTACAAGAAATTGCTGATGAGTACAAAGAAAAAATGATGGAAACTCTTGCAGAAGTTGAAGGAAACGATGACTTTGCAGAGAAATTTCTTGATGGTGAAGAATTTACACAAGATGAAGTTAAGGCTGCAATCAAAGCTGCAACTTTAGGTATGGCTGTTGTTCCAATGACTCCAGGTACTGCATTCAAAAACAAAGGTGTTCAGACTCTACTTGACGCTGTTGTTGATTACTTACCTTCACCAGTTGAATCAGAAGCAATTACTGGCACATTAATGGATGATGAAGAAGTTGAAGTAGAAGTTCCATCTACTGATGAAGGTGATTTTGCTGCATTAGCTTTCAAAATTATGACTGACCCATTTGTTGGTGTACTTACCTTTATTCGTGTTTACCGTGGTTCATTAGAAGCAGGTTCATTCGTTCATAACTCTACAAAAGACAAGAAAGAGCGTATTGGTCGTATCGTTAAGATGCATGCTATCAAACGTGAAGAAGTTAAAGAGATTTATGCAGGTGAAATCGGTGCAGTTGTTGGTCTTAAATCAACTACTACAGGTGATACTTTATGTACAGGTGAAGAGAAGGTTGTTCTTGAGAGAATGGATTTCCCAGAGCCGGTTATCTCTGTTGCAGTTGAGCCAAAAACTAAAGCTGACCAAGAAAAAATGGGTATTGCATTATCTAAACTAGCTGCTGAAGATCCATCTTTCCGTGTTAATACAGATGAAGAAACAGGTCAAACTATTATTTCAGGAATGGGTGAGTTACACCTTGAAATCCTTGTAGATAGAATGAAAAGAGAATTTTCTGTTGAAGCTGAAGTTGGTGCTCCACAAGTTTCTTACCGTGAGTCTATTAAAGACGAAGTTGAGCAAGAGTACAAATATGCTAAGCAATCTGGTGGTCGTGGTCAATTTGGTCATGTATATCTTAGAATTAAGCCAGGTGCTGCTGATACTGGATTTGTTTTCACTAACTCGATCAAAGGTGGAGCTATTCCAAAAGAATTTATTCCTGCTGTTGAAAAAGGTTGTGCTGAAACTATGCAAACTGGTGTTCTTGCTGGTTACCCAATGGAAGATGTTGATGTTACATTATACGATGGTTCATTCCACGATGTTGATTCAAATGAGATGGCATTTAAACTTGCTGCTTCAATGGGATTCAAAGAGGGTTGTCGTAAAGCACGTCCATCAATTCTAGAGCCATTAATGAAAGTTGAAGTTGAAGTTCCTGAAGATTACATGGGTGACGTTATTGGTGACCTTAACCGTCGTCGTGGACAAGTTAACTCAATGGGTGACAGAAGCGGAAACAAAATTGTTGATGCTTTCGTACCACTTTCTGAAATGTTCGGTTATTCAACTGATCTTCGTTCAGCTACTCAAGGTAGAGCTACATACTCTATGGAATTTGATCATTATGAAGAAGTTCCAAGAAATGTATCTGAAGAAATTCAGAAAAAGAGAAACGGTTAATATTTAACCAGCTCTCTTGTGGGTTCTAGATTCTATCTGGAACCTATCTTTTAATACTTAAGTTCTTTTCTTTAAAGTTATCAAAATAAACTTCAAAACTAACCTCAAAATCAATAATACCGCGTATACAATTCCAACCCATAGAAATGGATGCAAATAATTTCCCTTTTCTTGCATCAAACTAAATCTCTCAAGTGGATCTGAAAGCAAATCACCGTGCTGTATAAAGGCTAAGACCGTTACTAATATAGTAAAAAATATTAATTCTTTTATTATTATATTAATCATTTAACTCCTCTTTATATATATAATCATCCTCTTCATTTGGCTTACCCTCTAAGGTTAGAAATGGCTTATAATGAGACTTATATGATAAGCTTGGACAATCTTTTACATAGTAGCCTAAGTATATCCAGCTTTTATCATATTTTTGAGCAAACTTTATTTGATTGTATAGGGATAATTTCCCAAGAGAGTATTCATGATAATCTGGATCATAGTAAAAATATATAGAAGATACACCATCATCTAATATATCTATGAGATCCACTCCAATTAGCTTATCTTCATTATAATATAAGACTTCGTATCCAAATTCATTATGGGCATCTACAAATGAAGTGTAATAACTTTGTGCACTTACCTGACTGTGCTCCCAATTTTTTTTATCTTTCATATATAAATGATACTTTTCAAATAGTTCAAGATGGCTTTTTGATAAAGTAGGCTTTTGTATATAGCTTCTAATGTTTTGTGATTTTTTTATAACCCTTCTTTGTGATTTTGAGAATTTAAAATTTTTTACATCTATTTTTATACTCTTACATTCATCACAACCATTACATATGGGTCGAAAGTACATCTTGCCAAAGCGTCTAAAACCTCTTTCTATCAAAGCTTGACATTGGGATACAGAACAGTTTTCTATTACTTTATAGTGAGTAGTTTGTTCTTTTTGATCTAAATAAGAACATTTGTCATTAATTGAAAATTCTTTAAGTATATTCATAGTGCAAGTTTGACATAATTTGCTTTATAAATAGATATGAAAGTAAGCAATGAAAGAATTATTTATAAAACATCAAACTACAATAATAAGAATAGCCGGTGCATTGATGCTTATCATAGGGTTTGCCGTGCACTTTTGGACTACGCCAAAAGAGGGATTTACAGAAAATGATATTGCTGCAGCCAACGTAGCAAGAATGGAAGCACAGGTTGCTGGTGGAAGTTCTAGTGTATCAAAACCTAAAAAACCCACGGAATCTCCATTTTTAAAAAAATATAAAGAGACTCAAGCAGCACAATTTAAGTACTTGACAATTATCGTTATGATTTTAGGAGTTGGATTTTTAGGTTACAGTTTTATCAAAAAAGAGAAAAATAAGATATAGTATAGTTACTGTTCTATAAGTTAAAGCTGACATAGTTTTTATTTTAGTTCCCGTAAACATCTTTCTAGAGAAAATATTTATTACATTGAAGTTTAATACAAAAAGTATTACATATTCTCAAGACTATACCTTGCTTTTTAAAGAAAAACTTTGCTATGCAAAATTGCTATTGCTTGTTTTGAGCTATGAGTACTCCCTCAACCATCTTGTCTATGTCTCCATCAAGTATCCCTGATACATTTGAATAAGCTTCATTGCTTCTAGTGTCTTTTACTTGTTGATACGGCTGCATAACATAAGAACGGATTTGATGTCCCCAACCAATATCACTCTTAGCTATTCCCGCAGATTCTGCTTTTTGAGTTTCAAGCTCTAACTCGTAAAGACGTGATTTTAACATCTTCATAGCTGTAGCCTTATTTTTATGTTGAGATCTGTCATTTTGACATTGAACCACTACGTTTGTCTCTATGTGAGTTATTCTAATGGCAGATTCCGTTTTATTTACATGTTGTCCACCTGCGCCACTTGACCTGTATGTGTCTATACGAATATCTTTGTCTTCGACTACTATATTTATGTCATCGTCAATTTCAGGTGAGACCATTACGGAAGAAAAAGACGTATGCCTTTTTGCATTAGAATCAAAGGGTGATATACGAACAAGTCTGTGAATGCCGTTTTCAACCTTTAAATAGCCGTAAGCATTAAGCCCTTTTATTAAAATTGAGGCATCTTTTATCCCGGCTTCATCACCGACTTGATAATCAAGTACTTCTATACTAAAGCCTCGTCTCTCAGCCCATCTCTTATACATCCTTAGAAGCATCTCAGCCCAGTCTTGAGACTCAGTTCCACCTGCACCGGGATGGATGGATAAAATAGCATTATTACCATCTGTTTCACCGCTTAGTAAAACTTCTATTTCCATATTTAAGATAAGTTGCTCTAAATCATTAGCACCTTCAAAACATTCGTTTATAGATTCTTCATCATTTTCTTCTTTAGCCATATCATATAGCTCTTTTGCGTCATCTATAGCTTCTTTGGCTAAACTATATTTGTCTAGTTTTCTTTCACATTGAGTCTTTTCTTTTTGTATCTTTGCTGCATTTGCTGCATCATTCCAAAAGTCTTGAGAGTTTTCTAGTTCCTCAATTTCATCGAGCCTTTTTTGAAGTTTGTCAGGTTGAACAACACCGGTGATATTATCCATTTTAATAGTTATATTTTTTAAAAGTTCAGTATATTCGTAATTGTCCATCAATTTTCCATATAATATAGTTTTTTAAGAATAAAACGACACTAATGTCGTGAGCACTCTGCCTAAGAGAACAAAGTGTTAGCGTAGGTAAATGAATTATTTCATTTGCCGTTATAAAAATAGTATAATTGCGATTATATTAAATTGAGGCTTAAAATGAAGATTATTTCTAATCCTTTAGAGTTAAAAGAGTATTTACAACATAAAAAACAATCTGTTGGTTTTGTTCCTACAATGGGTGCGTTACATGACGGACACGTATCACTGATAAATGAAGCGAAAAAGGGCAATGATTTAGTCATTGTGTCTATATTTGTAAATCCGACACAGTTTTCTAAAGACGAGGATTTTGATAAGTACCCTAGAAAAGATGAGGCTGATAAAAAAATATGTGAACTTAGTGGGGTAGACGTTTTATTTTTCCCTGATGCAAACGATATATACGGCTTTGACGAAGTTAGCGTTCTTGCTCCAAAAGTACGCGGTTTTGTTTTAGAAGGTATGAGTAGACCTTCGCACTTTAACGGTGTACTAACGGTAGTTATGAAGCTTTTAAATATGGTTTCTCCAACTCGCGCTTATTTTGGAAAAAAAGATGCTCAACAATTAAACTTAATTTCATTAATGGTGAAACAATTTTTTATGAGTGTAGAGATAGTAGCAGTTGATACGGTGAGAGAAAGTGATGGTTTGGCAAAAAGCAGCAGAAATGTTTACCTGAGTAAAGATGAAAGGCAAGAGGCTTTAAAAATATCATCTTCTTTACGTCTATGTGCAAATATGGTCTCAAAAAATATACTAAATACCAGTGAAATATTAAAGAGTATGAGAGAACATTTGAGCGGTTTGGAAGTTTATTATGCAGAGATTCTAAATAAAGACTTTGAACTAATAGATGAAGTTGATATAGGAAACACAGTTGTATTGCTTGAAGTAAAGATTGGTAGTACAAGACTACTTGATAATATTTGGTTATAACTAAGTAGTAGGGCATTAAAAATCGCTTCTTAAGAGCCAAAAAATAGCCTATTTGATGGTTGGTTTTAGATAGCCTTCATCAATTAAAATATCAACAGCTTTTTTAAATGTAGGTACAGCTGTTTGTGCGGCAAATTGACTTTTTTTTGGCTCTATTACGACAACGCCCATAGTGTATTTGTGAGTAGTGTCATTTACGAAACCTAAAAATGCGGTATTATATTTTCTAACATACTTACCTTTTTCAACTATATGTGCAGTACCTGTTTTTCCACCAATGACTAGACCTTCTGTTATTGCTTTTACACCAGTCCCTTCATTTACGGTTTTAATAAGAATCTTCTTTACTCTTTGGGCAGTTGAACTTTTTATTACTTGTATCGCATCTTCAGTTGGAAGTGGTATCTTTTGTTTGGTGTTATCTATGAAATACTTTACTATTTTAGGAGTTACCATCCTTCCATTGTTGTTAAATACCGAATAAGCACGCATAAGTTGCATCAAGTTCGCTCTCATACCGTAACCGTAAGAGCAGGTTGCTTTATATATTTCGTTTTCCAGTCTTGATTGATGGGGTATAGAACCTACCTTTTCATATATAAGGTCAGGTGTAGATTTTTGAGAAAAGCCAAAACTTTTAAGACCCTCATGAAACTGAGAACCTGTTAGTTTTTGAGCTAGTTGAGCTATACCTATATTTGAAGAGTGAACTATTACATTTTCGGCACTGAGCCAATCAAACTTATGCTCATCGGTTATAGTTTTTTTACCTATTGTGTATTTACCGTTATGACCATTTACTAGGTCATAAGGATTTATAAGACCTTTATCAAGAAGTAAAGAGAAAGTTATGGTTTTTATGACACTCCCAGGTTCAAAACTGTATTCGATCATACCACTGTTTAAAGATGGGTAGTCACTTCTTTTTATAGATTTTGGTAAAAACCTATTTGAACTTGCCATACTTAATACTTCACCATTAGTAGAATCCATAATGGCTATCATAATCTCTTTTGCTCTTATCTCTTTTTTCATAATATCGCACATTTTTTCAATTTTTATTTGAAGAACAACAGGTATGTTTAGTTTTATGTCTAATCCGTCGATACTTGGTTTAGAGAAGCTTTGTTTATTTAAGATAATATAACTGTTGACATCTCGCATACCTTGACTAAGCTCTTTTTGTTTTGCTTGAAGTTCAGTATCAAATCTTTTTTCTAAACCTTTGACACCTTGTATGTAAGTGTAGCCTTCATCTTCAGCCTTATGTGGATATCCTATTATTGGTGTAAGTAGTTTTGCGTAAGGGTATTTACGACTTTCTCCACTCTCTATTATATTTAGACCGTGTAACGACATTCTTCCGGTACGTAAGTTTTTTCTTTCTATAAAGACGTTGAGTCTTCTAAGTTCATAAGCTAATTGTTTAAGATATTGTGCACGTTTTTCCCCAATATTGTAGCTGAGAACCACCACTCCTTTTTTGTTTGATAGAGTTTTTTTTATTTTTTTAGAATCTATGCCTGAGTAGATACTAAATAGCTCAATAAAAAGTTTTGTCTTTTGAGGGTCTATGTAGTTTGTATTGACTACTGCTTTATAGAGTTTTGTGCTAGATGCTAAATGAAAACCGTCCGCACTGATGATTGAGCCACGTTCTGCTTTGGATGTTGATTTTGTATAAAGTGAAGGGCTATGTCTTGATTTTATAACATTTATCAGCATTACACTTAAAAATATAAAAAAGCCGACAGTTATCAAAAAATAAAGAAGAAATATTTTTTTACTTTTATTTATGTTTACCATATTTCCACTTGTATATTTTTAAAAAGATTATATCATTTTTTATTAAGTAGGTAATTAAAATATCAGTTTTGTAGAGGATAAAGCATAGCAGTTACATACTGGTTACAGTTGTGTTCTACCTAGCTCTTTGTAAGCATTTAATGCTTTATTTCTAATTTCAAGCATTAGTTTCATACTAGTTTCAGCTTTATTTATAGACATGGCAGCTTGATGTAGGTCTTTTACCTGTCCAGTTGCTATATCAGCTAAGGCTTTTTCTCCACCTTCTTGAATCTCATTTACTTCATTTAATGCTGATTTTAGGTGTTGTGCAAAGGCTTCCCCACCCTTACTCTCAACCTGATTTTTTTGTTTTAACAGCTCTGCTGTGGATGAGCCTAAAACACCGTTTACTATTGCCACAATTCACTCCTTCTCAAATACTTCTGACGTTTTGGAAGTATTTCAGTCACTAAAGCTACGCCAGTCGGCGAGAAATTTAATAACATAATTATTGTAACAGTGATATAGCACTGTTTGCCATGTTCTTTGAACTTTCAAATGCTGCTACATTTGCTTGATAAGAACGGGTTGCTTCTACCAAATCGGCCATTTCTACTACAGGATTAATATTTGGGTAAGCAACATAGCCGTTTGCATCTGCATCCGGATGTGCAGGGTCAAACTTCATTTTTGGTTCACGATCATCTCTTGAGATCTTATCAACTACTACACTCATTATAGCAGGATTTACTTTTTTTCCAAAATCTCCCTCATTTAGCGGGTCTTCAAATTTTGCACCCTCAGTCATCCCGTTAATAGCCTTATTAAATTGCTCATTAAAGTTTATAGCTTTAAAAACAACCTCTTTTCTTCTGTATGGTCCACCTTCATCAGTTCTGGTTGTTTGTGCATTAGCAATGTTTTGAGAGATAGTGTTTACACGAACTCTTTGCGCTGATAAACCGTAACCGCTAATATCAAAACTACTTAGAAAATTACTCATTTGCACAACCTATTCTGAAAGTACTTATCAAAACTATTTAAGAAATTATTCATTATATTTCCTTGTATTCACCAGCTTAAAAATATTTAAGATGATGTGTTAATTTTATTTATTATTGAATCTTCGAAGATGCATCAATAACAGCTTTGAAAATCCCACCCTGTTTTTTAATAGCACCTACTAAAGCATTAAACATAACCGAGTTTTTACTCATCTCAGTAGTCTCTACATCTAAATCAACACTGTTACCGTCATTTCTTGCCATATGTCCATCTCTAAAAAATGATGTAGGTTTTGAAAAACGTGATGTGTCTTTTAAAGCTATATGAGCATTGTTTGTTTTGGCCATTTCTAATTTTGGCGAGCCTTCTTTTAGAAGTTTTGCTTTTTCTATAGCTAGGGCATCTTCAAATCTAACATCTCTTGGTCTGTAAAAAGGAGTATCAGCATTGGCAATATTCGAAGATATCATATCTTGACGTATAGCTCTATAGTCCATTGCTTTTTTAGCCAATGACATCGTACGTGCAGATTCAATGCTCATAATAACTCCTTCATATATATCTACCTTAATAAGCAAATAAAGTTCCAATAATGAGAAAATATACAGCTTTTAGCATAATTTTATTTTTATTACACATTTAATGTTATAAAATAAAATATTATGTTTAATATCTATCTTTTAAGCCTCTATTTATGCTGTATGTTGGATAATGATTTTAAAGGAAATTATTTTATGAAAAAATCTGCTTTTACAATGATAGAATTAATTTTTGTTATCGTTATTTTAGGAATATTAGCTGCTATCGCAGTACCAAGAATGACACAGACACAAGACTTAGCAAGGGAGACTAATGTAGAGGGTTTTGTTGGCTCTTTAAATAGAAGTGCGGCAGCTGACATGTGGATACAAGCGATTACTGATGGAAATGGTTCAGTTGGTACAGGTTCTTATAATATTGCAAGCTTCATGGAAATACCTACTGGGTATGAAGTAGCAAATGATTTAGCTGGGTGTGCAAACGGAGCTACAGTTTTAAATGTCACTACTGCTGTTATAGGTAAAGCTCAAACTATTCTCTGTCGTGACGGTAACTTGACAAGTCCACCTAAGTTTGGATTTAAGCTACAAACAAATGGTGATATGAACGTAACTGTGCAGTAATAATTTTATTTTAAATTTCCGAGCGCTTTTGGCGTATGGGAATTATAACTATTTAATTCTATCTAAAAATTATCTGCTATAATTACTCAAATGTTAAAGGTGCTGTATTTATGAAAAAAGCATTTACAATGATAGAACTTGTTTTTGTAATAGTTGTACTAGGCATATTGGCAGCTATAGCAGTTCCAAGGATGAATAATTCATCATTGCAGGCAACCATCGCCAAAGGTCGGGCTGATGTTGCTACTATTCGTTCTGCGATTTTAAATGAAAGACAGACAAGACTTATTCGAGGTGAAACGGCTTGGATATCTGAACTGACTACTCATGGCGCAACAAGCCCTTTGTTTGAGGGCAACACGTCATCTACCCTTTTGATGTATGGGATAGCTGCAGGTACTACATCTGGAAAATGGTCAAGAGATATAGTAAATACAAATGAGTATACCTATAGAGTCGGTGATATTGGTACGGTATTTACTTATACAAAGACTAATGGACGATTCACTTGTACAAAAGATAGTACTAATTGTAATGATCTAGTTAATTAATAATTCAAAGGTTTATATTGTTTTATTATGAAGTTGTTATCCTCTCATCACCACTAAACGCACTAACTTATCACTATAATTTAGAAATAGAGCTAGCTACTATTGTAAGTATTAAGCTTAGAAATAGAGATGTAAAAGCTGTGATTATCTCTTTATGCGATAAACCTGAATTTCAAACAAGTGAGATTCTAGAAGTGATTGATGAAAAATATTCTTCAAAGCAGATAGAACTATCTAAGTTTATCTCGACTTATTATTTCTCATCTCTTGGTGAGGCACTAGGTATTATGACGGCATACAAAACAGGCTCCAAATTAGAACCGAGTTATGATTATTGCTTATTAGAATCTTGTATAAAACTCTCAGATAAACAGAATCAAGCACTTGAGTTTTTACAAAAACATAAAACCTCTTTACTCTTTGGAGACACGGGAAGCGGTAAGACAGAGATATATATGGAGTACTTTTATAAGATGATAAGAGAGGAGAAACGCTCTATATTTTTGATGCCGGAGATCTCTCTTACTCCACAAATGGGTATCAGACTTGAAGAACATTTCGGTAGTGCTGTAGTTATGTGGCACTCAAAACTTACACTGCTTCAAAAAAGAAAAGCCTTAGAGAAAATTCATAGCGGTGAAGCCTATATAATAGCAGGTCCTCGCTCAGCACTATTTTTGCCAATAAGAGATTTAGGTCTCATTGTAGTTGACGAGGAACATGACGATTCTTATAAGTCATCTTCAAGACCAAGGTACAACGCTAGAGATTTAGCTATATATATGGGTAAAATCTTAGACATAGATGTAGTGCTTGGAAGTGCAACTCCCTCACTAAACACGTTTACAAAGTTTCCGTACTTTAGACTAAAGGGCGGTTTCATTAAGGCTGATAAAAAGTTTATCTACGAAAAGTCTGTTGAGACTTTAAGCCCAATGATTTTGCAAAACTTAAAAAATACACTTGATTCTAAAGAGCAGTCGATAGTCTTTATCCCAACACGCGCAAATTTCAAATACCTAATTTGTCAAGATTGCGGTTACACTTATGAGTGTGTGTTTTGCAGTATCGGTATGAGTATTCATCAAAAGTCTCATGCGTTGAAATGTCATTATTGTAACTATACTCAGGCTATTCCACAAGTTTGTTCTGAATGTGGAAGCGGTAATTTGACAAGTTCTAGAATTGGAACGGCGGAGGCTGTTAAAAATATATCTGAGGAGTTTGCAGAGGCTAGGGTAGAGCAATTTGACAGAGATGTCATAACAACCTCGGCAAAGCTTAAAAAGGCTCTTAAAAGGTTTAACGATGAAGAGGTGGATATATTAGTCGGAACACAGATGTTAAGTAAGGGTCACGATTATCACGGTGTTACCTTGGCAGTAGTGTTAGGTATGGACAATATGTTAAATATGGGTGATTATAGGGCAAGAGAAAAAGCACTGTCATCTTTGATACAGGTTGCAGGAAGAAGTGGTCGTGCGAAAAATGCTTTGGTACTTGTACAAAGTTTTAATGAAGATTTTTTTAATTCATATATAGATAAATACGAAGAGTTTTTAGAATCTGAAAAGCTCTTTAGAGAAGAATTATACCCTCCATATAAAAAACTTTGTCGTATTTTGTTTTCTCATAAAAATGGATTAAAAGCACAAGAAGAGATGGATAAGATGCAAGAAGCCTTATCAAATATTTCAAATATTGAGATAGTTGGATATGGAAAGTGTTCAGTTGAGAAAATTGCAAATAAATACCGATTTGAGATTTTACTTCGTTCAAATAAAAGTACAGATATTATTAAAGCTATAAATATGACTAGGGTTAGTCTCGCTGAAATAGATATGGATCCTATAGAATTTGCTTAAGTTTATGGTTGAAAAACCAATAAAAAGCTAACATAACACCTGTGGTTTTTTGATACTTTTCATCAAAGATAAACTCTTTAGCTTCTTTCAATGGTATATAAATGACCTCTATATCTTCATCGTTTAGACCGCCACCGTCATTTAGCTTCATCGAATCATCACACTCAGTATAGTAGATTGTCTGATGTGTACCGGAGATTCCAACACTTGTGTAAAATGAGCTGATTTTTTCTAAGTTTTGCACAGGTATATCGTAACCGCATTCTTCTAGAATCTCTTCTTTTGCAATCTGTACATTTGTTGTGTCTTTATCAACTATACCTGCACAAAGTTCATACATCATACCGTTTTCTTTGTTTTTATTTAAAACCGTAACACGAAGCTGTTTGACTAAAATAAGTTCTTTTTTAGTTGTATGGTAGATTAGTATTGCGACACTGTCATGGCTTATCACGGCTTCCCATGTTTTTTTAATATCTTTTTGAGTATAGTTAATCTTGATTGGCTTTATAAAACTCGGATTTTTAAGATTTTCAATTGAATTGATTTTATTCATAATAATGCTCATTGTAAAAATAACAAGTTTTTTCCATACTTGCTGTTTTCATAAAGTGTGTATTATTATTTAGATGCAGGTTTATACCCTCGTCATAGTTTTTCTTAAGTCTCAAAAAGGCTTTTCTTTCCTTGCCTTTTAGCTTTTTAGTTGTTACTTGAACAACTCTAAGCGGATTAGTTGCACGACCTCTCTTTCGCAGTTCAAAATGTAGGTGAGGACCGGTTGAACGACCTGTAGAACCAACATAACCGATAGTTTGACCTTTTTTTACACGTTTTCCGCGTCTAATACCTCTTCGAAATGATTTCATATGTGCATATCTTGTCTCATATCCATCAGCATGTCTTATTTTTACAAGATTTCCATAAGAACCAAGTCTACCAGCATATATGATTCTACCACTACCAGCAGCAACAATCGGAGTACCGCGTCTAGCCGCATAATCAACACCTAGATGTGCTTTCCATTTTTTTAAAACAGGATGGTATCTTCTTTTTGTGAAACGTGATGAGATTCTAGCTTTACGAACAGGGCGTGCCAGTAAGAAACCTTCAACCTCATGTCCTTTTTCATCATAGTACCTTTCATCACTATTTAGATATATGTAGTGTTTTTTATGTCTCATCTCAATCATAGCAACTTTTAAGACAGGCATTGAAAAGGGCTGTCCTAGACGATATTTCTGATCATAGGTCATGATTAGAGTATCACCTTTTCTTAGATCTACTTTGAAATTCAGTGAGTATTTAAAACTAGATACAAAGATCTCTGCAAGTTTTTTGCTTCCTGTTGATTTTATGATGTCGTAATATGGTGAATGGCTTATTTTTAAAGTAAATGTCTCAGTTTTAGTAGTACTGATAATAGGTATTGCTTCAAAACTGTATGAACCGTTGTGTTTGTATATATGTATCTGTAATTCATCATTTAAAGGTAGTAATGTTTGTAATATATTTTGATTTTCATCACGAAGAATCTGACAGTTTATTCCTGCACGCATCTCTTCGGTCAATCTCTGGTCATCTTTATCTAAGTCATAATATAGTTTTTTTATGGGTAGATGTTGTCTTTGTAAAAATACAAGATAAGTTTCTCCGTTTAACCAACGGAAGTTCTCAACCTTAGCTCCATAAACAGATGTTGTTAGTATAAAGAGTATGAAAAATCGTATCAAATATAAAGCCTGTTAAAAATATTTTTGTAACCTTAACAAAAATTAGCTTAGTTAAGATATAATCGCATTATATTATGTAGAAAGAAGAGTAATGAAATTTATATTTTTAGTTTTTGTCATCACCACACAGCTTTTTAGCTCAGTTGTTAAATCACCACTCCTTAGTATCAACAATAATGAGACTATTGCAACAATAAAAATAGAAAAAATAGATGTTGGAATGAGCGGATTTATATACCATAAGGTGTCAGACAATCACGGAAGTATTCTAAAAAACGTAGTAGTGACTAGTTTTGATGAAAAAAGTAAGATAGCAAAGCTTAAAGTAACTGATTATGATGCATTGGTAAACAATGCACTTCCTAGCGGTAAGTGGAGAGTTCAAAAGGGTGATGATGTTATTTTGGCATTTGGATATACAAGAGGTTTGTTGATAGCACCAAATGAGGATATATATTACAAGATTTCAAGAAATACAAATATCCAATGGGTACATCCGGATGTTTTTGCAACTATATTATCATTTAATGCTCATCCCACACCATTACTTGAGGATTTTATTGAGATGAGTAACACAACTTCTGTTGGTTTAGTCTTTATGTATCTAGAGGACAGAGTATATACACTTGATTCTAAAAGTTTTAAAATCTTAAATATATCAGAGGTAAAACTAAAACAAGGTAAGAAGCAACTTCCGTTTTACACTAGAGTTCCAGAGATTGCTTCTTCATGGTGGAAATGGGGAGCAGGTACTAGTGAATTAGAGTATTATGAACCTTATTATTATTCGCTTCTTATAAAAGCTAACCCTAAAAATAAGACTCTTCTTGAGATTATAAAAAATAGACCTGAAGATCTTCAGATGCACTCAGGTTATATAGACAGTATGATTTATGATGCTTTTGGAGACATAAACTTACGTGAATATTTTGAAATGCCTGAAGGAAGTTTACTTGAGTATTTTGATCCAAAGGGTAAATAATGTTAGATTCTAAACATATAGAACATTTTAATTCTATAGTCGGTGAAGAAAATATATATATTGACAAAGCACATCTGATTGCATATTCATATGATGCTACACGTGAGCATTTTGAACCTGATGCGGTTATCTTTCCAAGAGATGAGGATGATATAAGCAATGTTTTGAAATATTGTAACGAGCATAAAATAATTATTGTCCCTCGCGGTGCAGGTAGCGGTTTTACAGGCGGTGCTCTTCCAAGCAGTGGCGGAATTGTACTGGCTATGGAAAAGCATATGAATAAGATACTAGAAATTGATATGAAAAATATGGTTGCTGTGGTTCAGCCTGGTCTTATCAATATGGATCTTCAACGTGCGGTTGAAGAGCTAGGTCTTTTTTATCCGCCTGATCCGGCTAGTCAAGACTATTCTACCATAGGTGGAAATGTAAGTGAAAACGCAGGAGGTATGCGTGCTGCTAAGTATGGAATTACCAAAGATTATGTTATGGCTACTCGTGCAGTCTTGCCAAACGGTGATATCATTAAAGCAGGAAAAAGAACCATCAAAGATGTCGCTGGATACAATATTAGCGGTATCTTGATAGCCTCTGAGGGGACTCTGGCTATTTTAAGTGAGATAACACTAAGACTTATTCCAAAGCCAAAGTTGACTAAAACAGCTATGGGTATTTTTGATACAGTAAACAGTGCTATGAACGCAGTGTATAAGACAATGGCAAGCGGAATAACACCTGTGGCTATGGAATTCTTAGACAACTTAACTATACGTGCAGTTGAACAGACTTTTGACAAAGGCTTGCCGGTAGATGCTGGTGCACTTCTTGTAACCGATGTTGATGGAAATCTTGAAGAAGATTTAAATTATCAGCTATCTCAAATCGAGAAAGTATTTCGTGAGAATGGATGCAGGGAATTTAAAGTGGCAAAAGATGACAAAGAAGCTGCAGATATTTGGTTTGCTCGTCGTAATGCATCTCCGGCTCTTAGTGTTTACGGAAGTAAAAAGTTAAATGAGGATGTAACAGTACCTCGTGCGGTCTTACCAGAATTGCTTGAGAAGTTTTATGCGATAGCTGATAAGTATGATATAAAAATTCCGTGTTTTGGTCATACAGGTGATGGAAATGTGCATACAAATGTTATGGTTGATGGAAAAGATCCAGAGCAGGTTAAAATAGCTTATCAGGCTATAGAAGAGGTTTTTCAAGCAACTATTGATTTAGGTGGCACACTCTCTGGTGAACATGGGATAGGTCTTGCAAAAGCACCATATATGTCAATGGCTTTTAGTGATGAAGAGATGAATCTTTTTAAGTCTATAAAAACGGCATTTGATCCAAACAATATACTAAACCCTGCAAAAATGGGACTTAATTAATTACAATCATAAATATTTCTCGCCAAAGCTGAAGTTTTAGTGGCTTAATAGAGTGTGGACTTGTTTCAGGTTTTATAAGATTAATTTTAAAAAGGCTAGGTATGTCAATATCTGAAATGAAAGAGCATAAGTTTTATAGACATATTAGATTTTTTTTAAAGACATTCATAGATAAAGAGTTAACGCTCTTTGCCGCTAGTCTTAGTTTTTATACTATCTTCACTATCATACCACTACTCTTGATTATGCTAACGCTTTTAATATCTTTGCCATCTTTTTCTGAGTATTATGAGACTATAAAAGGCTTTATTTTCTCGAATCTTATGCCTGTAAACTCAGAGACAGTAATGGGACAAATAGATGTGTTTTTGCAAAATTCTGCAAAGATGGGAATCATCGGTCTTGTTATGATTCTAGTTGCTTCACTCTTATTTTTTAAAAACTTTGAATATATTGCAAATAAGATATTTCATGCCTCCTCGAGAACTCTCTGGGAATCTATAACAACTTACTGGACTATGCTTACTTTAACGCCTATAGCTCTTGGAGCATCTTTTTATATTACAGCACAATTAGCTGTTATGATAAAGTCAAATACGATTACCTCAGGTCTAAACATATTGCCTTTAGTTCCTTATATCATCATATGGGCATTATTTTTTCTTATCTTTCAAATCGCTGCAAATGTTAAAATAAATCCTAAAGCTTCATTTGTCAGTTCATTTATAATATCTATAGTATTTAGCATGTCTAAAAACCTTTTTATAGGGTATGTACTTTACAATAAGTCATATACGACTATGTATGGCTCATTTGCTATTATGATGTTTTTGTTTCTTTGGATATATGTATCTTGGATAATTTTTATATACGGACTAAAACTATGTTATCTGATTGACCGCATATATAAAAATAAAGAAGCTAAATATAAGTAGCAGATATATAAATATTTTTTTATATACACTTAGGAAAGACAATGCTATATGTGTAATGAGTACTTTATAGCTTAGTATCACAGTTTGTCCATTATCTCCCAAAGATATAAAACCCTCAAGCAGTTTATCAAACAGATTTCCAAAACCAAATATATGTAACAGTATGCTCACCGGATAAAAGACACTAAACATCAATGTTGAGATAATCGAGAGTGGATGATAGATACTAAAGTTTGAAAATAAAGTCAGCGAAAATGGTAACATCAAAAGATAAACCCATATAGGTATTAATATAAATTGCCATATTTTACTTAACTCTTTAAAATGTACAAGAAATAAAAAAATATAAAATACTCCGCTTACGGAAAGCCATAATCCAAGAGTGAAACAAAGTTTTGGAAACAATACTAAAAGTAGCACTACACTTAAAAGTAGTGTTTGCATAGATATTATTTTTATACCTCTGTCATATAGAACAAATCCAACAACTAGCATACTAAATGCACGGATTAGAGATGGAGGGTTGTCTAAAAAGATTAGGTATGAGAGTAAAAAGAGGGTAACAATCATGAACAGGTCTGCTTTTGAATTTCGATATGGAAAATATCTATTTTGGAAAAAAGTATATATTGGTTTTAGTAGGAAAAATATTAAAGCACTCAAAACTCCAAGATGAAAGCCACTTATAGCCAAGAGATGTGAGACTCCAAGGTTGGAAAAAGAAACTTGTAGTGCAGGTTTTAAAGAGGTGGCACTAAAGAGTGCTTGATAGATATTTGTAATATTTGGATTGGTATGTTGAGTGGATACAAAAGAGTTTACTCTTTGTTTTATGGTTTTATCTGTGTCTATATGCCTTATTTTTGAGTAAGCATAAAAACCTGTGAGGTATTCATAAAAGCTTATATTTCCTGCCCATATCTCAAGCCTAAGGGTTTTACCTATGCTTATGGGAAATAATTTTTTGGCAGAGCTGTAAAAAGAGAGTCCATTTGCACTTTTAAGTTTTAAAACTTGATATGTCTTAGAAGCTCTAGTCTTTTCATACTGTTTTAAAACAGTTGCTTTTACAAGCTGTGTATCAAAGCGTGTAAAACTTTTGTATTCATTATACTCGATAAGTAATGAATAAGAAAGAATTACTAAACAAAGAACTAAGAATGAAAGATAGTCACGTCTGTAAAAGAGTGGGACTCTATCTATCATCCTAAAGTTATTTTATCAAATCGATGGCATAGAAATATTTGGTTCAGCTATGTCAATACTGGCAGATGAAGTGTCAACATTTTCATAAACAGTCTCTATACCCTTTGAGAATGCCGGTGCATCTACAAAACGGGTAAGCTTTTTCTGAAAAACAAGCTTGACATGACCTGTTGGACCATTCCTTTGTTTCCCGATAATAATCTCAGCATCTTCTTCTTCTTTTTCAATATACTCGGAGATAAACTCTTTTCCTTCTGCCTTAGCAGCTTTCTCACGCTCTTTTTCCTCTTTATAAAGGTAAACATCATCACGATAAACAAAAAGAATAATATCCGCATCCTGTTCAATAGAGCCAGATTCACGAATATCACTTAGCATCGGTCTTTTATCGTTTCTTGATTCTAAACCACGGTTAAGTTGTGATAATGCTACGACGGGCATCTCTAGTTCACGTGCTAACATTTTAAGTCCACGTGAGATTTCTGATACTTGTAAGTGTCTGTCTTGCGTACCGACACCTTGCATGATTTGAAGGTAGTCAATCACGGCAATCTCTATTTCTGGGTGCTGGTTTTTTAGTTTTCTAAGTTTTGAACGAAGTTGATTGATATTTATACTACCCTGGTCATCAACAAAAAGTTTAGCATCATTCATCCTGTCGATTGCACCGTTTAAAGAGCTCCATTGATCATCGTTCATATCTCCTACACGGAGTTTCTGAAGAGGGATTGATGTTTGGATGGACAGAAGTCTGAGCATAAGTTGTTCAGCAGGCATCTCTAAAGAGAAAAAAGCCACACCTTTACCCTGATGTATAAGGCTGTTTACCGTGTTTAGTATGAAAGAGGTCTTACCCATAGCCGGACGTGCTGCTACAATCACTAGATCACCCTTACCAAAACCGGTAGTCATCTTGTTTAGTTCATTAAAACCTGTATCTACTCCAACTAAGACACTGTTTCCGCGAGCTTTCATCTCTTTGATGTACTCCATTGTGTCATAAGTCATTTTAGGGCTGTCTTTAAAGTCACTTGTCTGATTGTCCTGAGTTATCTCATACAGTTTTTTTTCAACTATATCTACAACTTCTGAAGATGGAAGTTCCTCTTCAACTGCGACTCTTTTAATCTCTGTAGTAAGAGTTAAAAGGTGACGTTTTAAAGACTTATCCTTTATCTCATTTACATAAGCTTTGGTGTTTGATATAGGATTGGCAGAAAGGATTTCAAGCATCACCTGCTCATCAAATTTTTTGATTTTAATAAGCTCTTTTTTTATAAACTCTTCATCAATAGGCTGATCTTTTTGCAAGAGTTTTATCATTGTGCTAAATATATCTTGATGTGCAGGCAGATAAAAATCATCTTGTTTGAGGGCAACACTAAGTTCATCAAATTGTTGAGGTTCAAAAACTATTGAGCTAAGAATTGAGCGTTCAAAAGCTAGGTTATAGAGGTTGTCTTGCATTAAATCATCTTTTCTAAAATTATTATATATTTTTGTGCTTCATTTATATCGTCGTGTATAATAGCATATCGACCATTTACCGCATAGTCACTTAACTCTATTAGTTCATCTATATCTTGTATTAATTGCAATTCATTTTCTTGGCAGATTTCAATTAGATGTTCTATATCATGTGTACGTGGAAATAATATATCCTCTTTTGAGAGAAAGGATTTTAAAATTTTTTCAGCACATTGCTGTAGATCAAAATATATTTTTTCTATATCTATTTCAATAGTATTATTATTAAACGCTTCTAAAAGGTATTTTGCACTATTTAAATCAACTTGAGCCTTATATAGGTACATATCTGAAGAAGATTGAATATCATCCTTTTTCATATAGTACCTCACCGTAATTTGCGGCATCGTAAAGGGCAGTATTTATCCAATTTTTATTTGAATGAGATAGAAAATAAGCCTCTTCTTCAACTAAAATATCTTTTGGCATTTTAATAGATTTTAACGCTTTTCTTATTTTAGCTCTCTCTTTAACTTTAGATTCTATACTTTTTTCTATGACTAAAATATCTAAGTCGCTATCTTCGTTAGGTTCGCCATAAGCATAACTACCAAATAATATGATTTTTTGTATATCTATAGATTCTAAGTTTTGTACAATTTTATTTTTTATTTCTTGTGATAGTTTCATCATGCTTACCTTTCTTAGTTGTATCTATATACCCAATATCTTCTAATATATAATTATACTGATTTTTATAGAATTTTTTATTAATTGCATACACACAGGTAATATCTTCATTCTGTATTTTAAAGTATAACTTCATCTCTTTTGATATAGGTAAGTACTTTGTTTGACTGGAATCTATCTTCTTATCTTTTAGACAACTTTGAATTTCTGTCTTACTGTTATCGTAATTGGAAGTATTTATATCAAATACAGCATGATTATCTGATAAATAGAAGTTGTTTATAAATAGGTTCCAAGTTAGTGCAGAATCTTTTGTATCTTTCCATACATCAATAAGTAACATAGCTGCTATAATAAAAAACGGCACTAATGTAATAAGTAAAAAGAAAAGTGTATTCGATATATTTATAGAGTATAAATATATTTCTAAAAATTTACTAGAAGAAAAATGAAAAATATTAAGTATAGTTAGGTAGTCTAAAAATATAAATATAGCTATAGTAAAAAAGTATAATATTGAAAATGTTAGCTTGGGAGATTCTTTTAAATAACCAACAATAGTTTTATTGATTTTCAGTTTCTCCATATATGATAATCTAGTTTTTGAAATATTACTATTTAGAAATTTCTTATTTTCCATCTTCCGCAGCTTTTTCAACCTCTTCAACAAACCTGTCTACAAGTTCATTCTCATCAAGGTTAGCTACCACTTCACCTTTAACCATAACAAGACCTTTGCCTTTGCCGTAAGCGATGGCTACATCGGCATGTGCAGCTTCACCTATAGCATTTACTACACACCCCATAACTGAAACGTTTAGAGGAGCTTTAATGTGTGCTGTACGCTCTTCAATCTCTCCAACTGCTGTAACTAAGTCAGCTTCGATTCTTCCACAAGTCGGACATGAGATAATGTTTAGTCCATCTTTTGCAGCACCGCTGTCTTTTAAGATAGCTCTGGCTACGTTTATCTCTTCTTCGAGTTCACCGGTTATAGACACACGCATAGTATCACCAATACCATCTAACAAGAGAGCACCCAGACCTATTGAACTTTTAACGGTTGCGTGAAAGAGAGTTCCAGCCTCTGTTACACCGAGGTGAAAAGGGTAGTTGTTTTTTGGACGTAACATTCTGTATGCATCAACCGTTCTCTCGACATCACTTGCCTTTAAAGATACTTTTATATCACCAAAACCTAGGTCCTCTAAAAATTTTATATTATATTCAGCGGAAGCAACCATACCCTCTGCCGTTTGTCCGTACCTGTTTTCAAACTGTTTTTCCAAGCTTCCAGCATTTACCCCTATACGAATAGGGATATTTCTTTCTTGACACGCTTTTACAATGTCTTTAACTCTGGATTGTTCACCAATATTTCCGGGGTTAATTCTTATACAATCAACAACTTTTGCAGCCTCAAGAGCAAGTTTATAATTAAAATGAATATCAGCAACAAGCGGTAGTGATATTTGCTCTTTAATCGATTTCAGTGCTAGTGCATCTTCCATATCAGGTACAGCTACACGTACAATGTCACAGCCTGCAAAGTGAAGCCTTTTGATCTGTTCAACTGTTGCTTCTACATTCGCAGTTTTTGAATAAGTCATAGACTGAGTACTTATCGGTGCATCACCACCAACCGCAACATTACCTACAAAAATTTGTTTAGTTTTTATTCTATTTATCATGAAGATATTCTATCCACTTTGGTATAAGATAGTGCTTTAATTATTTGTATAGATTTAGTGCACTGAAAAACGTTTAAATTCATTTTATTATAATAATGAAAGAAAAATGAATCAAATTGGCAGCAACAATCTTTATGAGAATAATATCATAAATGAATGGCATGGTGTACAGACAAAAAATAAGAAACAAATATATTGTTAGTGAAAAATATTTATCTTATACTATGTTTTCATAGTATATAATATATGTATATAATATAGAGATTAGGTGTCTACTTTGAATGATATGATTAAAACTAATGGGTTGACTATTTTAATAGTTGATGATTCTAAAACAAATCTTTATTTACTTAGTGAGTTATTGAGTGATTATAATATTATTACTGCAGAAAGTGGTTCGTTAGCTTTAAAAATTGCTAAAAAAGAGCATCTATCTTTAATTTTACTTGATATTGTGATGCCGGAAATGAATGGATATGAAGTATGCGAGAGATTAAAATCTATAGAGCAGACAAGAGATGTCCCCGTAATTTTTATTAGCAGTCAGACAGATGAAGAAAGTATTGATAAGGCATATAGGGTTGGAGGAGTTGATTACATAAATAAACCGTTTGCTTCAAAAGAGTTGTTAGCCCGTGTTAAAACTCAACTTTCATATTCAGAGATACAAAAAAATCTAAAAGAAAAAATATCATTAATCGATAAATATGTGAGTTATTCATCTACTGATCTTGCCGGTAATATTGTGGAGGTGAGTGAAGCATTTTGCAAGTTGTCAGGTTATAAAAAAGAAGAGTTACTTGGCAAAAACCATAATATTTTACGTCATCCTGATATGGACAGTAAAGCTTATGATGAGTTATGGAATGCGATTAAGAATGGTTCTGTATGGGAAGGTGAGATAAAAAATAAGAGCAAGAGTGGAAAACCATTTTGGTCTGAAATAATTATTTCACCTAGATTTGATGAAAAAGGTAAGGTAATAGGATATACAGGGATAAGACATGATATCAGTAATGAAAAAAGAATTCAAAAACTATCTATAACTGATCAGCTTACAAATTTGTATAATCGTAGATACTTTAATGATATATTTAGTGTCGAAATAAAACGCTCTAAACGTAATAACTTGCATTTTTCTTTTGCTATGTTGGATATAGATTTTTTTAAACAGTACAATGATACCTATGGACATCAATCGGGAGATGAAGTATTAGAAAAAATCGGAGCTTTATTAAATAAAGAATTATATCGTGCTGAGGATATGGCTTTTAGGTTGGGTGGTGAAGAGTTTGGTATAGTTTTTGTCGCAAATAGTATAGAAAATTCTAAAAAAATAATTGAAAGAATAAGAAAGGCTGTTGTTGAATTAAAAATAGAACATAAAAATAGTAAAATATCTAAATTTTTAACATCATCTTTTGGTCTGGTATGTATTGACTTTTCAAAAAAAGATAATGAGAAGCTTAATGAGACAAGTATATATAAATTGGCTGATGATGAGCTATACAAAGCTAAGAAAGATGGACGTAACAGACTTTTTGTAAAAGAAATATAGTATATTATATATTACTTATACTAAAGCTTGAGGTTTGGCAAGTAAAAAACCTTGAAATTCGTCAACGCCTAGTTCTTTAGCTTTTTCATAGACCCCTTGTGAGTGGATGAATTCAGCTATTGTTTTAATACCAAGTTTTTTGGAAAACTCTGTTATGGTCTGCGCAATTATAAAAGAGTTTTTATTTGTATCTATTGTAGATATTATGGATCCATCTATTTTTATATAATCAACATTTAACTCTAGTACACGTGAAAAGTTTGAATAACCACTTCCAAAATCATCCAATGCTATTCCTATACCCATTTTTTTTAAATCAAAGACAAAGCTTTTGATTAAATCATAGTTCTTAATACTTTCATCTTCAAGTATTTCTATGATCAGTTTATGTGAAACATCATAGTATTCGATTTTTTGTTTTAAAAACTCAACTGTTGCTTCATCTGCTATGTCTTCAAAGGATATATTAATAGAAAATTTTTCTTCTCTGTATTGAAATGTTTTAAAAGCTTTTTCAATAATAATTTTAGTTAAGTCAAGATAGTCACCATTTTTTTTGGCAATGCTTAAAAAATTAAAAGGAGTTATTATTTTTCCATCATGCTCAATTCTCATCAATGTTTCATATTTATGTATCTTGTCATTAATAAATATTGGTTGAAAGTATGCAACAACATTATCATACTTAATGGCTTCTTTTATAATTCTAGTGTACTTTATGTTTCTTGCTATGTCTTTTTCTAGGTTTAAATCACTTACATATTGTTTGTAATTGACACGCTCTTTTTTGGCTTGGTTTAATGCTAAGTGTGCTCTTTCAATTAAGTTCTGAGTTTTATATGCAATACCTATAGTAACATTGATATCCATAGATATTTTTTCGCCATCTACATTTATAAAAAAGTTGTTTTCTGTAATCATTTCGTTTAAGTATATTACTATAGATTCATACTCATTGTTGATTGGTCTTTTATTTAAAATCACAAACTCATTTCCAGATACTCTAAATACCCTACAGTGAGTGTATCTTTTGATTTTTATTAAAAGTTTTGCAAATTGTTTTAAAATCTCATCACCATTCTTTACTCCATATAAATCATTTATATTTTTAAAGTTATTAATATCTATTGAGAGGAGTGAGTAATTTTCAGGTGAGGAGGAAATATCTTTAATTAATAAATTTCGATTTCCAAGGGTAGTAAGCTCATCATAATAGTATCTTTGAAGAAGCTCTTTATTTTTAACCCTTAGTTCATACGTCTTATCGCTTATTATACTTTCAAGATGCGTATTTAGCTCATATAACTCTTTGGAAGATACACTCGTTAAATGGCATAAAGCTTTTATAGTCTGTGATTCTTCATTTTTATATGTTTCATCTAGTTGTATCTCTTTGTTTATTTTTGGACTTTCAGATATAGAGAGGGTAGTTAGCGTCTGGTTAAGTAATTCATTTTTATTTGTTCTTGAGTTGTGAAATATTTCACCGTAAGTAAAAAAACCGCTAGTATTTGCAATTTGAGATAGAGGGTATAACTCTACTGAAGTAGAACTTTGTAGTAGATGTTTTCTCGCCATACATGAGTAAACAAATATAGCTTCTGATGGTTTTTCTAAGATACTGTGAGCAATATCCAATCTATTATTAATTATATCCTTTACATTACCAAAACCAAATTGTACTTTTTCACCCTTGGTGACATTACCTGCAAATACCAATGATTCATCATCATTTTTTGCTAAAACGGCTCTTGCAACGTCTATAGAACCTTTTTTGATAATAAGCGGGAACTCTATACCCGTTTCTGGAAGCTTATTATATATATCAGTTCCTAGATATTTTTCATATACTTTTGCGGCAGGTATATCATCAATGCTATAGACTATATTGTCTTTAGAATCTGTAACCGTTAAAGTCTTACCTATAGTTTCCCAGTTGAAATTATAGTTAGTATGAACTATTAAATCTTCATTATAAAAAGCTGCTCCCACTGCACCGCTCTCTTTAATGGAATCTTGCGTAAACACATATGTGTTTTTGAATTCAGCATTATCACCTGCTAATCCACCGGCAATAATTAAGGAACTATCGTATTCTTCAAAAGCTTTTACATATGCTTGACCATTGGTGTTTATGCCGTCACTAAAAGTAATTAGAAGTTTTAGACCTGATAGGTTATGAAACTTGCTGATTAGTGATTTTGCTGTTTTATAGCTATTTTCTTGCGTATTAGTGGAGTAAGTTATAATTTTTGTGTTATTGAAAACAGATATAGACAAAACTGTCTTATTTTGCGAAACATTTGTTTCTAAGATTTCACCATCGGTTGTCGAACCGATGATTCTGACATCTGGTATAAGGTCTTTTATATCAGTTATAAGTTCTGATATATAGTTGATGTCACAAATACCTGTGAAAACTTGTACAAGTATCTTATCACTATTAACAATATCGTTTTGACTTAAGAATAAATCTAAACTTTTTTTGTCTTTAAAATATGTATTATAAACTTTCATTCAGCACCTTAATTGTTATTATATCAAAATAACAATTTTTTTATAAGCTTTAAAACTTAAATGTTAAGTTTGTATATACATATCTGCCTGGTTCATTCATAAGCATAACGTTTGAAGTACCTCCTGCAGATATAAGAATCAAATCTGCATAAGTGTTATTTACGGCATAGGTCTCATCAAAAAGGTTATTTATCCCTAATGTTAAGTCTGTGTTCTTGTTTACGTGATGTTTTAATTTTAGATTTAGTACAGCCCATGAGTCTAGTTTTTGCTCACCATTATCACTATCTATAACAGTCCATTTGTCAGAGGCTTGTAACTCAACACTTACAACACTTTGCTTCATATATTCATAATTTAAGTTAATATTTCCACGCAAAGGTGCAATGTCTGCTAAATCTTTATCGGTTTGTCCTGAAAGTTGATCATCTTTTTTACCCCTTTTATAAGACAATCCTGTATCAATGGTAAGGTCATCGGTAGCATAGTAAGAGGCCGTAAGCTCTGTACCGTAAATAGTTGCATCTATATTAGTAAATGCATTCATCATCGCACCTTTTTTTATATATATATAATCATCTAAGATAGAGTAAAATGCCTTAAGCTTAAAGTCAAAATTATTATAATTAGCTTCATATCCAAGGTCTATTTCACGGTTTGTTGTTTTATCTAAGTTTGGCGTACCGACTAGGTTTGCATTTGGCATTTTAAAGTAAAGCTCTCTTGCATCAGGGACACGGGAAGCTTGACCAAATCCAAAAAAGATTTTGTCTTCGTTGGTCAGGTTATATGAAGCTAAGATATTTGCATTAAAGCCTGAGTATGAACTTGATTGATTAGTTAGAGTGTTTTTTATATCAGTATTATCTATTCTAACACCAGCTTTAAGACTAAGGTCATTGAAAAATTTTTCTACTTTTGCAAAGATAGCTGTATTTTCAGTCTCAGTATCATCTACACTTTTTGAATTACCTGCCATAAGAGCCGAACCTGTTGTAGTATTATAATAATTTCCATCCCACGTTCTTCTACTACCATCCAAACCGACTAGTAGTTTATAACTGCTTATATTAAATGTACTTTTTAACTTAATACCTTCCATCTTACTTTTGAGGTGATTAGTAATATTCATCATAGGGTTATTTGATGAAATTCTGTATTTTGTAGCCATTGGATGATCAACATCTGAATAATAGTATTTTAAGTTTATATTTTTGTATGAGTTAGTAATATTATCAATATTGTATTCTATACCATAGATATTAGAATCATCAGACAGAGCATCCATTGGAGAATTTCCGTATAGTATATCATCACTTCTGTTTGCAGTATAGCTTAAACGAAGCTCTTGGTTGTTTGTGACACTAACATATGCCTTAGTCATAATACTTTTTTTAGTATAAGCATCCATATCCCTGTATTGAGCCTTATATCTAGTACCTTTTGCTGAAGGATGTATATTAGCATACTTGTCTACCTGCTCAGAGATAGTATCTCCATTACCGTCTTTATACTGATTACTTGTTTCATAAGACGTACTAAGCAAAATACGAATAAGGTCGTTACCGCCATTTATGGTTACACCTGCTTTTTTATAGTTAAAAGAGCCAAGTCCGAAATCTATTTCTGCTTTTAAGTCCTTTGTAGGTTTTTTTGTCTTTATTTTAACTCCACCACTTAATGTCCCAAAATTTTCAACATCATATGGACCTTCAATGACTTCTACATCATCGATTTGATTTGTGAGAATGTGTGAGATTGGAGGGTCCATTCTATTTATCCCTGCTCCATAAACCTTTGTACCATCTACATCAATAGAGATGTTATCTCTCTTTTGACCGCGTATATAGATGTCATTTGCAATTGCACTACGGCGGTTCATATCTATGCTTGGTATACTTGAACTAAGAGCCTTAGCTAAATCAGCAGATACCTGAGCCTTTTGACTTACTTCCGTGATTATAGTTGATTCAACACTTATTGTAGGTACATCTACATCTGTTGCTTGAAGTACAGCAACTGTGATAAGCGATAAGGTTATAATATTTTTACTTAACATAAAGGCTACCTTTAATTATTTAATTAGTAATCATATTTTGTTTTTGTTACAAAAATGTTAAATGAAATAAATATATGTGTTCTTGTGTATATCTTGATGATTATTTAAAGTATAAGGCTATTATGAATAGGTTGTTAATCGTTTGATATCATTTCGTCATGATAAAAATAAAAAAAATAATTTTAATATCCGTAGCTTTTGCATTTTCTACTTATTTATTGATAAGCGGTTTTGCTATTTTAAATCTTGATAAACAAACTGATAAACAAAAGACACTGGTTAAATAGAAATTAGACAGCTTTATACAGACTGTCCAATTATTTTTAATTAGTAAAGTTCATCTATTAAATCACTGCCACACTTTAGTTCATTAAACCAATCTAAAAAAAGACCTACATTTTCACCTTCAAATATAAATCCATGTTGTGGAGCGATGACAGCAACATCAAGTTTATGCACCGTACCAACCCAAGCACGACATAGTTTATTTGAACCCATATATCTTTTATGAAAAGCATATAAATGTTTTTTATGCTCTTCAAAATTTTCTACATGTTTATATGTGTATGGTTTATTTAATACTGCAGCACCTATATCACCGGAAAAAAGTATTTTAGAATATGTGTCATAAAGTGAAAAGTTTCCCGGTGAATGTAAAAAATGTGAGGGTACAAATTGTAAATAATTATCACCGAATTTTAATTTATCACCTTTATCCGGAGGACTGATGATTCTAGACATATCGGTAAATCCGTAATGGCTCATAAATCTAACCCAAAGACCGGACATGATGAATTTAGCACTTGTTATTATGCTCCACTGAGTTATTGAAGCAGAGACATCAGGATCCTGGTGAGAGAGAAATACATATTTTATGTTTTCAGGTTTTACGTATTTTATTACAGCTTCATATAGTTCATTGAATATAATTGCACTGCCTGGGTCTATTAAAATCCCATTTCCGTTTTGAACAATCAAATATTGATTTACAGAAAGAAATGAATCCTCATGCGATTCATCATCAAAACTAAACATAACACATTTATGATTCCCATCATCATATAAAATTTTTTCTTTATCATCCATTTTGAAGACCTTTGAATTCTCTTATTATAGACATCTGTCTATTTGTAATATAATCAACTAAAGTGTTTTTCTTGCCTACTGCTAGCTTTAGTATAAATACAATACTAAAGTTAGCCTGATTTTCACTCTTCCTAAGCATAACAGCTTCTGTATTAATAACAACTGTTGTATTGTTTATGTTTAAAATTATTTCTATAAGTACCTGCTCGTCTTCCACAAGCCCTTCTGGTATAGAATTAAGTTCAAGCTTAATAGCATCTAATGAAATATCCTCTATCCGCATATTACCTTTGACTTTAGTTTTCTTTACAAATAAAGACACACCGTGGTTTTCTTCAGGTACCAATCTGACTGTTCTTCTTGTCACCGGTGAAGATTTTTTAAAATATATATCTGTTAATTCTATACTTTGTTTTTCAAAACTAATATTAACTACCGTATTACATATTATTGGATGTGGAAAGACATTTGATGTTATTAAGGTTTTTTTCTCATATTGAATGGCTTTTTGTTGAATATAGTTCGTTGTAAGAGTAATATTGTTATTTTGTATCTTTGATAAGAGTCCATTATTTGTGATGCTTAGACCTTTATAGTAGTTATGCAGTTCCACTTTCGTATGATTTCTTTTAATCACTTCAAAGATATTAAAAATTGTATGGGTGTCTTTTAGGTTTATATCATCTTTAAAGCGTTTAGGGTCGTATACTTTTAATAGATTTAAGTCTGTTACATCATCGAATGATAAAATAATATACTCTGCATTATTTGGAATTTTAGTGCATTTAAGTATAAAATGTTTTACATCTTCTTGCTCATTTAAGAGTTTTACATGAAAAAGTCTATGTTCACATTGCTCAACCTCATCGAACCAATATATATTTTCGGTATTGTATAAAAAACCATTGTGAGCTAAAAATCGGCTTCCTAAATCATAGTGTTTATCTACAAGTTCTTTTACACTTTTAATGTTGAAAAATTTTAAAAATGGTTTGTTGGCAATAATTGGGAGAGAACCTTGATACATGATTATCATAGAACTTTGATAGTTGAAAATATTTTGTAAGTGTGTATAAAAAAGTATATTGTAATCTTGATGTTTTATCTGTAGTATAGCTTTGTATATAGTGTTTAATAGTTTAGAAGTATCAATAGGTTTTTTTAAAAATTTAAAGATTCCAAGGTTAATACTGTTTTTTATATAATCCTGATCATCCAGTTCAGATAAAATAATGACTTTTGTGTTTGGAGATAGAATTCTTATATACTTTGCTAGTTTCATACCGTTTATAAACGGTATCTTTATATCAGTGATTACGATTTGCGGATGTTTCTTTTTAAATACATCCAAGCCTTCTTTACCATCTTTTGCTGTATAAACTTTATTAGTATATTCTAAAAGAAATTTGCAAAGAGACTTCCTTAGCTTAGTGTCGTCTTCTATATATAATATACTGAAATCTTTTGCAAGAAGTTTTAAGTCTTTAAGATTAGGCATATGATATAACCTCGCTTAAATAAATATTCTTACATATAATAACATATAATTATAATATTAAAGTTTTATTTAAATAGGATGTACATTTTTTGGAAAATTCATAGTAACGCAGTGAAGTGAACCGTGCTGTTTTATCAGAGTTGAACAGTCTATTCTAACTATGTCCTTATTAGCAAATGTTGTCTTAAAAATATTTAATGCTTCTTCATCTTGACTAACTCCATAGATTGGAACCAAGACGGCACCATTCACGAAAAGAAAGTTGGCATATGTAGCAGGTAGCCTTTTTTCCTCAAAGTATATGGCATCTGTCATCGGAAGAGATATAAGTTCTAGTTTATAAGTCTTTGCAAATTCTTCAAGTTCTCTCTCCATAAGTTTAAGTTCTTCGTAGTGTTCATCATCTTTATTGTTACACTTGATATACATAATTGTCTTTTCATTTATAAATCTAGCTAAGGTGTCTATATGTGAATCTGTATCGTCACCTGATAGATAGCCATGTTCTAGGTATAAAATATTTGTTGAACCAAAATAATCATTTAATTTTTGTGTAATTTTTATAGAATCTAGGTCTTTATTTCTATTTTTGTTTAGCATGCATGCTGAGGTTGTTAACAATATATCCTTACCGTTACTCTCAATGGCACCGCCTTCTAGAATGAAATCTATCTTTTGTGTTTTTTGTGAATAATATTTAGATATATTTTTACTCATAGCATTGTCTTTTTTTGCATCAAATTTTTCGCCCCAGCCTGTAAAAGTAAAGTCAAGCAAACTTGTTTTACTCTTAGATTCTACGCATAGTGCACTACAGTCTCTAGCCCAGGTGTCATCTGTTTCATATTGGATAAAATAAAGATTTTCACTGCTTGAAAATCTATTTTCTACACTCTTTATGTCATCACAAATCACTAGACATTTCTGATACTTGCTTATCTTATTTATAATGTCGATAAAGCAGGATTGTGCCTCTTGTAGATAATCAATCCAGTCTGTTTTTTTATGAGGAAATATGATTTGAGTAAAACTTTGCTCCTCAAACTCTGCTATTAACCTTTTCATAGTGTATAATTCCTTTATGGCTTACATAATTTTAAATAAAGATAATTTTTTTAACAACCTTGATATTATTGCAAAAAGAACTAAAAGCAAAGATAAAATAGCAGTAGTTTTAAAAGATAATGCCTATGGACATGGCTTAGTTGAAATGTCGTCTTTGTCCAGTGAGTATGGGATTAAAAAAGCGGTAGTAAAATCAGTGAGTGAAGCAAAGAAAATACAACAGTTCTTTGAGTATGTTCTAGTATTAGCAGAAGTGTCGCAAGAAGCGTCACAAAAGATAAGATACACGATAAATGATATAAATTCAATAGAAAAATTTGCCAAAAACACATTAGTTGAGTTAAAGGTAGATACGGGAATGCACCGTAACGGTATTGCTATGAGTGAATTAAAAGAAGCTTTTATCAAGATTAAAGAAGCAGGCTTGATTCTAGAAGCTGTATTAACACATCATAGATCTGCAGATGAACTTACAAGTGAGTGGTTTTGGCAAAATGAAAATTTTAAAAAAGTAAAAACAGAAGCTCTGTATTTAGCATCCGAATTTGGATTTAACAAACCTAAGTTTCACTCTGCAAACTCAGCTTCGCTGTTTAGAACAAACTCATTTGATGAGGATATGGTTAGAGTCGGTCTTTGTGCTTATGGCTATCTAGAATCTAAGTTTCTTGATACGGACTTAAAACCCGTTTTAAGTATATATGCAAATAAAATATCATCTAGAATTTTAACTAAGGGCGAATTAGTAGGCTACGGTGCTACTTATGAGCTAGAAGAAAGAGCTATTGTCTCTAATTATGATTTTGGTTATGGAGGCGGTTTTTTAAGAGCCTGTTCCAATAACTACAAGACACCGGATGATTTTAAACTTGTAGGGAGAATATCTATGGACAATAGCTCTTTTTTAAGTGATGAAGAAGAGCTACTTGTTTTTAATAATGCAAAGATTGTTGCAAATTCTGCCAACACCATAAGTTATGAAGTGTTGACATCTTTAAACGAAGATATTAAACGTGTGATTCTTTAGGTTTTCCAATATAATATCCTTGAACAAAGTCCACACCCATCTCTTCAAGTAGATCCAAGGCTTCCTTGTCTTCTACAAACTCGGCAATAGTCTTAAGACCTAGACTTGAGGCAAAGTTTATAATCGTTTTTGTAATCATTTTGGAGTTTTCATCGGTAGTTATAAACCTTACTAAGGAAGCATCTATTTTTAGATAGTCTACATTTAAAGCCAGAATGTGTGAGAAATTTGAGTAACCACTTCCAAAATCATCTATAGCAACCTTACATCCATATGTCTTCAGTACTTTTATAAACTCTTTTAATTCTTCATAGTTTCCGACTTTGTCACTTTCTAGTATTTCAAAGACTATTCTTTTCGGGCTTTGAAAACTATCAAGAGAATCTGTTATAAATTCAAAAGTTTTTTTATCTTGTATATCGTGTATAGATATGTTTATGGAGAATTCATAATCTTTGTCTTTAAAGTATTGAAATGACTTTCTTATCATAGCTTTTGTTATTTCATGATATAGCTTTGATTTTATAGATATATCTAAAAAAGAAGAGGGTTCTAATACTTGACCATTATCTAAAATAATTCTGGCAAGTGATTCATACTTCTCTATACTTTTTGTGTTGGTGTTGTATATTGGCTGGTAGTAAGGAGTTATCTGATTCTCTTTTATAGCATTTTTAATAAGTGAAATACCTGCTATATTTTTACTTGTTTTTTCTTTTGTATCAAAGGAGTCATCATATACAACAATACTCTTTTTGTCACTTTTTGCGATTTGAAGAGCTGAATTGGCTTTGGTTAGTAAAGGTCTTTTTCCAGAAGCAATACCGCAGCTTAAGGTAATAAATAATGAATTTTCATTTACTTGAAATTTTGATTCTTGAATTTTTGTAATTATGTTTTTTATCATATCTACAAATTTAAGCTGACTTGCTTCATCAGACTTTAAAATTGCGTATTCATCAGTAGGAAGTTTATAGAGTGAAGCTTTATTATCACATAGTTTGCTTATATATTGTGCAATCTGTTTTAAAAATTTATCTGCAATCTCAAATCCATACAAGTAGTTTATATCTTTAAAACTGTCAATGTCAATGACTGCTAGATGTATATTTTGCATCTTTGTATGAGATCTTATATCTTCTATTAGTTTTAATCTGTTTGGGAGTTGTGTCAAATTATCAAGATAAAGGGAGTTTTTAAGTTCTTTTGTCTTTTCTTTTACTTGAAAGCCTAGTACCTTATTGATGTTTTTCGATTTTTTAAGCAAGTATAGAATTCCAATAAAGATAAACAAAAGAAAGCTGACATCGTACATGATTGATTTGAAAAAATGGCTAAAGAAATAATCATTTAATTCCTTTGTCGGTACTTTTACACTTATGATACCTCTGACATCACCTAGTTTATAGTTATAAGCATTTGCATAATTTTTTTGTATAAATAACGGTGCATTCTCTTTTTTTCCATGGCAGGATAAACAAACCTGTTTAATCCTTAGCACACTTGCATACTGGTAGTATTCACTGTTATCGTTAGAGAAGTATTGTATGTCTTGAGAGTTTTCATTAAAATACTTTATAGCTTTTAACTCATCTATATCAGCATAATTAGTTTCATTTCTGGCATTGTCAGACACAGTTCTTACTGTGATATTCAATTTATTGTTTTTTGAAAACTCATCTGAGATTATTTTTGAACTATATGCAGGCAGAGCCTTTAGTGTTGTTTCGTTTAGTTTAATGGTTCCATCTAGGAAAAGTTTTTGATAGTAGGTTCTATTTGAGATTACGTAACTGGTTAAAGCTTCAGCTTCTTTTTTTGCAAATTCAAATTCTTTGTCTTTTATATCGTTATAGGTATATATTATTTTAATAGATATTAATAGCAAAAATATAAGTGGGATTGTTTTTAAAATTTTATTATTGAAAAAGTAACCCATTTATGACCTTGTATTAAATTTTAACAATATTATATAAAATTATCTTAATATAAGTTTATATAATATTATTTCTTTTAGGTGTTAGGAGTTTATTTTAATTATAGCATTTGAAAATATTACTCCATCAACACCTAAGAGTGCTAGTTCTTCTATCTCTGATTCTTCATTTATGTTTACTAATACTTTAGCATCAAAAAGATACTCTTGTGCTAGATCGTGTGCAGTTTTAGCTAGTTCTTTATTTACTAATATAAATGAAGCGCCTAGGGAGTTGGCATATACTAACTCCCTTATATTTTTTATTTCAAGAGCTAAATCTATAGAGTTTATGCTTATATGTTTGATAACATCTAAATTTTCTTCATTAAACTCAAGCAAAATAGTGGAAGAAGGGGGAGTATTGATAATAGCTTCAATACTTTGTATATGGTAAAAGTTTTGGCTATCTATAAACCTATGTCCGAAAATAAGCATTATTTATTCTCCAAACATTCTTTTGAACAATAGTATTTATTATTACTTAATAATGTATCATCGATAGCACAGTATGTTCCGCATTGTTCACATTGAACCATCTCATCATTATAAGTCTTTGTCTTATCTTCTTTTTGGTTTCTTTTATTTTTAGAAATTTCAGGTTTTTTCTTTATAAATAGATAATATACAGTTGCTATAACAACTGCTACTAGCAGTATCTTGAGTATCATAAATTTTCTCCAATTAATAAATAGTGCCTATTTTTAGTTTTAATCACTTTATGTTTTAAATCTTGTGACACTTCATCGTATACTTTCTGCCCTTTGTAAAAAAGAAGCATAGAATTTTCATCCCTGAAGTTTTCACTAAGCTTTAAAAGCATATCTGTATCTGTAACGGCTCTAGAAGTAACAAGCTCAAATATGTCAGGAGACATATCTTCAACTCTTTTTTTTACAACCTTGACATTATCTAAGCCTAAATCTGCTTTGATAAACTGCAAAAAACTAGCTCTTTTTGCAAGAGGCTCTACCAAGGTTACTTTAGTTTGGGGTAAACCAATAGCTAGAATCATACCGGGAAAACCGGCTCCAGTACCAATGTCTAATAAGTTTTTAGTTTTAGGTAAAAAGCTAAGAGGATATATAGCATCATAAATAAATTCATCTATAGTATTCTCATCTTTTGCACCGGTCAAGTTATGGATTTTGTTCCACTTGAAAAGATGCTCTTTATATTTTTGTATATTATAAAAAAAATTATCAGGTAATTCAATATTATCTAGTGCAGATTTTAAATCCATATGATTACCTTTTTTTATAATACTTAAAAGTATTTCTATGTACTTTAGCTTTGTACATAGCTTTGTCTGAAAACTTTATAAGCTTATGCTCATTTTTAGTGTCATCAGGAAAAATACTAATGCCTACACTTGCTGAAATTTTCAAAGCTTTATTATTTACTATAATTGGTTTCTTCATAATCTTCAAGATTTTTTTTGCTACAATGGATGCACTTTTGTTTTTTTGTAATTTTCTTATGATTATTGTAAATTCGTCACCGCCGATACGGGACAAAGTGTCTTCATCCCTTATAGATGATTTTAGTCTTTTTGAAGCTTCAAGCAAAACCTTATCCCCTATTGGATGTCCTAAGGAATCATTGATATGTTTGAACTTATCTAGGTCAATAAATAGCAGAGCAAATTTTTCATTATTCCTTTTAGACATTTTGATTGCTTGAGAGAGTCTGTCTTGAAAAAGAACACGGTTTGGTAGGTCTGTTAAAATGTCATAATATGCTTGATGGCGTAGTCTTTGGGCTTGTTCTTCTATGAGGTTTTCAGCTTCTTTTTTGTCAGTAATATCTAATGAATAACCAACCATCCCTGACATCTCATTTTGTTCATTTCTAACAGCACTAAGGTAGATATCACAGATTATTCTAGTGCCGTCTTTTTTAGTAAGATAAGCTTCCATGTCATATTCGTTATTTTTTTCTAAAATCTTTTGCAGTGACTTCAAGTCAGTCGGATTTTCAAAACCGTAAATATCAAGAATATTTTTTCCTATTGCCTCATCTTTAGTGAAACCTAAAAGTATTTCACTTCCTTTATTGTAACTGAGTATATTTCCATCTAAGTCGGTTGATATTATTGAATCATGTATATGTTCAAGTATATCGGCTTGTTTTTTGTACTTTTGTTTTAGCTCTACTATGTCTGATATATTATTATTAAAAATAACAATAGCTTTTTTATTTTCATATTGAATGGTGTGCATATAAGTTTGAGAGTTGTAGCTAGATCCATCTTTTTTCCTGTAAACAGCTCTACTTTGTATAGTGTCCTTATCTGAAAATTTTTTCTTAAGATTATCGAATTTTTCGCAGGTCAAAGATACATCTATGTCAAAAACATCCATTTTGAGCAACTCTTCTTTTGAATAACCGGAAATTTTGCAAGCCCCAGTGTTTACAAACAAGTATTTGTTAGTGTCATAGTCTATGATATATATCTCATTTGGTGAATAATGAATTAGGTTGAGTAAGTCTTGAGTATTTTCTTTAATCATATAAAACATTCCCTGCTGTATCTGTTTGAATACAAGACAAGAGGTCATTTTTTGAAAAACGACCTCTTGCCTTTTTTTGTGTACCTTCTCCAATAGCTATAATTTGCTGTTCATAACTTAATGAATCAAAAATTTTATTTTCTTCTCTTGTCATACAAATGCTTTATAATTTAATTTTAGTATCTTACTATAAAGTGAATGAATATTTAATAAACTTAATTAATTGGAGTTTATTCAAAATAATATTTTTATCTTTTAAAGTTTAATAAAAGAGTATGAATTAATCCTTATTTTTGATGATAATTGCTATTTCCTTTACATGGAAATCATTTTAATTAATGTTGATTTTCAGTAATTTAAGTTATAATCCCAGACAATTTTATGAAATTACCTCCCCATATTTAACCCATATTCAAGTTATGTAGTGGAAGTTCTAATATGTATTAGGAGATACCTTTGCTATTTAACAGTTATGAGTTTATATTTGCTTTTCTACCAATAACATTTTTTATATACTTCTATCTAAATCATAAAAGACTTACAGAAGCGAGTAAAGGTTTTTTAGTATTTAGCAGTCTGTTTTTTTATA